>ENA-OWPI01000005-OWPI01000005.1-marine-metagenome-genome-assembly--contig:-NODE-5-length-296375-cov-17.506223_pt1 | contig 296375 bp, 278 predicted proteins | sample MGYA00238138_ERZ651775 | MGnify/ENA primary metagenome ERZ651775 (study PRJEB26906, sample SAMN06265043) | marine metagenome | isolation source: Helgoland LTER site | place: Germany:Helgoland, sampling... | reverse complement strand
AAACTCGCCATGCTCACCCCTTGTTGGACGAGCGTTGGACAGCTAAATTGAAACCAACCCAAGCGCAAGCTAACTTCTTGATTTCTTTATTGTTGGTGCAGGGGTAAAACCCCTATGCAACGGATTGCAAATCCGTCTAGTCCAGTTCGACTCTGGATCGCGCCTCCAAAATCTTCTTTTGGAATCAACGAATTACGCCTCCGACCAATCGGGGGCGTTTTCGTTTGAAGGTGGATGTAAGAGAGGAATAATCGGCTTCTCGAGAGAGTTTTGCGTCTGCCGCAATATCGCGGTTTAAGGGCGCAGTCGATGCTCTGCCCATACGTTGCGGTCTTTGATTCACAACAACCACTTCACGCGCGTAACCTGCAATTCCCTGCCTTGGCGGACTGCCTCCGATTGAGCTTCCTCAATTTGGGCTTGGGCAATCAAATTCGGTTCAGGAGTGGCATTCCCCCAAATCAGTAGACAAATATGGTGTCAAAACTGAAATGGCGAAATGCAAATGCGGCGAACAAAATGCCCTTGCGCCCACTGATGCGTGACGTTGTGCGGAGCGCAGCTAGTCAGTCTTTGTAGGGCTCGATTTTTGCGATGTCTAGGCGGTAACCGCTCACGCCCATGTCCGTTGCTTTCTTCTCGGTCGCTAGTGTGCCGCTCAGCCAGACCGCATTCATCATCTCGATATTCAGCGGTTTCTCAGAGTGGCCAAAAATAATTTGATTGGCTGGTGGGGGAGGCGTGTGTACGCACGCGCCAAAATATGGCACCAGCAGCATGTTATTTATTTTTTCTGGGGTCAAATCCAGAGGGACGGCGTAGCCGGCAATTCGAATTTTTTTGCCATTTAGCTCTGAGATAGTGGGCGCATTATCCCAAGCCTTTCGTATTTTCTCCATTAACTGTATGACGGCTGGATCACTGTCATCGAGCAGCCCTGTGCGTTTGACGATCATCGATAGCGACCTGTCAGGGCGCCAGTCCTTGGGCACCAACTGGTCCCAAGACATATCTGGAAACTCCTTGGCGAGCGCATAGCTCGGCAACGCCATCTGAATGCAGGTGAGTGCGAGTAGGCTTGATAACTTCCTTCGGTCGCTGTTCATACTTAATCCTCTGTCATCTGGTTAAACGTCTTGGTTACCCGCTCGTCTTGGGGTTCAGGCTGTCTTGTAACGACCACCGGTAGGCTTGTATTGCTGGAATAAACCCGGCCGCAAATGCGGTAACGATGAGTCCCATGAGCATTGCCCATGTCTCCTTCGTTGGCAGTGAGTGATGCAAGCCAACACCCGTTAGCGCCCTCAGGTCGGAGGAGCCCGCAAAAATTAGAAGTTGTAGCAGTGCATACCCAAGCGCAATGCCGGCAAGCATGATGCCAACGCTCTCGGCGAGAACCAAGGACAACAAAGCACCGGGTCTGGCACCGAGTGAGCGCCAAATAGCCAGTTCTCGTCTGCGGCTTTGTAGCGACAGCATGGTGATGGCGGTCGCACTGAGCATGGCAGATACAGCCGTGAGCCAACCCACAAATAAAAGCGCAGACTCGCCTATGGCGAGCATTTTCCAAAGTTTAGCCAGCGTGACACCTGGCATCACAGCCATGAGGCTTGATCCGTTCATGCGCTCAACCGTTCGCTTAATGCCAAACACGCGTGCGGGAGAGGTTAGTCCGACGAATAGCGCCGTGACACGGCTTGGCTTCTCCACTTTTTTTGGCGTCTCGCTCGGGTCCGGGGATGTTGCTGGCATACCCAATTGAGCCTGAAGCGTCTTAGGGGAGAGGCCTAGTTCCCAGCCGATATGCATTCGTTCAAATCCCTCGAGTGAAACGATTACTTTCCGATCAATGGGTGTGCCAGTCGCCTTTAATATGCCAACGACCTGAAAGGGTGAGTCGGTGTGCTTTTCTGCAAGCGGACCATTGGTCCCGTGGCTTAGTATGATTTTTTCGCCGATAGCGAGTCGACTGTTTTTGGCTACATCGCTACCAATCACCACGTCATTGTCTTCGGTGAATTCACGACCACTTGCAAATGTCAACGCCTGATTAGCGACTTGTACCCGCTTAAAAAATGACGACTCGGTGCCCATGACGGGACTGTCGTTATAGAAGTCGCCAAGTTGTATGGGAATCACCCAAGCAACACCGGGTAACTCGGCGATTGTTTGTGCCGTGCTAAACGGCATACTGCGGCTGGCCTGCCCCAAGCCGAATACGGTGTACATCAGCAGCTCAGTTGGACTATCCCTGGAGCCCACAATGAGGTCAACGCCATTGATCGCACTGGCGAAGCTGTTTCGCACGTCCGCTCGGATCTGTGCAACAGACAGGATGACCGCGCTGGAAATACCAATGGAAATCAGAGAAATTGCCAAAATCCATTTGCGAGATGCGGCACTCGCGAGCGCCATTTTTAGCCAAAAGGTCATGGCGCACTCCCCACGCGGTGTCCGGCTTGGTTAATGTCTGGAAGGGAGAGCACAACATCGAAATCGCGGCTTAATCGCTGGTCGTGACTCACCATGATGACGGTGGTGTTGTGTACCTTCGCCGCACCGAGCAAGAGTTGCATAAAGCGGTCTTGCGTGTCTGCATCCAGTGCGGAGGTTGGCTCATCGGCGATGATCAGCGGCGGCGATCCTAAAAGAGCCCGTGCAGCGGCAACCCGCTGCTGCTGGCCAACCGACAGTTGGTGGGCTTGCTTGCGTAAGGTGTCTGGATGCAGATCCAGTCGTTCACAGAGCGACTCAATGGCTACTTTGAGACTCGAGCCATTGGCCTGCGCGCGCCGCAGCCGGCTAGCAAATAGCTGCGCGGGCAAGCTGACGTTATCAAATGCGCTGAGGTACGGCAACAGGTTGAACTGCTGAAACAAATACCCCAGGTTTTCCCCACGGAACGTATCGCGTTGCTTAGGTGTCATATCGCCTAGCGATCGGCCGAGAACCTGTATTTGACCCGCTTGGGCCTGGAGTACACCGGTTAGCAAGCCAAGTAAGCTGCTCTTTCCACAGCCGCTGGGGCCGTAGATAAACAGCCGCTCACCCGCCTTTAAGCTGAAGTTATCGATGCGTAAGCACGGATCACTTTTGGGCCAAGAAAATGAGACACCGTGCAACTCAATCGCGTTGTCGCAGGAGCTTCCTGGGATATCTGTATTCGACATCTGCGTTGGACCTAGCGCGCTACTGCGATTGTTTTTAGATCGATTGTTTTGGCGCCTTGATTAGCTTCTTGCGATGCCTGACCACCAGGGCCTACCAAGCTTGCGTCTATATCTTTTATAGCGGGCCAGGTTGTGAGCGCGCGTATGTCCAGTTGACTCAATGCATCTGGACTGCTGCAGTGGTAGGTAACCGAGTAGTCAAGATCGCTATGCACTGCATGGTCATGGTCGTGCGTTGACGCGTCCCCGGTATGCTTAGTCTGTATGTCAGAGAGGTTAGGCGCCGTTATTGACTTTGCAACCATACGGCACATCGCCTCGCTGTTTGGCTTGAACGCCGACGAGGGATCATCTAGAAGGCTCAGTAGGTTTTGAGCAGCTGCCTTTTCCTTGGCAGATCGGGGCGCGTGTTCAAAGCCAATCAGGTCATTCAGTGGGGACTCCCATCTGATCGCTAGTGTATTTTTCTCTAGGCTGATTTCAAGCGTGCTTGCGCCATGTTGATGGCGCTCGCCTTGCGCGTACGCCGCGCTAGTGAACAGCACGACGACAGATGCGACGACACACGCGACGACACGTATTGCGCGTGCGCCTGCGAGAGGTTGTGTAAACATTTTTAATCCTTTTAGCGTGAATTCGAATAAGCGCTCGCTATGCCTGTGGATGGCAACGGGGCGCAAATTTAAAAGCGGTTAACTGCTAAAAGAAAGGGGTGGGCCTCTTGCTAAGTTTGTATAGCGGCGCCCGGCATCATCGCTCGTCGCATATTGGGACGCATGGGCCTGATGCGGATGCAATGTATGAGCCGCTTGTGTTTGGCCCACCAAGGCCAAGCACAAGAGCAGGCTATCCAACACCTCGCAATCTGCGGATGCGGGCTCATGGTCGAATGACTGTTGAGACTCAGCATCCCCCGTAAGGTGCGATAGGCCGTGCCATTGGCCAGCAGCTTGAGATAGCAATAGGCATAGCGATAGGCATAGCGATAGCACCAAAAAGCTTAGGCCGCTTTTAATGGTAAATCGCTCTGACATGCTTAACATAATTAAAGTGTAACGCGATCTTGGCAGGTCAGCTGATTTGTCCCTCCAGAGCGCTGTCAAACGTGAGCGCTGTCAATTGTGAGCGCGCGTGGTATCTTTATTTCTATACGTGAACGGCCCCCGTCATGCAACCAAGGAGACGCTATGCAATACAACACCATCGACTATCAAGCCAAGGACTTCATACTCACGCTGACCCTTCATCGCCCGGAACAGCTCAACGCCTTTACGGTTGAAATGGCGCATGAGCTGGTGCATGCCTTTGATAGGGCAAGCGCTGACGACGCGGTGCGTGCGATCGTTGTGACGGGTGCTGGCCGGGCTTTCTGTGCGGGTATGGACTTGTCTATTGAAGGCAACGTATTCGGGCTCAATGAGCAGTTGCGTCCCTCCATGCAGGATATGGACGACAGACTGGATGACCCAGAGATCCTTGACGGTGTGCGTGACGCAGGGGGTCTAGTCACACTTGCCATCTACCGCTGTACCAAGCCCGTGATCGCTGCGATTAACGGTGCTGCGGTGGGCATTGGTGCCACCATGACGTGCGCCATGGATATACGCTTAGCCTCAGTGCATGCGCGTATCGGGTTTGTATTTAATAAAATTGGTATTGTGCCGGAGGCATGTTCCAGCTGGTTCTTGCCACGTATTGTTGGCATTTCACGGGCGCTGGAGTGGGTGTACAGTGCGGAGATTCTTAAGCCCGAGGAGGCGTTGGCAGCGGGCTTTGTAAAAGCTGTGGTGCCCGCTGACGAATTACTGGATACGGCCTACCGCATTGCTGCAAAAATTGCGACCCACAGCCCGGTGGCTGTCGCGCTGACTCGGCAGATGATGTACCGCAATGCGGCCCAGCCTGATCCCATGGCGGCCCACAAGGTGGATTCCTTGGCAATGTTTTACACCAGCATGACGGGTGGCAAGGAGGGCGTGGCCTCTTTTCTCGAAAAACGCCCCGCCAATTACACGGATAAAGTGAGCAAAGACTTGCCTGATTTCTACCCTTGGTGGGGATGAGGTGTGGCGCCGGCTTCCGGCGTGAAACGGTCAACACGGTCAGTGATCATGCCATCAATGCCCAGGTCTAAGAGGCGCTGGACCTGCTGCTGTGTGTTAACGGTATAAGCCAAGGCCTTGAGTCCGGCGCGTTTAAGTGCCGTCATATGGTCTTGGTTCCACAGTTCGTGCTTGCAAACGACGGCAACGCAATCTAAGTCAAGGGCGGTGTCTAGCCAATCCGTTGGCATGCTGTCCAATAACAGGCCGCGCGGTAAGTGGGGCTGTGCCTTCTTGGCGCTACGAAGGGCATCGATGTCAAATGAGGTCAACAGCGGTTGCACCGCTTGTCCTTGCCACAACGTGGCGGCTTCGTTGGCAACAATCTGCCCCGTTTCTTTACCCGTCCCGGGGGTGGGCTTAATCTCTATATTGAGCATGAGCTGGTGACGTAAGCACCACAATGCAACGGCTTTCAACGTTGCGAGGGGTTCGCCCGCAAATGCGGCACTGTGCCAACTGCCCGCGTCTAAGGTCGCCAAGGCATCCCACGCGTGCACGCCTGCGGTGGTTTGTGACGTTTCACCCCACAGTGTGGTGTGATTGGTGGTGCGACTGAGGGTGCTGTCATGCAGCAAGAAGGGCGTGTGGTCTGCACTGAGCTTGACATCGCACTCAAACATGCGATAGCCATAATGCGCGCCTAGCTGGAACGCTGCCATGGTGTTTTCCGGCGCAAGCGTGCCAGCGCCCCGATGCGCAATCCAAGTGGGGTAGGGCCACTTCTCGCTGACCACGGTTGCGTTCGTCATCGCTGCATATCGCCAGATCTATCGGCTGAGTGGGGGAGCATAAGCGTCGCCTCTTTGGAGGAATTTTTGTTGACAAGGTTGGGTGCGTCAGCGTCATTATCTCAGGGCAGGTGCTTACCCGTTAGACTGGAGCTTCAGCGCGCCACCTCGCAGACAGGTAGACACGGGCGCATGGCGCCCGTCGGTGCAGGCTTAGGTGCCCGTGCATGCGGACGCTGATCTGACTTCTTTCTCAATCAATGCCCCAGCGGCCCGTTAGATGCAATCAAAAAAAACCCAACCTCAAGCCAGTCACTTTATTAATGGCCGTTATGTTGAAGACAAGGCGGGTACAGCCATCCCCGTCATTTACCCGGCTACGGGAGAGGTGATTGCGACGGTATACAGCGCAACGCCAGCCGTGATTGAGCAGGCGTTGGCTTGCGCGCAAGCTGCCCAAAAAGAGTGGGCGGCGTGGACGGCGACGGAACGTGGTCGCGTGTTGCATCGCGCGGCAGAGATCATGCGACAACGCAACCACGAACTGTCGGTGCTGGAAACCTATGACACAGGAAAGCCCTATCAAGAGACGTCGGTAGCTGATGCGACGTCCGCCGCTGATGCCCTAGAGTACTTCGGCGGTCTGGCCGCGAGCATCACAGGCGAGTACATTCAGTTGGGCAATGACTTTGTCTATACCCGTCGTGAGCCCTTGGGCGTTTGCGTGGGAATAGGCGCATGGAACTACCCCACTCAAATAGCGGCATGGAAGGCGGCGCCCGCGCTGGCCTGTGGCAACACCATGGTCTTCAAGCCCTCAGAAATAACGCCGCTATGCGCCCTTCAGGTCGCAGAAATATTGCATGAGGCCGGCGTTCCAGCCGGGGTATACAACGTCGTTCAGGGTGATGGCTTGGTGGGCGCATCCTTGGTAACGGATGACCGCGTGGCCAAGGTGTCGTTGACGGGCTCGGTGCCTACAGGCCGTAAGGTGTACGCCGCCGCTGCCGAAGGTATTCGGCACGTGACCATGGAGCTGGGCGGGAAATCACCCATCGTTATTTTTGATGATGCGCATTTAGAGAACGCTGTTTCTGGCGTGATTCTGGGTAACTTTTATGCATCTGGCCAAGTCTGTTCGAATGGGACGCGCGTGTTTGTGCAAAAGGGGATCAAGGCGGCATTTTTAGACCGGCTGACTGAGCGCTTGAAAGGGGTCAACATGGGCGATCCACAAGATCCTGCCGTCAATTTTGGCCCCCTGGTGTCGGCGCGCCAGCGTGACATTGTCACGGCCTACATCAAAAAAGGTGTGGAAGAAGGCGCGCGCTTGGTCGCGGGTGGGCAGGTGGTTGATGGCGCGGGTTTCTTCGTTGAGCCCACGGTGTTTGCGGAGGTGAGCGACAACATGGTGATTGCGAGAGAGGAGATCTTTGGCCCCGTGCTTTGCGTACTCGACTTCGACACCGAAGAGGAGGTATTGGCCAGAGCCAATGACACCTTATTTGGTTTGGCGGCCGGCGTATTTACGGCTGACCTGGGTCGTGCCCATCGCATGGCCGCTGGCTTTGAGGCGGGTACGTGCTACATCAATACATACAATTTGGCGCCAGTCGAGGCGCCGTTCGGCGGCTCTAAGTTGTCGGGCGTGGGCCGTGAAAACTCCAAGGCTGCGATCCAGCATTACACGCAAGTGAAGGGCGTGTACGTGGCCATGGGTGATGTGGAGGCGCCATTTTGAAGGCTGATTACGTCATTATTGGTGCGGGCTCTGCGGGTTGTGCGATGGCCTATCGATTGGCTGAAGCGGGAAAGCAGGTGCTGATCATTGAGCATGGTGGTAGCGATGCGGGGCCCTTCATACAGATGCCAGCCGCCTTGTCTTACCCCATGAACATGAAGATGTATGACTGGGGCTTGAAGACCGAGCCCGAGCCACATTTGGGTGGCCGTGTCATGGTGACCCCTCGTGGCAAGGTCATTGGTGGTTCATCCTCTATCAACGGCATGATTTACGTTCGCGGCCATGCGCAAGACTTCGATCACTGGGCCGCCAGCGGCGCGCAGGGTTGGGGGTTTGCTGATGTACTGCCTTACTTCAAACGCATGGAGCATTGGCACTCTGGCGGTCATGGTGGTGATCCCACTTGGCGGGGTGACAGTGGTCCCTTGCACATTACACGTGGGCCACGCACCAACCCGTTGGTGCTTGCGTTTGTTAAAGCGGGGCAGCAGGCAGGCTACGCCATGACAGACGACTACAACGGTAGACAGCAAGAGGGTTTTGGCCCGTTTGATGCAACCGTCTGGAAAGGCCGTCGTTGGTCGGCGGCCAATGCCTACTTGCGCCCGGCCTTGAAGCGCGATAATTGCCGCTTGATTCGCGCATTCGCTCGCAAAATCGTTCTAAAGGATGGGCGAGCGGTCGGCGTTGAGGTGGAGCGAGCTGGCGCGGTTGAGGTGATCGATGCAGGTATTGAAGTCATCGTGGCGGCATCATCGATTAACTCGCCCAAGCTACTAATGCTGTCTGGGATAGGCCCGGCGGCCCATCTGAGCGCACACGGCATTGATGTCATCGCTGACCGACCAGGTGTCGGGCAAAACCTCCAAGACCACCTAGAGCTATACATACAACAAGCGTCTATCCAGCCCGTGTCGCTATTCAAGCATTGGAGCTTGTGGGGTAAGGCCAAGATTGGGTTGCAATGGTTATTGACGAAAAAGGGTTTGGGTGCGTCCAACCAGTTTGAAAGTGCGGCCTTTGTGCGGTCGCGGGCTGGCGTGCCTTACCCAGATATCCAATATCATTTTTTACCGATCGCGGTGCGCTACGACGGTCAAGTTGCGGCGCAGGGACACGGTTACCAAGCCCATGTAGGCCCCATGCGTTCGGTGTCGCGGGGGCACGTGAGTTTGCGGTCTGCCGACCCAGCTGATCCCCCACGTATCCAGTTCAATTACATGTCCGATGCGTCTGACTGGGAGAGCTTTCGAACGTGTATCCGGCTCACCCGAGAAATTCTTGCGCAAGCGGCTTTTGCGCCGTTTGCCGGTGAGGAGATTCAACCGGGAAAAGACGTGCAATCCGATGAAGCGTTGGATGCGTTTATTCGTGAGCATGTAGAGAGCGCCTACCACCCCTGCGGCACCTGCAAGATGGGAGACGTGGATGACGCGATGGCCGTGGTGGATGCGCAGTGCCGCGTGATCGGGGTGAGCGGCTTGCGCGTGGCGGACAGTTCTATTTTTCCACGTATTACCAACGGTAATTTGAATGCACCCTCCATCATGGTCGGCGAGAAGGCCGCTGATCATATCTTGGGACGCACGCCCTTAACGCCTGTCAGCGATGAGCCGTGGGTTCATCCCACGTGGGAGAGTACGCAGCGTTAGCCTGAGCTCCGGACTGGCCTACGCCATGGCGACGTATTGCCGGTTGACCGTCAATAAATTATAGTTTTGATATATGAAGAACATAAAAGACAGATGGTCGAAGCAAATTAAGGCGTCTTTGCTGGCTGTTTCCTGCGTCATGCTCGCGGGCTGTCAGACTAATCCGTCCCATTCAGATGGCACGGCGAGCATCGATGGCCGCAAGGGTGCTGCTAATGCAATGTCAGCCAATGAGTGGCTGGCGCAATCTGCGATGCCACAGGTGGTGGATCGCCCACTCACCGCGGCAGAGGCTGCCTACGTGCTCAGGAAGGTGGGCTTTGAGCCAGCGCCGCCTGAGGTCGCTCCTTGGATTGGGAGGAACCGATCTGAACTGCTCGTATTTCTTCTTGACGGCGCAACAACCGCCCCGGTGATCGCTTCACCAGACTGGACGGCGCAGGCACCTCGCTATTGGGGTCAAGATGGCCGCTCTCAAGCCGAGCGCAACGCCTTTAGAGTAGCGAGGCAGCAAGAAGTGGGTGGGTTGCGGAGTTGGTGGGTTAAACAGATGTTGGCGACACCATCACCCTTGGGTGAGCGCATGACGCTGTTTTGGGAGAACACATTCGTCGCGGGGTTTAGCGGCCTAGACGAGCGCTCGCATGCGCAGTGGCAGCACCACATGATGATTCGCCAGCATGCGCTGGGTAATTACCGTGATTTTTTACGCGCCGTCGTTCAGGACCCCGCGGTGTTGATTTACCTTGATAACAACCGAAACACGAAAGACTCGCCCAACGAGAACTTAGCCCGTGAACTGCTGGAACTCTACACGCTTGGTGAATCAAACTACTCAGAGCAAGACATCAAAGAGTCCGCACGCGCATTGGCCGGCTGGCATGTCGCGCAATTCGGACCGGTACGTTTCTTTGAAAAAGCTTGGGCACGTGATTACACGGTAAAAAATATCTTTGGAAAACGAGGAAATTTTGACGGACACGGCTTGGTTGACCTCATCCTGCAGCAGCCGGCAGCCAGCCGTTATGTGCCGAAGCGGTTATGGGCCGAATTTGTTTCCTCAGAGCCGCCTCCGGAGGAGGCGATCGCGCACTGGGGCCAAGCGTTTCGCGAGACTGGTTTTGATATCAAGGCCTTGCTGACTGTCGTCTTAAATTCTCATTATTTTTGGGAAGAGCAGTATGTAGGGTCTTCAGTCAAGTCGCCCGTAGAGCTTGTGGTGGGTGCGGTACGTGCAACGCAGACGAAAAACTTTCCTATTTCCCGGATCAATAGTGCGCTCGGAAACTTAGGTCAGACATTGTTTGATCCACCCGATGTGAGCGGTTGGGGCTATGGGGAGTACTGGTTGAATCCGGTGCTGCTCATTGAGCGCGAACAGTTGCAAAACGACATTGCACAAGCGATAGGCGATAGCATGGCGAAAAAAGCCATGCCCGTCATTAAAGGCGCAACACCGACCAGAACGCTGAAGCTTAAATTAGCAGGAGAGGCCTACCAAGGCCCGCCGGGTTTTGTTGTTCGGTTATTCCATGAAGGCGGCGTCTGGCTCTCTGACCGCTACCTATTGGCGTCTGCCAGAGACACTGAGCGGCTCGGGCGATATAAGAATGAGGCGGACTGGATCTGGGAGACGGTTGAGCTGGGCATCCCCAATGATTTAAAGGGTATCAGCAAGCTTGAGGTTTACTTTGGTCCGGATGCAGCGGGCAATGGCGGTGATCGAAATCTGTTTGTTGGGGCCGTTCAATGGGATGGGCTCACCATACCCGGTGCAATGGGACGTCAATCTCCCGGATGTCGGGGTGACGCGGATGGCAAAACAAGGCACCCTGACCGACTTTACTGCTCAGGAAACCTGAGGTTTGACCTCAATGAAATAAGAGCAGCGGTTGCAAAAAATGACGAAAAGCCAGTTGCCAACCCAACAGATGTTTTGACAAAAGAGTTGGTGTTGTTGTGGCTTAAGTCTCCCAGCGAAAGTGGTTGGCAGGGTGCAGACTTCATGTTTGATAGCTTGTCTTTTGGTGGTCGCAATTGGGATTACTTTGGCTTCAAATTCGCATTGGATGACCGCGGTCGCTTTCTGGTATCTGTTGACGAGGATCGCTGTGCGCCATCTTGTTTTGAGCGCTGGCCTATGGATGCTTGGAAGGATAAGAGCGGGTTACGGCACGTGTCCATCTACCTCAACAATTACGAAAACTGGTCGCTCAAGCAGTATTACCAGTTGAAGGGTGCCGATAAGGAGTTGGTCAAGGCGATCGTGGCATTGGCGCCCAAAGCGAAAGATTTGATTCTCAGTTATGGTCGAGCCGATGCGCCAGACACCCAACTCGTTTGGACTAAACGTTTGGATAGATTTATTGAGATGGGCAAACAACGTCGTTGGCAGCCGGATACGCCCCTGGTTTTGCGCGAGTCCGTACCCCAGTCGCGTGACGGCGGCGCGGGAAACATGATGCGCATGTCCAATATGATGAGTGGCGGTAACCGCATAGAGAGTGAAGCGTTTGCTTTGGCTACAGGTGTGCTGCCCTCTGCCAGTGAGTGGCATCAAGCGCTTGAGACGCATTTAAGCTTGGCGTCGGAGCCGCTCGAAGCTTGGATGCTAAGCGTGCAGGAAGGCGGTCGATTGGTCGATGTGCGTGACGTGATCACCAGCCCATTTTTGAATTTGAAATGAGTCTTTATGAATGTTAATCGCCGTCTACTTCTAGCTGCGCTTAGCGCATTACCTCTGGACACTGCCATCGCAGCGGTGGCGGGCCGCGCGGCGCGTCCGAAATATCTCGTATTGGTAGAGCTCAAAGGTGCCAATGATGGCTTGAATACCCTCGCTCCCTTTGAGTCGGACGCCTATCACCGCCTGCGCCCTAAGTTGGCGCTGTCCGCAAAAGACGTTATTAAAGTGGGGGCCAGCGAACAGGTGGGTTCGGTGGGCTTGCACAATGCCATGGCGCCACTAGCCCCTTTGCTTGGTCAAGATATTGCGTTTGTTCAAGGTTTAGGCTACCCCAATCAAAATCGCTCCCACTTCAAATCGATTGCATTATGGGAGACAGGGGGCGATGGCAACCAAAGCAATAACAAGGGTTGGATAACCGACTCATTAGAGCGCCTGTATGGCAGTGATCAGGTCTCGGCACATGGTGCGAGCTTCGAGGGTTCTATGGGGTTGTTTGCACGCGGTGATGGCCTCTACATCAGTATGGCCAGAATCAGTCAGCTGTCGGGGATGGGTGAGGCCACGGCGTCCGCGTCCAAAAACAAGTTGATGAATTTGATCGTACAACGCAAATCTAATTTAACGCTGGCATCCAATCGACTGAGTGAACAGTTGTCACGCTTTCAGGCATCGAGATTACCGACCAAGATGCCTTACGGTGATTTGGGATCGCAACTAACAGACGTTACAAGAATCATTGGCTCTGAGACCGCCTTGCCAGTGATGCACGTTCAACACGGCTCCTTTGATACCCACGAGGGCCAAGTTTGGAAGCATCCACGGTTACTAAAAGATTTGGCTGAGAGCTTGGCTGCGTTTAGAAAAAATTTAATCGCAATGGGGCGCTGGGACGACGTGCTCGTCATGACGTATTCCGAATTCGGACGGCGTGCCGCAGAGAACGGAGCCCAAGGCACTGATCACGGTACGGCGTCTACACATTTCATGATGGGTGGGCGTGTTAACGCGGGTCTTTACGGTGAATATCCCAGTCTCACTGATTTGGTCGACGGTGATTTGAAGTTCACGATGGACTACCGCGCCTTGTACCATCAAGTAACCAGTGCGTGGTTGGGAGACTCGGCAGGTTCATGGCAGGCGTTTGCTGATCCGCGCTTGGCCACCCTAATTAGCTAACGCTGGCCGTAGCGGGGGCCTAGGTTACTGCGGTAGGTGCTGGTCTAAAAAATGGCTAACTGCGGTCAGTCCGACGTCCGGTCTTTCCTCTTGAATCAAATGCCCCGATTGGGGCAGAAGAACCGTTGTAGAACGGGGTATGTCTCGTTCATAGTCTTGCGCGTTGCGGCTGGGAATCATTTGGTCTTCCTCCCCCCAAAGTAGCAAGGTGGGTGCGGTGATCCGCTTGAGGCGTGGCACCGGGTCGGTATAGATGGTCTGGTCACCGCGTGCCAATATGGCCGCCCTGACGCCGGGTGCTCTGAGCATGTCGTAGTAGCGGTTTACCAGCGTCTCGTTCAATTGGGTTGCGTCATAGAACGCTGGTTCCAAGGATTTTTCAAGAAAATACTTTGGCAGAAAATACTTTATGAGATGCATGACGGACGACGAGGCGTAAGGCTTAGTCCCAATGTCCTCGGGGCGAGGGTAACCATCGGGTGCCATGAGCACGAGAGCTGTGATCCGCGCTGGCTGAGAGGCGGCTAACGACCAGGCCATCTTGCCGCCCATGGAGTGGCCAACCACAGCGAGCTGCGTTACACCGAGTTGGTCAATAAAGCGGGTGAGCGTCTCCGTATCGGTTTGTTCCGAGTAGTCATTGGTCGGGCTGGGCCCTGTTAAGCCGAAGCCCGGTAGGTCGAGCCGGATGACCCGATAGCGCTTGTCCAATGAATCGGCCCAGGCATCCCACGTTTGCAAGCTAGAGCCGAAGCCGTGTAGTAACAAAATAGCGGGTGCGTCGCGTGGGCCTGTGTCTTTGTATCGAATACGGAGTCCGTCCACCTCAACGGCTTGTGTGGGGGCGTATTGGTAGCGCTGTTCAAGCGTTACGGTATCTAAGTCGGGGGTCCAGACGCCATAAAGCAGCGCGACAAGCAAGGCAGAAATAACGGTCATCCAAGTCCCCAATCTTTCTAATCTGTACATCCCGCCAATCCTACAGGCTGGAGCTATGCAGCGAGGTATCCGCCGGTCTGGCGAGCCTTTTACAATTCGGTCAGAATAGCACCCATGAAAGCAAAAGCCATCGTTTTTGAAGCCCCCAAGTCACTGCGTGTGCGGGAGCTAGAGCTGGCCCCCATGGGACCGACGGACCTAGAGGTCGCCGTGCACTTTAGCGGCATCAGTGCCGGCACTGAGCGGTTGCTATGGGAGGGTACGATGCCGCCCTTTCCCGGCTTGGCTTATCCGCTAGTACCTGGTTATGAATCGGTGGGTGAGGTTGCGCGCGTGGGCGCTGAGGTGCACGACTTTTCTGTGGGTGATGTCGTTTTCTTACCCGGCTCTTATGCGTTTCAAGGGGTTCAAAATATTTTTGGTGGTGCGGGTGAGCGCTTGGTCGTGCCGCAAGACCGCGCCGTGCGACTGGCGCCCAGTTTGGGCTCTAAGGGCGTGTTGTTGGCATTGGCCGCAACCGCGCACCACGTCTTCACCGTTGGGCGAGCGGGTGCACCGCTAGCCTATCCGGATCTCATTGTTGGACACGGGATTATGGGGCGGTTGCTCGCCCGCATGGTCGTCGCTGCAGGGCGTCCTGCGCCAGTGGTTTGGGAGACGCAAGCGGCCCGACAGACCGGTGGGCTCGGCTACACAGTCATTCACCCTGACGATGACACGCGGAAAGACTATCGCTGTATTTGCGATGTGAGTGGTGATGCCAATATCTTGAATCGTGTCATTGCCAAAATGTCACCCGGTGGGGAGATTGTTCTAGCCGGGTTTTATAAGCAAGACTTATCTTTCGCCTACGCACCCGCGTTTATGCGCGAGGCGAGCATTCGGGTAGCGGCCCAATGGCAAAAGCATGATCTAGAAAAAGTGGCGACGATGTTTCATGATGGCAGCTTGTCATTGGACGGGTTGATCACCCACACCGAAACGGCGGAAAACGCGGCACATGCCTACGAGGTGGCATTCAGTGACCCCACCTGCTTGAAGATGGTGATTAAGTGGGTTTGAGCAAGGCCACGATCAGCGTCCCACGCACGCGCTAAAAGACAGCGTGATCGCCGCGCGCGGGGGCAGGCGCGCCATTGGCCCAGTCGGCATAGGCGCCAAACAACGTCTGATCGCCATGGGAAGGTGTCGCGTCGGCATCGTATCGTTGTGCAACGGCGTCCCACACCAGCATAGACTCCGTCGCGTAATAACGGCCAATTTTTGCAAGCTCCGCTTTGCGAGCCGCTGCGGGAATGACTTTTCCCGTCCACGTTAATATCCGGATGATTACGTCGAGTAAGCGCACGGGTACGTGTTTAAAGCGGGGCGGCTGACCCAGCAGTTGGAACAACTGTTTGCCTTGCGCCAGAGGCGTGATCGCGGGACCCGGCCCGCCGATGGGCAAGACGCGATTGCGCCGGTTTGTATCCGTTAAGCAGCCGGCTAAAAAATCACCTAAATCATCATCGCTGATCGGCTTGCAAGCGGTTAGCTCGCCGTCGCCAAACACCAGAAAGGGCTTGCCTCTTTTGACCCGGTCTAGCTGCCCAGACAGTGACTTGAAGAAAGCGGTGGGGCGTACGATGGAGTAATCCATCCCCGAATCGATCAGGGCCGTTTCAAAGGCTAGTTTTGCTTGCTGGAATGCCAGTAATGGCTTTTGCACGCAGATAGCCGACAACAGAACAAACTGCGTTACACCGGCGGCTTTCGCCCCTGCCAGCGCGTAGAGGTGCGCTTGGTAGTCGACCTGCCAAGCGTCTTGCGGCGACCCCGTTCGCGATGCCATGCAGGAGACGATGGCATCAAAGCCCTGACTTAAGCAGGCATCTGGGCGCCAGGTGTCGGGGTCGCAAGGGTCGCCGTACAGATGGGTTGTGGCGGCTTGCGCATTACCGCGTGCTGGCGGATGGCGCAGCAGGCAAACCACGGAGTGCCCTTGTCGCACCAGTGCCCGTTCAGTGGCGGAGCCAATGGTGCCGGTCGCTCCCAACAAGAGCACCCTAAGCGGGGGCGTGTGCATGGATGGCATTAGCAACCGCTCAGGGCAATACCTCAGATATGGTGAGCGCCAGATCGCGCGCGCCGACTTTGACTGGGCCCATGGTTGCGATCAAGTCTCCTGGCTGCGGTATCGCGTTGCCTGACTTCGATACGCGGGCCGTCAGCATGACTTCGGACAAAGAAGACAGCTTAAACTGCGGGCTCATTGCGGTGCTGTCGTCTAGTCGAAAGCTTGCGGTTAATCCGGCAACCGTCGTCTTGATGATGGCAACGGGCATGCGTGGACCCTCGGTGGCAACCGCGTAAATAAATACCGTGTCAGTTGGGCTGGTCTGGTTCTTTAAGGCCTCAGACACGGTGACACGTCCGCTTATCGACGGTCCGTCCGTATTTATATTTACCGCTTGGCCTAGTTGCTTTTGCACCTCCGCAATGGCCGCCTCTAGGTTAGGTACATCGGGGTGATCTGCGCCGACTTGGCCTCTGGCCTGTTGCCAATAGGTCAGGGCGTTTTGGGGTTGCCCATCGGCATACGATGCGCTGCCGGCCAACAACAAGGCACCGAGGTGGTTGGGCTGTTCTTGCAGCAGCTTACGAATGACCCGCCACGGTTCCCCCTCAAATGAGCCTCCTTGGCTGGTCGCCACGACCTCTGCGCGCTCTAAGAGAAGGTCTTCGCCGCGGTCAAACTGCATCGCACGGTCGTACGCTTGAAGCGATGCGGTGTAATCACCCAAGGTCCGATAGGTTCTGCCCAACATAACCCATCCCTGAGGGTTGTTGGGGTCTGCTGCAAGTTTGGTCGCCAGCGCATCCGCCATGGCCACCAGTTCTTGTTGCGCCGGGGTGTCAGCCGCTGCAGCCACAGCCGCCGCCGGGTTGAATGCCGCAGGCTCACCCAGCCATAGGTACGCGCTGACGGAGCTCAGTGGCAACGCAATCACGAGAAATGCGGCGCTCCACCATGCCGGCTTGCTTGACCGTGTTGGCGTTCCCTCCTGCGCTGCTGTGTCTTGCAACATGCGAACGCTCAGCTCGTCGCGTGCCTGTTGCCACTCCTGCTCGCTGATGTGACCGTTTTCCCGCTCGCGGTCCAGGTCAAAAATTTGACTGCGATACAGTGCGGCGTTTGCCAGTGATTGCGTGTGTGATGTGCCTTCGGGGTTGGGTCGCATCAGGTACCAAATAAACACCCCTGCGACCCCAAGCCCTAGCAGTAGGGCGAGCGATAGAAATAGAAAACTGGCCATCATGGCGCGTCCTTTGCGTTCAACATGGCCTGTACCTTCAGGCGCTCATGGTCGGTGAGGGTTGGGCTCGCTGCGGACAAGGTCTGCCGCGTGCGTAGATAACGCGCCATGCCGACCACCCCGGCAATAAGCAAAAAGAAGGGACCAAACCACAGAGCCCAGGTCATGGGTTTTACCTCCGGCCGGTACAGGACAAAGTCCCCGTAACGCGCGACGAGGTAGGCTTTAATTTGCGAATCGCTTTGGTTCTCTACGATCAATTTGCGCACCTCTTCACGCAGGTCATTGGCTAATTCAGCTCGGGACGATGCCAACGACTCGTTTTGACACACCAAGCATCGGAGCTCGTCGGAAATATCAATAAGACGCTTTTCGATGACAGGGTCTTGGGCGGTCGGCACGGCCTCGCCGGCGTGTGCATGGCCACAGGCCAGCAGCGTGGTCAGCAGCGCGGCGACTATGCGCCCTGTGTGACGGTGAATTGAATACATGGTGACTTTCACACTGGCCTCAGGAGGCGTTTAGCTCTTTAACCAAGGGCAGTATCCGGGTCAGTAAAATTTCTGGCGTGAGGACGCCGACTTGTTTATAGCGGATGACGCCCTTTTTATCGATGAGGTAGGTTTCGGGCACACCGTAGACACCGTAATTAATGCCCACGCGACCGTCTAGGTCGAAGACCGATACCACGTAGGGGTTGCCATAGCGCTGCAGCCATTCCGTGCTCTTTTTTCGAGCGATGGTCAATTTTTCTTCAGCTGTGGGCACCACGCCGCCCGGCGTGTCTTGCCGCTGAACTTCTTTATAGTTCAGTCCAACAATCGGTAGTTGGTTGGCTTGCGAGAAGGCGACCAGCAGCGGATGCTCTTGTTTGCAGGCCACACACCACGTCGCCCAAACGTTCAGCATCCAGACTTTGCCGCGCATGTCTTGAGGGCCAAATGTTGGTGCTTGCACGTCCAGAGTCGCCAAGGCAAATGGCGGTGCGACGCGTCCAACCAAGGGGGAGGGTATCTCGCTGGGGTCGCGCTTTAGACCGACGCCTAAAAACACCAGTAACGCCAGGAAGAAGGCGAGGGGGAGCAAGAATTTTTTCATCTTGGGTGCCTTTTACTTTTACGACGCCACGCCCATGGCAGATTTTCGGTAGCGACGGTCGCTAACCGATAACAAACCACCCAGAACCATCAGGGCAGCGCCGCCCCACAACCATGAAACAAATGGCTTGTAATAAACACGGAGGCTCCACTGTCGCTCTTCGCCTGCAATGGGTTCTCCTAGCGCAACATACAGGTCGCGGAACCAACCGGAGTCAATGGCGGCCTCAGTCATCGGCATATTCGATGAGAAATATTTACGCTTCTCTGGCCGCAAGACCTCAAATGGCACACCGTCTTTACTGACAGCGACATTGGCACGCAAGGCCTTGTAGTTGGGTCCATCTGCAAGCACTACGTCCTTCAGTTCAAAGGTGTAGTTTGAGATGCTGACGCTATCGCCAATACCCATACGCACGTCGCGCTCCTCCTCGTAGCCCGACACCAGTGTGACGCCGAGCACGATTGCTGCGATACCGGAGTGCGCCAGATGCATGCCCCAAAAAGAGGGCGCAATACGACCGGGCTTGCTCAGGCGATCGACAATTTGGACCAGTAACCCGACGATGACCCACGTGGCTAGGGCGGTACCGACGCCGCTAAGCCAGGTGCCACGTGTCGTGAAGAAGCAAACGGCCAAGCCCACCAAGACGGCCGCGACGGCGGGGATGCGCATGGACCGGCTCAGTGACTGCCATCTGGTTTCACGCCAGTGCGCAATGCCGCCCGGTACCATCAAGAATATAACGGGCACCATGAGCGGAACAAACACCGCATTGAAATAAGGTGCCCCGACCGACAGCTTGCCCAGGTTGAGGGCGTCGACGATGAGCGGATAGATGGTTCCCAATAAAACAGCAGCGGTGGCGACCACCAAGAGCACGCTGTTGGCCAGCAACATGGACTCGCGCGAGACCAGTCCAATCTTGCCGCCGAGCGTCGCCTTAGGGGCACGCCACGCGAACAGGGTTAAGGAGATGCCGACCACCAGTGCCAACAAAATTAAGATGAAAACACCGCGCTCTGGATCATTGGCGAAGGCGTGCACGGAGGTGAGAACACCTGATCGAACCAAGAATGTGCCCAATAGCGACAGGGAGAACGCGCCGATCGCCAACAGCACCGCCCAGGCTTTGAAGCCCCCGCGTTTATCGGTCACCATCAGGGCGTGTATCAGAGCCGTACCAAATAGCCAAGGCATGAGAGAGGCGTTTTCAACGGGATCCCAAAACCACCAACCGCCCCATCCCAGCTCGTAATAAGCCCACCAAGACCCGAGTGCGATACCCGCCGTCATGAACATCCAAGCAACCACTGTCCACGGCCGCGACCAACGGGCCCATGCCGCATCCATGCGGCCAGAGATGAGCGCGGCCACGGCGAACGCAAAAGCCACCGAAAAGCCAACGTAACCCATGTAGAGCATCGGGGGGTGTATGACCAGTCCAGGATCTTGCAGTAAGGGGTTCAGGTCTTTGCCATCGAGCGGCGCTGGGAACAGGCGCTCGAAGGGGCTGGACGTGAGCAAAACAAAGGCTAAGAAGCCCGCTGAGATCAGACCCAACACGCCGATGACGCGGGCCACCATGGCCAATGGCAAGCTGCGTGAAAACAGGGCAACGGCCACCGTCCAGCCGGACAGCATCAGTACCCATAGCAACAGTGACCCCTCGTGCCCGCCCCAAACGCTCGCAACTTTGTACTGAATAGGCAAGAGCGAGTTGGAGTGCCCTGCAATGTACTTGATGGAAAAGTCGTCGCTCAGTGCGCCGTGGGTCAAGACGCCGTACGCAAGTGCCAGCAGTAAAAACTGGGTGATGGCGGCAGGTCGCGCCAACAGCTGCCAACGTAGGTTGTTCGTTGCGGTACCCGTCAACGGCATCACGCCCTGCAGCAGGGCGACGCACGCCGCGAGAATCAATGCAAAGTGGCCAATTTCAACAATCATGAAACACTCTTTTTGTTATTGTTCGGTTTTGATGGATTGCGCCGCTTTTGCAGCCGCCGCCTCATCTAATGCATGCTGAGCCTCTGGCGGCATGTAGTTCTCATCGTGTTTAGCCAACACCTCTGAGGCGGTGAAGCGACCGCCATCTGAGATCTGCCCTTGTGCCACGACACCTTTGCCCTCTTTAAACAAATCTGGCACCAGCCCGGTATACATAACGGGTACATCGTGCGTAAAGTCGGTGACGACAAACTGCACGTTCTCGCCGTCCTTCAAGAGGCTTCCCATCTTGACCATGCCACCCACGCGAAAGGGCCGCCCCTCCGGCGCTTCACCCTGAACGACTTGGGATGGCGTGAAGAAGAAGACCAAATTACTTTGAAACGCATTCAAAATAAAAAAACCAGCGGCCGCTAGCGCAACCACGCCCGCTGTGATCCATAAAAATCGCTGTTGTCTTGGTTTCATCATCGCCAATCTGTTGCGTTGAGCGCCACGGACGCCCGTTCTGCTTGAATGTTCTGCACCAGTTTTCTGCGTGCTTGCTTGGCCCATGCAATCTCAGCCCACACCAAAGCGGCCGTCATACCAAAGCTGCCCCAGACGTAGACGGCATATCCGCCCATCGCCCAAAAATCTGAAAAACTGTGCCAGATCATGTGATTGCCCCCGTTGACATCGCCTTCATTTCGGGCAAATCAGCCACCCACTGCGTGTGCCGTTCACGCGCCAAAATAATGTTTCTAACGCGATACAGCGTCATGGCTATGGCATACAACCAAAAGGCGACGGCCATGATCAGCATGGCATCGAGCATGGTTCTGTCCATGCTGGAACCATTGGTCACTGAGACCGATGCGCCCTGATGCAGGGTATTCCACCACTTCACAGAAAAATAGATGACTGGCACGTTCAGCGCACCCACTAATGCCAATATGCCACCCGCCTTGTCCGCCCGCCTGGGGTCGTCAATGGCGTTGGTTAACGCGATGTATCCGAGGTACAAGAAAAACAAAATAAGCTCGGACGTCAGGCGGGCATCCCATACCCACCAAGTGCCCCACATGGGCTTTCCCCATAGCGCACCTGTCCAGAGCGACAAGAAGGCGCAAATCGCACCCGTTGGGGCCAATGCGCTGCACATCATGCCCGATAGCCGTGTGTTGAACGTGAGGCCGATCAGCGCCCAAAAAGCCATGGCGAGATAGATGATCATGGACATCCAAGAGACGGGCACATGGACAAAAATGATGCGATACCCCTCGCCTTGCTGGAAGTCGGTGGGGGCCACAAACATACCCAGCCATAAACCCCAGACCGCAAGCGCGCTGGCCATTACCGCAAACCATGGCCACGACTTACCCGCTACCGGGTAAAACCTTTGCGGCGATGAGAAATAGAAGAGAGATTTGGAAAACATCGAACGCAATTACTCTTAAGATTCCAGCGCGAGGCGCAGCGCCGCGGCACTGGCCCAGGGACTAAAAACAGCGGCCACCAAGGCCATGGCCGTCAATACCGACAAGTGTGCTGAGGCACCCAAGCCACTCATTTCTGCTTGCACCGCGCCGGCCCCGAAAATCAGGGCGGGCACGTACAAAGGCAGTACCAATAAACTCAATAAGACATCGCCGCCTCGTACCCCTAGGGTCAAGGCGGCACCAATGGCGCCAATCAACGACAACAGTGGCGTGCCCACCAACAGGCTGAGCGTTAAGACCCACAACGCATTCGTCGGTAAGTCAAATTGCAAGCCCAAAATCGGCGCCAACAACACCAGTGGTAATCCAGACAGGCACCAGTGTGCCAAGATTTTCGCCGCAACCAAAACGGATAACCCATTGGGTGATAAGGCCATTTGCTCCAGTGTGCCGTCGGCGTAGTCCGCCGCAAACAGGCGTCCCATGGACAGCATGCAGGCGAGTAGCGCGCCTATCCACAGAATGCCCGGCGCGGTCAGTCTAAGCGTCGCCATGTCTGGCCCGATGCCTAAGGGAAACAAAGCCGCCACGACGACAAAGAAAAACACCGCCGTGATGACCTCGGCCTTGCGTCGCATGGCCAGCGTGATATCGCGTCTCACAATCGCCCAAAATGCACTCATGCGCTCAACCGGTAGACGCGGCCTTGGCCGTCGAGTGACACCGCTTGGTGACTGGTTAACAGCACCATGCCCCCGTGGCTCAGGTGGCTGTTGATAACGGTGCGTAGCACCTGTTGTGCCGTGCCGTCTAGTGCCACAAAGGGTTCATCTAGCACCCAGAGTGGCACCTCGCTCACGATCAGACGGGCCAGCGCACTGCGTCTTTTTTGGCCTTGGGACAACACCTTCACAGGCAATTGTTCGCGGCCCCGCAACCCCATTTGAGCCAATGCAGCCATCGCTTTTGACGTTGATAGGGGGGTGCCAGAAATGGCCGCGTGGGTTTGCAGGTTTTCCAGTGGCGTTAAGTCTTCCTTGATGGCCAACTGGTGTCCGAGGTAGATGAGGTTGTTCCGCAGTGTTTGCGGCTCGTCGTCGTCGGTTGCTGACGCCTGCTCGTTGCGCCACGTGATGTCGCCTTCCTCGGGCACACCGAGTCCGCAAATGAGGCGCATTAAGCTGGTTTTACCAACCCCGTTGTCGCCCTCTAGGTGCAGCCATTGGCCTGATGCCAATGTGAACGAGACATGAGAGAAAAGGCGCCGATCACCGCGTCGACACGAAAGTTGGGAAACAGTCAGCATGGGGGCCAAGCGTCCTAGAACGGGGACATCGGCCGAACACGATCATCGAAAAGAAGTTTCATTTTTGCACGCATACGGTCATGTTTTTAAGAACATTTTTTTCACCGCAATCAAGGCTTGTTCTCTCTCTTCGCTATTGGGGTTGTGCAATTCTCTCAGCGGGCCATTGAGCATTTTTTTCATCAGCCCCGTGGACAGACACTCTAAAACGTAGTCGATGTCTTGGCCCTTCTCTATGTTTTTGCGCGCACGTGCCAGCTCAGCCTGACGCCACGCATCGGCCTGACACGTTAGCTCCTGAATGATAGGTACATCGCGGCGCTGCGATAGCCATGCCATAAAGCGCTGTACACCGGCATCAATGATGACCTCGGCATCGACAACGGCTTCTAAGCGTTGATTTTTGCCACTATTGATGACCTCAGTCAGGTCGTCGATGGTGTAGAGATAAACGTCTTGTAGGCTTTTAACCGCCGACTCAATGTCGCGTGGAACAGCCAAGTCGACCATGAAAAACGGCCGACTCTTTCGCGTGCGCAATGCGCGCTTCACGTCAGCCAATTCAATGAGTGGCGATGTACTCGCGGTACAACTAATAACGACATCAAATCGGGACAACTGAGCGGGCAAGTCAGCCAGCGAAATGGCTTGTCCGCCGTGCTTGTACGCCAAAGCCTGGCCTTTATCCATGGAACGATTGGCAATGGTGATAGAGCGCGGTGATCGTGCAGCGAAATGATCGACGCACAGCTCAATCATTTCACCTGCACCGACAAACAACACATCGGTGTCTTTGATGTTTTCAAAAATACGCGTCGCCAAACGAACGCTAGCGGCCGCCATGCTGATGGAGTGCGCGCCAATCTCTGTCGCCGTACGCACCTCTTTGGCCACTGAAAAAGACCGTTGGAACATTTGGTTGAGCGTGCTCCCTAGCGCACCTGAGTCTGCGGCGAGGCGAACAGCGTCCTTTAGTTGCCCTAGGATTTGAGATTCTCCTAAGACCATAGAGTCCAGACCACTCGCGACCCTAAAGGCATGCCGGGCGGAGTCCATACCTTCAAGCGTGTAGGTGTGGGACTGGAGCAGGTCTACTTTTGTTTTCCCGGTTTCTGCAAGCCAACTCAGTGTTTGCGGTATGTGCACTTCCTCACCTGCGCAATAAATTTCGGTTCGATTGCAGGTCGAGAGAATCGCCACTTCCTTGTGGGTAGAAAAGCTGGTCCGCAATCCTTGCAAGGACTGTGTCAACTTGTCTGATGCGAACGAAAATCGCTCGCGCAGTTCGATGGGCGCCGTGCGGTGGTTGAGGCCTAAGGTCCAGACAGTCATTTAGCTGACCCTTCGCAAGACGGTGGTCGGTGGCGCGTCAGGCCAGACCTGTGCAGCGCGCGTTTGAATGCCCTCTGCCGTTAAGCCGTACTGTGCCATCAGCGCTTTGGGGTCTCCGTGCTCTGTAAACGCATCTTCAAATCCCATGACGAGTACGCGTCGACTGATGCCCAAGTCTTGTAAGCCCTCGAGCACCGCTGCGCCCGCGCCGCCGTTGCGTGTCGCGTCTTCGATGGTGATGAGTCGGTCGTGTGTTTGTGCGACTTTCTCCAGCATCTCCAAGTCAATGGGCTTGGCCCAGCGCATGTTGACGACTGTGGCGTTCAGTGACTCGGCGGCCTTTAATGCCTCGTAAAGCAAGGGACCAAACGCCAGAATAGCCAGCCCCTCACCCTGTCTACAAATGGCTGCTTTGCCAAGCGGCAAGGTGTCGCCCGCTTCCGGGCTATCCGCCTGCACGGCGACGCCAACGCCTGCGCCCCGTGGGTAGCGCACCGTCACCGGGTGGTTTTGGGCGTAGGCCGTGTTCAGCAGTTGGCGACACTCGTTTTCATCTGCTGGACAAGCCACGGACATATTGGGGATGCAACGCGTGAACGCAATGTCAAACATGCCCGCATGGGTGGCACCATCTGGTCCGACCAAGCCCGCGCGATCTAAGGCGAACACGACGGGTAAATTTTGTATCGCGACATCATGGATAAGCTGGTCGTAGGCGCGCTGCAAAAATGTGGAGTAGATGGCCACGACGGGTTTCAATCCCTCGCACGCGAGGCCTGCTGCGAAGGTGACGGCGTGTTGCTCTGCGATGCCTACGTCGTGATAACGCTGTGGGAAGCGCTTGCTAAACGCAACCATGCCAGAGCCCTCCCGCATGGCCGGTGTGATGCCGACTAAGCGCGGGTCTTTCTCTGCCGTATCGCATAGCCATTGGCCAAATACTTGAGTGAAGGTTTGTTTGCTTTGGCCAGCGGGGACCAAGCCAATTGCGGGGTCAAACTTGCTTGGCCCGTGATAGCTAATAGGGTCATCCTCGGCGCGCTCGTAGCCTTTGCCTTTACGTGTGACCACGTGCAAGAACTGAGGACCGCTGGCTGCCGAGAGTTTGGTGAGGGTCTCAACCAAGCCTGTGACATCGTGGCCATCGATGGGTCCGGTGTAAGTGAGGCCTAACTTTTCAAAAATGGTGTCAGGTTGGACCAGGCTCTGTGTTTGCTGTTCCAAAAGGCGTGCGAGCTCAAATAGCGGGGGCGCTTTGCGTAAAACCCGTTCGCCGATTTTTTTGGCTTCTGTATAAAAGCGCCCGGACATCAACTCGCCGAGGTATTGGTTCAAAGCACCAACGGGGGGGCTGATGGACATGTCGTTGTCGTTCAGTATCACGAGCAAGTCACAGTCACTGGCGCCCGCATTGTTCAATGCCTCAAAGGCCATCCCAGCCGTTAGCGCCCCATCGCCGATGATCGCCACCGCCTTGCGCTTGCTACCGGTTTGCCTCGCGCCCATTGCCATGCCTAGGGCGGCAGAAATGCTGGTTGACGAGTGCGCCGTACCAAACGCGTCGTAAATACTTTCTTCTCGTCTAGGGAAGCCGCTCAGGCCGCCGTGTTGACGCAGCGTGCCCATGCGATCTAAACGGCCTGTCAGCATTTTGTGGGGGTAGGTCTGGTGGCCGACGTCCCAAACCAGCCTGTCCTCAGGCGTGTTGAAAACGTAGTGCAAGGCAATCGTTAGCTCTACGGTGCCTAGGTTGGAGCTGAAATGCCCACCCGTCTGCGACACCGTGTCTATGAGGCGTTGTCGCAACTCCTGCGCTAAGTCAGGCAAGCTTTCCCGCGAGAGCTTTCTCAGGTGCGCGGGTGATTTAATCCAGTCCAGTAAAGCATCCATGTGTGGCCCGAAATCGTGTTTGTCTGTAGGGTAATTTACAGGTATTTGACAAAACGTCAAGTTAAATTGACACTCTCATTAAATTTTAGTTGACACTTTCTCTGATCCCTCAGGGGTCTGCGCGCCTCATTTCGTGCTTTTTTCAAACAAAAACATATGACTCAGCCCCTACAAAACGACACGTTTCTGCGTGCTTGCCTGCGGCAGGCGACCGATCACACCCCCGTTTGGTTGATGCGCCAGGCGGGCCGTTATCTGCCGGAATACAGAGAAACGAGGGAGAAGGCGGGTAGTTTTATGGGGTTAGCGACCAATACCGACTACGCCACCGAGGTCACGCTTCAGCCGTTGGAGCGGTTTCCGTTGGATGCAGCCATTTTGTTCTCCGACATACTGACGGTGCCGGATGCCATGGGCCTGGGCCTGCGTTTTGAGGCGTCTGAGGGGCCTCGGTTCGCCAAGACCGTCTGCGACGAGGCCTCTGTTGCCGAGCTACAGGTGCCGGATATGGATAAATTGCGCTACGTCTTTGACGCGGTTTCATCGATCCGAAAGGCCCTGAACGGCCGGGTGCCCCTCATTGGCTTTGCGGGCAGCCCTTGGACACTGGCGTGTTACATGGTCGAGGGTCGGGGCTCTGACGACTACCGTCTTGTGAAGAGCTTGCTCTATAGCCGCCCCGATTTGATGCACCGCATCTTGGAAATCAATGCCTTGTCTGTTGCCACGTATCTGAACGCCCAAATCGAGGCGGGTGCACAGGCCGTGATGATCTTTGACAGTTGGGGAGGGGTGTTGGCGGATGGGGCCTTTCAGTCATTTAGCCTCCACTACACCGCGATGGTGCTGTCACGCCTGAAAAAGCAGCATGCCGGGCAAACGATCCCCAGAATTGTGTTCACCAAAGGTGGCGGCCTGTGGTTGCAGGACATGCAGTCACTGGACTGTGAGGTGTTGGGGCTGGACTGGACCATGAACCTGGGGCAAGCCCGGGCGGTGGTCGGTGGCACCGCAGGCGGGCCGGGGAAGGCCCTGCAAGGCAACATTGACCCCAATGTGCTGTTTGCGCCGCCCGCACACATTGATACCGAAGTGCAGCGGGTGCTAAACAGCTTTGGTCAGCCACACACCGACCCGAACACCACAGGGCCCACGCATATTTTTAACCTCGGTCATGGCATCAACCAACTGACGCCGCCAGACCATGTTGCGGCCTTGGTTGAGTCGGTGCATCGGCACTCGCGCGTCATGAGACAAGCGGTCTGAGCCTGCCACTGCGATCCGTTTGCGCTTGCGCGTTGAGACGGAAAAGTGTAAATTTTACTTGACAGTTTTCGGCGACTTTCAGATGATGGTCGGCAGAAAACTAACTGGAATAGAACCTTCATGGCTGCCACTTTCCCCTTTGCCGCAATCGTTGGGCAAGATGAGATGACCCTTGCGATCCAAGTGGTCGCCATTGACCCCTCCATCGGCGGTGTCCTGGTGTTGGGCGACCGCGGTACAGGAAAGTCGACGGCGGTGCGGGCTTTGGCCGATTTGTTGCCCCCCATCAAAGTCGTGAAAGGCTGCCCTTACCGGTGTGACCCCAGCCAACCGGCGCAAAGTTGCCCGGTTTGTGTCACCCCAGTGCCTGATAAGGCAGGCAAGCCGACCAAGTTACCCAGCGAAAGTCGCGCGGTGGGCGTGGTTGACTTGCCCTTGGGCTCCACTGAAGACCGCATTGTGGGGGCTCTCGACTTGGAGAAAGCCCTTTCCCAGGGGATTAAGGCGTTTTCCCCTGGCTTGCTGGCACAAGCACACCGTGGCTTTTTATATATCGACGAGGTGAACCTGCTCGACGACCATTTGGTTGATCTGTTAATCGATGTGGCGGCCTCTGGCGAAAATGTGGTGGAGCGAGAAGGCCTGAGCGTTAGGCACCCGGCGCGGTTTGTCTTGGTCGGTAGCGGTAATCCGGAAGAGGGGGAATTGCGTCCCCAATTGTTAGATCGTTTTGGTCTGTCCGTTCAGGTAAAAACCCCGCAAGACGTCGCATTGCGCGTAGACGTTATCAAGCGACGTGATGCGTTTGACAAGGACCCGGTGGCTTTCAAGGCACTCTGGCAAAACGAGAGTGACCAGTTACAAAAGCGCATTGTGAAAGCGCGTAAGGCACTCGATGGTGTCTCGATTGATGACGACATGCTCACCTTGTGTGCACGTCTGTGTCAGCAGCTTGGAACCGATGGACTGCGCGCGGAGCTCACCCTGATGCGTGCGATGCGTGCGTTGGCGGCCCTGCAAGGGCGCAAGGTGGTGAAGACCGAGCACCTCATCGCCATTGCCCCTTTGGCTTTACGCCACCGCTTGCGGCGCAATCCACTGGACGACACCGACTCGGGGCAACGCGTGCAAAGGTGCTTGCAAGACCTGTTGGCTGCCTGATCGCGCCCTATGGCTGATGACCTGAAATGGTTGGACACCTGGAACGATGCGATGACATCGTTGCAGTTGTTGCAAATCGACCCCAGCGGCTTTGGTGGTGTGTGGCTAAAAGCGCCCTTTGGGCCGGTGCGTACGCAGTGGCTTGCCCACTTGACGCAGACCGGTGTGAACACCGTGAACCTACCCGGTCATGTTGACCGTGATCGCCTGTTGGGCGGCATTGATTTGTCGACAACCCTGCAAACGGGCCACCTGCACATGCAGGCGGGCTTGCTTGCGCAAGCCGATAAGGGACTGGTCTGCATCAGCATGGCCGAGCGGTTTCCTGCCGCCTTGATTGCGCCTATGACGCAAGCGATGGACACGCGCTCCCTTCCGCCGCTACACAGCGCAGATCATGCCGCCACGACCATGGGCACCTCATTTGGCGTGGTTGCGTTGGACGAGTCCACCGACGACGAGCCGCCGCTCAGTGACGCCTTGCAAGACCGTCTTGGCATCTGGCTTGACCTGCGTGAGCTGGCGCCCGCCGATATCGTTGGACGCGACCTGTTTGCGAGCCCAGCGTCGTCGGATCAGCGGTGGGCACCTGTCTTGCCAGATATGGGTCTTGATGCGGATAGCTTGCGCGACATTCAACACGCGTTGCCACGGGTTCAGGCGAGCGATGCGCAGATCACGGCCCTGTGTGCGGCGGCACAGGCACTCGGCATTGACTCCTTGCGCATCCCCAGTTTGGCTTTGCGTGTGGCGTGTTGTCATGCGGCGTTGCACGGTCGTGTGGCCTTGGACGATACGGATGTGGCCTTCGCTGCGCGGTGTGTATTGGCTCCGCGCGCGACGCGAAGCCCTGCGGCTGAGTCCAACGCTGAATCCAACGCTGAGGCAGATTCTGAACCCACCGAGGAGGCCACAGCACCGGAAGCGCAAACGCCGCCGTCTCAGGACGCGCCTGCTTCCGATGCGGCAGACCAAGATCCGCAGGCAGACCAGGCAGACCAGACAGACCAGACAGACCCTCAGTTCCCCTCTCCGGCCGATTTGCAGGAACTGGTCGTGGCCGCCGCATTGGCGAGCCTACCGAATGATGTCTTAGACCGGCTCTTAACGCAGGCGGGTCGAAACCAAGGGCATACGTCAGGTCGAAGCGGCCAAGCCAAAGCGGGCGTGCAGCGGGGGAGGCCTCTGCCGCCACGCCCTGGGCCTCCCGGGGGGCACGCGCGCTTGCATGTGTTGGCCACCTTGCGCGCCGCCGCGCCTAAGCAGCGCCTACGTGCGGGTGCACAGCCGGGACGCGTGGCTATTCGTGCCGAAGACTTTCATGTGCACCGCTACCAACAGCGCAGTGCAAGTTGTCTGATTTTTGCTTTAGATGCCTCGGGGTCTGCCGCCCTGAATCGATTAGCGGAGGCCAAGGGCGCCGTCGAGCGCTTGTTGCAAGCATCTTATGCCCGACGCGATAGCGTGTGCATCGTGGCATTTAGGGGTGCCCGTGCCGACTTGTTGTTGCCGATGACGCGCTCACTGGTGCGCGCGAAGCGTGCCATGACTGGCTTGCCGGGTGGGGGCGGTACGCCATTGGCCTCGGCGCTGCAGTTGTCGGTATCGCAGGCGACGCAGTTGCAAAGACAAGGCGTGACGCCGCTGTTAGTCGTACTGAGTGACGGTCGGGCTAATGTGGACTTAGCGGGCCGAGGTGGGCGCTCGCAGGCCTTGTTAGATACCCAAACGTGGTGTGCACAGTGGCGCTTAAATGGCCATCGCTCGTTGTGGATCGATACGTCTGCACAGCCCGATGCCCAGGTTCGCAGTTTGGCCGATGCCATGGGGGCGGGCTACCTGCCCATGCCCCAAGCGCAAGCAGAGCGTATCGCGTCGGCGATGGATAACCTGAGGCGGGGCGACGCTTAGGATGTTTGATCGCTTGTATCCCGGGATGCCGTGGGGTAGCTACCGTGATCGCTGGCCGCTTGCGGAGGCGAGTCGGTTTGTGGTGGCAGGCGGCCGGACTTGGCACGTTCAGATCAGTGGGCAAGGGCCGTGCTTATTGCTCTTGCATGGGACCGGTTCGGGTAGCTTTAGCTGGCGCGGGTTGATACCGATACTCAGCCGCCATTTCCGGGTCGTCGCCCCCGATTTACCGGGTCATGTATTCACCACCCGAGGAGCCACGGACGGGCTATCTTTGAATGGCATGAGTGACGGGCTTTGTGCGCTCATACGCCAGCTCAACCTGCAGCCCTCGGTACTTGTTGGGCACTCTGCGGGGGCGGCAATTGCCGCCAACATGGTGCTGCGTGACGACACGTTGTCAACCGCGCACCTGATAGGGATGAACCCCGCTTGGTTGCCCCTGCCGGGCTTGTCAACGTGGCTTTTCGGGCCAGCCGCCAAGCTGGCGGCGATCAACCCCTTGTCTGCATGGGCAACCGCTAAGTTGGCCAAAAGACCCTCATTTCTGGCGAAGTCACTGGCACAAACGGGCTCGGTACTGAGCGAGGAGGGGATGGCGCTGTATCAGACGGTGTTCAGCCATTCTGGCCACGTTCACAGTGTCTTGGGCATGATGGCAGCGTGGCAGTTGGCGCCGTTGTCGGACGCACTTGCAAGGATAAAAAACCCGGTTTCTATTTTTGTCGGGTTAAACGACCAGACGATTCCGCCCGCACTGGCTGAGCAGGCCTGCAAGGTGATGCCGCAGGCGGTGCTTCACCAGCAGCCGCAGCTGGGCCATTTGGCTCATGAGGAACGGCCAGAAGCCAGCGCCAACGCTGTTTTGAGCGCGTGCGGCGTTATTTAGAAGCGTAGCGCTTCAGCGTGTGCAACACCTCCAACGGATTATTTGAAATCGCATCGGCACCGAACAGCTCGGGTGTGGCCTCGACCAGTGTGAAGATGGGACCGCCCAAAATGACCTTCACGTCGGGGTTCCCTGAGCTCTGTTTGAGGCGTGTGACGAGTGATTTCAAAGCAATTAGCTGCGCCTCGATGGCGACAGAAACCCCAATGACGTCAAACCACTCATTGGCCCCCGTGCGCACCAATTCATCTTCTGTAGCGGACACATCAATCACAACGGATGCCCCCTCACGCTTGAAGAGGTCGGCGACGATGGTGATGCCTAAAAGATGCATGGACCCGGGCGCGGCGCACAGCATGACGTGCGCCTTCTCACCCTCGCCTTGTGGCCCATCCCGGTATTCGTAGCCCAGCCGGTAGGTGATCTGGTGCATGATCGCCAAGCCGCAGGTGACATCGGTGAAGCTGCACAAGTCTTTGTCCCACAGGTGGCCCAAGTGTCTTGCGGCTGGCGTGATCAAGTCCAGAAACATACTCTGGTCGCTCACGCCCTGAGCGATCAACGCATCAACGATTGCGTTCGCCCGCAATGAGTCGCCATCACGGCACCCTTCGGTAAATGCAATGAATTCCGGAAATGGACTATCTCGTTTTTCGGTGCTGCCCTGTGCCGCCATTTCAGACGCATAGTGCTCAGACTGCAACAACCGCGGAATGAGGTGGTCGTCTATGACGTTAACAAGGGATTCCTCGCACTCGTCATTCGCTGAGACAACACGTCCCAGCTGACCCGTGAACCCCGCTAAGCTATTTAACTTAGACATGCCAACCCTTGAAGAAACCTAGCGTACAGACACAGGGCCTGTGATTGGGGCGATTATTCGCCAGCGTTATAGCATTCCGATCCGCTAAGTCAGTCGAATTTTAATAAGTCTGGAATATTTTTCAATACTCCAGAACCCTTTCAACTTGTCAAGGTCCTGCTTGGACGGTTTCACACATTAAGGGCTCCCGTCCCGGGTAAATACGCCCGTGCAGGCGGTGTCCCGGCCCCGCGCCTCAGGCCTTGGCGAGACCCAGTAAGTGGGCCATGTCCTTGAGAAAAATACGAACGTGGGCCATCGGGTCTTTTTTGGCGAGTTCTTTATTCATGTACGACTCAAACGTGAGTCTTTGAACATCTTTGTCTTCACAAATCTTGACGAACTTCTCACGCCGCTTGTCGTTTTGGTACCAAAAGTACTGCATCACACCCAAAATCCAGAAGACCTTGCCGTGCTGCTTCATAAAACGCTTGCGGCCTGCTTTGAGGTATTTTGGGTTGTCAAATTGCAACGCCTCATGCGCGGCGCGTGCCATGGTTCGCGCGCAGTCCATGGCGTAATAAATACCTTCGCCGGAGGAGGGCGCAACCACGCCAGCCGCATCGCCAACCACCACGACGTCGCGTCCGTTGTCCCATTGCGGCAGTGGCTTTAGTGGAATGGGCGCGCCCTCACGGCGGAGTATGGGTAGATCAGAAAAGCCGGCAATTTGCCTTAAGCGGGCAGTTGCTGAGCGCAGTGAGTAGCCTTTATCGGCACTTCCCGTGCCAATGCTCATGGTCTTGCCGTGGGGAAAGACCCAGCCGTAAAAGTCTGGGGAGACCTCGCCTTGGTAGTACACATCGCAGCGTTCGCCATCGTGGTTCTCTTGCCCTAACGGTGATTGAACGATCTCGTGATAGGCGAAAACATACTTGGTCTTTTCCGCGTTGGGTATGTGTTGTCTGGCAACCTCTGAGCGCGCACCGTCCGCACCAATGACCATTCGGGTGCGCACTTTGACCGTGGCTTCTTTCTCCACGGCACCATAGACTTTTTTGTTCACGGGCTTGTAGTGCACCCACAAGCTGCCAGACGCGTCCCGCTCCACTTTCTCAAAAACGGCTTGCTGTCTGATGGCACCGGCCTCGGCGGCACGGGTACGCAAGAACTCGTCGAAGTCTTGTCGGTCGACCATACCGACAAAGCCATTGTCGATGTGGATGTCCACCTTGTTATCGGCTGGGGAAATCATGCGCGCACAGCGTATTTTCGCCACCAATAAGTCATCGGGGATATCAAAGTCTTTAATGAGCCGTGGGGGTATGGCGCCACCACATGGCTTGGGTCGCCCTTGCCTATCGAGCAAGAGCACCCGCCAGCCTTCTACGGCGAGCTCATTGGCCGCCGTCGCACCAGATGGACCACCGCCCACCACAACAAAGTCATATTCAATCTGGCTCATGTGGTCGTTCCTTTGTTCCATAAAATATCGTTCGGTAGATTTGTCGGTTTATCCGCTGTTGTGATCTTGCGCATGTGCGATGCCACGAGGGCAGACGCTAAAAACATGAGGGCCTGGAAAATAAAGACGGACATGTACGCCAAGCGCGCATCGCCAAGCGCCGCGTGCGCCAAGTCGCTCGCCCCTGTTCCGACCAAGCCGCCCAATCCAAAAGCCACGGCTTGTGCGGCACCCCACAAGCCCATGCGCGTCCCCTCTTTACCGGGGCCTCCTTGGCCAGCGAGGCGCATCATGGTGGCAATAGCCGCGATGGAAAAAGCGCCGTTAGCGATGCCTAAGAACACGACATTGGCTTGTAGTGGCCAGGCCATCGGTGGGGCTGTTAGTGCCGACATCGCCAGTCCTACCGTGGCCAAAGCCGATAGTGCACAGCCACTGAGCATCCATGCATGGACGGAGCCCAAGCGGCCCTTCACCCAGCGCGTACTCGCGCCTGCGACGGCCAACATGCCAATCAAAACACCCATGTGATGCCAGCCAGACAACTGCGTGGTCTTGCCGGGTGACATGCCGTGTACCGCGCCAGCAAATGGCTCCAAGATCAGGTCTTGCGCGCTATATGCCAGCATGGAGAGGAAGACAAATATCGTGAAATTTCGCGCGACAGGTTCGGCAGAAACGTCGCGAAATGCTTCTTTAAAGTTGGCGAAGTTTTTGGTGGGCTGTGGCGCGCTCACGCCACCCTCTTTCTCCAAACCCCATAAGCACAGCGCCGTGATCGCAACGGTGAGTAAGCTGAGCCCGGCGGATACCTTGATCAAGATCTCGGGTGTGTAGGGGTCTATCAGTTTGCCCACTACGCCAGCGGTTACGGCGAAACCCATGATCATCATGAGCCACACAAGCGTTGCTGCTTGTGCGCGGCGGTTGTCGGGGACCTGCTTGGCCATGAGCGCTAACAGCGAGGTGCCGCAGGCGCTGACACCCAAACCGATCAGGCTAAACGAGAGGACGGACAGGGCGATACCTGCCGTGGGTGCCGTGTCCATCCATACCGTAGCGATGGCTGCCATGACCCCCCCGCAAGCTAAAACGATCATGCCGCCCATCATCCAAGGGGTGCTGCGCCGACCTTTATCGGCCCCATATCCCATGCGTGGCCTAACGATTTGTACCGCGTAGTGCCACGCGACCAGAAAGCCTGGCAACAACGCGGGCATGGCCAACTCGACCACCATGATGCGGTTGAGTGTGGAGGTGGTCACCACCACAACCGCACCTAAACAGGCTTGTATCAGACCTAAGCGGGCGATTTGTAACCACCCAAAATACGGTGCGGTCATAGCGCCCCCATCTGGCTAAGTTGTCGCAGGCCCCAGGCGCTCACCATCATGCCGCTCACAAACAAAGGCACGCCGAATGCACTCATTTGCAGTGCTTTGTCTATGGGGTTTTTCAAAAAGGTCGCCATCAGTGGCCATTGCATGAGACTCAAGGCAAGCACAGCGAGGGCATGCCAAGGTAGCGCCCAACTCCAAAGTAGGGCGGCGACAGCGACTTGCGGCAACCACATCATCCAGCAGGCAACGCGGGCGGCGCCTTGTGCGCCCAGCTGAACGGGCAGGGACGCAACGCCCATTTGTCTGTCACCCTCGATGGCCTTGAAGTCGTTCAATGTCATGATGCCGTGTGCGCCGACGCTGTACAGCAACGCCAGGCAGATGGTGTCGTAGGTGGGCCATGCGCCGCCAAGCATCACGGCCGCGCCGGTTAGCCACGCCAACCCTTCATAGCTCAGTGCGCATGCTGCGTTGCCAAACCAGCCGTTATTTTTTAATCGCACCGGCGGCATGCTATAGGCCCAAGACAGGGTGATGGCCAACGCACAAGCCGCAAACCCCCATGGCCCCATGAGTGTGGCCCAAGCCAGTGACAGCACCGTCCAGAAGATGGCAATGCCCAAGCCCCAACGGCCAGGCATGCGCCCGGAGGGGATGGGGCGTTGGGGTTCATTGATGGCATCGACGTGGCGATCAAACCAATCGTTGACCGCTTGGCTACTGGCACATACCAGCGGCCCTGTCAGTACCAGTCCCAGCAGTATGAGCAACCAGTTTTCGGAAAGACTTTGGCCTGAAGCGACCGTTCCACAGGCGAAAGCCCAAACGGGGGGAAACCAGGTAATGGGCTTGAGTAACTCGGCGACCGTTCTTAGCGAGGGCGTGCGCGGTGTGTCGGCGAAAGCAAGGCTGTGTGGGTCCATGCCTCCATTATGTGAAGATGCCTGAGTTTGTCAATCAAGATTGACACTATGTGTCAATCAAAAAAGACATTTAAGGATCACGCGAGGGTGCTGTCGCTATCGGTTTCAGACAAAATGCCGAAACGGCGTAGCTTGACATAGAGACTTTGGCGTGAAAGTCCCAGCATTTCAGCGGCAGATGCCCGGTTGTTGTGCGTCAGTTCAAGCGCCGCTTCAATGCACATACGCTCAATGGTATCCACCGTTTCACCCACGATATCTTTAATGGGACGGCGTCCGACCAGCTGGGACAACTCCGCGAAGGGTGTCGGGAAGACCTCCGAGTTATTTGGCGAGGCCTGCAGCCGACGGTCCATATCTCGCACAAAAAATGCGTAGAGCGGCTCTGGTTTTGCCATGTAAACAGCAGAAACCTCGACCGGTAGGGTCATGCCTGACAGGGTTCTGATCTCCGTCGCAAAATTTCTTACGGGCAGATGCTGCTTTAGCGAGGTGTTGAAGACGCCCCAGTCGACCGCGCCGCGGAACAGCCATTTCTCTAAGGGTTGGTCTATGACTTGTGAGGCAGCAGTTAAGCCGAACAAGGCCATGCCTTCGTCGTTAATGCTCTTGATCGTCCCGCCGGTGTCGGTGAGCAGCCACCCATCCGGAAAGCTTTCCATGGCGCTGCTCAAAATGGCTGCGGGACCGTGGCTGTCAACGGCGACTGACGCGGACTCAAGGCGGTTTAGTCGTATTAAAAATTGCGCCCCGCCTTCTTGTCTAAAGACGATGGCAGACAAGGTGAGGGTGCTCTGGTTCGAGGCGAGCTTGGCGCCACACATTTCGATTCGTCCGGTGGACAGGGCCGTACGCAGCAGAGACTCTACGTCGCCGAGGCTACTGGGATCAAAGCATTCACGAAAGTCGCGCCCGACTAAGCGCTTGCTGGCATCCTTAAACAGCGTCTGTACGCCCATATTGGCTTCCAGAATGCGGTTGGACTTAAGGTCCACCATCAGCACCGCTTCGGGTGATGACTCAAACAACACGCGGTAGCGTGCTTCGATGTGCCGCAATCGCAGATAGTCTCGCTCCACCGATTGCTGTGTTTCCACCAAGCGACGTTGTAATTCGGCGAGTCGCTCTAAGTTGCGCCCGACCGCCAAGCGCTTACCGCCCTTTAGCGGGACCGTGATGTATTGAATGGCGGCTTCCCCGCCCGATGGCGTGGGGTGATTGACGTGGCGCCACGTCAAGGCCTTGTCGCTGTCCTCATTAACCAGTAAGTCTTGGATTTTTTGTTTGCTTTCAACCGTGACGATATCGGTCCAACGCTTGCCTAGCCACCCCTGCGTGCCTAAGGCGGCCATGGTCTCTTGTCCGGTAGAGACCTCCTCGATGACGCCTTGTTCACTGAGCGTCAAACTGACGTCCGAAACCACTCCCAACAGTGTGGAAAAAGCGGTCTCGTCGAGGTCTGTGAGGTTCATTGATAGTTTGGAGAATATAAATAAGAGGACACTGATATATGTAAGCGGAAGTTTACAGATAAACGTAGCGTGTGCGTAGTCATTCGCAAATTAAGAGTTGGTTATGGGGTTTGACGTCATGTTTATGGTCATGTGGTGGTCGCTGAGGCACCGGACGCGGTTTCCGCCACCACCGATTGGGTGACGATATCAACGGCTTCTAGCGCGCCTTCCGTCAGTAAACGAGTCCCTGGCCAATCGAGTTTTTCGGGGGCAAAGTGAGCCATCGCTCCGCCAACATATATTTTCAGGTGGGGGTTTAAGGCGTTACTGATGAGCTCGGGAATGGCGTGCGACAGGGCGGTCAACTGCCTGTCGGAAGAGATGGACAACATGACCGCATCAAACCAGTCGGATTGAAAAATTTGCTTGAGGTCGTTGATGTCTTGCGGTGAGGCCAGCGTAACGGTCCAGCCCGCCCGGCGGAAGAACTCACTCACCATAAAGGCGCCCATGCCGTGCTGCGAGTTGGGCTCTGTCATCAATAGCAGACTGAGTCCATTGGCCTCGGAGGCATCTTCTAATAAAAACTCTGAGCTGAACTCATGCAACAACTGGTGAAGCCTGGAAAACGCGATGGTGCCGTGTATGAAGTCCATGTCGTCGGACAACCAGCGCTCGCCAAGCAGCCGCGCAGCGGGTGTCAAGCCCAAGAGATAAATATCCGCGAGCGACTGTCCCTGCCGATGCCAAGCCCGCACGACTTTGCGCGCGTCTTCCATGCTCTGCAAGCTGGCCTCCGCAAGCGTCAGCACTTGGTGTTGGTCAAGCGCCAAATTAGGGTCGAAAGAGGTTCCACCGACCAGACGGGGGCTGGGGTCTTGTAGAAACCGCTTCTCAGGCGCGGGTGCGCGGACGCCCCACGGCTGTTCAGGCGATCTCTCCGGTTTCTCTATTTTAAATTTCTCCACTCCATCCACCTATCGTTCAAATAGACCTGTCAAGTTTGTCTGAATTTGCTTGAACATGCCTTTAGTGTAAACCCTAGATAACAAAAATAGTGTCAATATTCGTTGACACATGGGTTTTCAAATCGTACAGTGACACCAGTTCATTCGATTTCAAGGTTTTTAATGTCGCTGTCTCCTAGCCAGATCCTGTACACGCCAGAGCAACGCGCAAAGCGCGATGCGACGCGTTGGACTTTGGTTCAAGGGGTGTTGGCACCCGTGCAGTTCCTGATTTTCCTCGCGAGCTTGTACTTGGTTGTGCACAGTCTAAATACGGGGATGCTGACCGATTGGGCCTTGATATCGGTTGTGGTGAAGACGCTGGTGCTGTACGCCATCATGGTCACTGGCTCCATTTGGGAAAAGGTCGTTTTCGGTAAGTACCTGTTTGCCCCCGCATTTTTCTGGGAAGACGTGGTCAGCATGCTGGTCCTCGCGCTGCACACCGCTTATTTGTGGGTGTGGTGGCAAGGGAGCTGGTCTGCGAACGATCAGTTGCTGTTGGCCCTGGTCGCTTACATCACCTACGGCATCAATGCCGCGCAGTACATCCGTAAGTTGCGCATGGCGAGGCTTCAGAAGCCCACGCCTTCAAACACTATTACCCCAACGCAGGTCACACTATGAGTCCAATCATCCCGATCAAGCAGGCAGCCAGTGTGGGTTGCACGGACGTGAGTCCCTTGGTTCAGCGCGGTCAGCGCGAGGTATTTTGTGGACTCACCGGCATCATTTGGCTGCACCGCAAAATCCAAGATGCATTTTTCTTGGTGGTGGGCTCACGCACCTGTGCGCACCTGATTCAGTCCGCTGCTGGCGTGATGATCTTTGCGGAGCCGCGATTTGCAACCGCGATCATCGACGAGCGCGACCTAGCGGGCTTGGCGGACGTGAACGACGAGTTGGATAAAGTCGTCAACCAGTTACTGGAACGCCGTCCCGAAATTAAATTGCTTTTCTTGGTTGGCTCCTGCCCCTCTGAGGTTATCAAGCTAGACCTGTCTCGCGCGGCGTCTCGGCTGTCTGCGCAGTACGCCTCCTCCGTGCGGGTATTGAATTATTCAGGTAGTGGAATAGAAACCACCTTTACACAAGGTGAGGATGCTTGTTTAGCCTCAATGGTGCCGACACTTCCAAGCCAAGGTGCCGATGCTGCGCCTGATTTGCTGGTGGTGGGGACCTTGGCAGACGTTGTAGAAGATCAATTTATCCGGGTTTTTAATCAGATGGGTATCGAGCGGGTCCGCTTCTTCCCCCCACGCAGCGCGGACGATCAAGCGGCCATTGGCCCCAACACGCGCTTGCTCTTGGCTCAACCATTCTTAGGCGATACGCTGCGTATGTTGCAAGCCAAGGGTGCGCAGTTGTTGGCCGCGCCGTTCCCGTTGGGGATAGAGGGTACGACGGCCTGGTTCCAGGCGGCAGCCAAGGCGTTTGGTGTGACCCCCGAGCGTTTTGAGGCAGCAGTGGCGGCGCCCACAGCCAGAGCCACAGCGTCATTGGCGCGTGCAAAGACGCACTTGGCGGGCAAAAGTATTTTCTTTTTTCCCGACTCGCAACTTGAAATTCCGTTGGCCAGATTTTTGTCGCGAGAGCTTGGAATGCGCCTGTTAGAGGTGGGGACACCGTATCTACATCGGCAGGTGATGGCCATGGAACTGGCCATGCTGCCAGGCGACACGTTCTTGTCAGAAGGCCAAGATGTTGAAAAACAGCTAGACCGTTGCCGTGCGCAGAGCCCCGACTTGGTGGTTTGTGGCCTTGGTTTAGCGAACCCCTTGGAGTCCGAGGGGATGACCACGAAATGGGCCATTGAGCTGGTATTTACACCGATTCAGGGTTACGACCAAGCGGGTGATCTCGCTGAGTTGTTCACACGACCATTGGTGCGCCGCATGCGCCTAGCTGCATAAGGAAGATCAAGATATGCAACTGACACTCTGGACATACGAAGGGCCACCGCATGTTGGTGCCATGCGTATTGCGACGGCAATGACTGACGTGCATTACGTGTTACACGCGCCGCAGGGCGATACCTATGCCGACCTGTTGTTCACCATGATTGAGCGCTTGCCCAAGCGCCCACCAGTGACCTACACCACCTTTCAAGCGCGCGATTTGGGCGGCGATACCGCTGAACTCTTTAAGACCGCCGCACGCGAGGCCTTTGAGCGCTTTGCGCCCAAGGCGATGTTGGTGGGCTCCTCATGCACCGCAGAGTTAATTCAAGACGACCCGGGTGGCTTGTGCAAGGCTCTGAACTTACCAGTGCCCGTGGTGGCGTTGGAGTTGCCGTCTTACCAACGGAAAGAAAATTGGGGCGCCTCCGAAACTTTTTATCAGTTGGTACGCAACTTGGTAAAGCCCAACCGCGACGCCTCAGATAAAGCAGTAAAAACCAAGCCTTGCTGCAACATCTTGGGGCCGACTGCGTTGGGTTTTAGACACCGTGATGACTTAAAAGAAATCACGACGTTGATCACTGGCTTGGGCATTGATATCAATGTGGTGGCACCTTTGACTGCGGCAACCGCCGATATCGAGCGCTTAGGTGATGCGGATTTCAACATTGTTCTCTACCCTGAAGTGGCCAATTTAAGTGCTCAGTGGCTACAAAAAAATTGCGGTCAAGCCTTCACCAAGACCATACCCATTGGCACGGGTGCAACCCGCGACTTCATTCGTGAAGTCGCCGAACTAGCGGGAATGGATCCCGAGCAAGCGTTGTTGGGTGCGATGTCGCGCGCTGCTTGGTATGCGAAGTCGGTGGACTCCACCTACCTCACCGGCAAGCGTGTGTTTGTATTTGGCGATGCGACGCATGCAGTGGCGGCCGCTAGGGTGGCGGCGCAAGAAATGGGCTTCACCGTTGTCGGTATCGGGACTTACAGCCGAGAGTTTGCTCGAGAGGTGCGAGAGGCCGCGAAAATCTACGGTGTTGAGGCGTTGATCAGCGATGACTATTTAGAAATTGAGGCGTGCATAGCCGAATTGAATCCCGAGTTGGTGCTAGGCACCCAGATGGAGCGTCATATCGCCAAGCGCCTGGGCGTGCCATGTGCGGTTATTTCAGCGCCTGTGCATGTACAAGACTTCCCCGCGCGCTACTCACCGCAAATGGGGTTTGAGGGTGCCAACGTCCTTTTTGATACTTGGGTACATCCACTCATGATGGGTCTTGAGGAGCATCTCATTGGCATGTTCAGAGGCGATACAGAGTTCCATGAGGATGCAGCGCCATCGCATTTAGGTGGTGGTGTGCACAGTCAGACGAGCGCGGCACCGCATGCCCCCCTTACGGACACCAGCGGCCAAGGGCCCATTGTGGTGGCGCAATGGGATAGCGGGGCAGAGAAAGAGCTTAAAAAAATACCGTTTTTCGTACGCGGCAAGGCCAAGCGAAATACGGAGGCATACGCGATAGAGCGTGGCGTGGCGTTGATTACAACGGAGACCCTTTATGAGTCTAAAGCCTACCATTCGCAGCGATAAAACGTCCCACCGTGACGTGACCCCAATCCGCGTGGTTGTGGTGACCATGGATACGCACTTCGCTAGCTCGTTTTCACGGGCTAATGAGGCGTTGCGCCGCGACTATCCGGGCTTGACATGGCGCATGCATGCCGCGTCGGAGTACGCAGGCAACGAGGGTTTGATCGCGGCGTGTAAAGCCGATATCGCGGCGGCAGACATTGTGGTGTGTGGGATGCTGTTTTTGGAAGACCACTTCCTGCCCATACTGGAAGATCTGCGTGCACGTCGGTTGCAGTGCGACGCCATGATTTGCATGGCGAGTGCGATCGAAGTGACCCAGCTGACGCGACTCGGTAAGTTTGATATGAGCAAGCCGGCCAGCGGGCCCATGGCGCTGCTTAAAAAGCTGCGCGGTAACAAAGACAAGTCCAAAACCGGTGGCGCAACCCAGATGAAAATGCTGCGCCGCTTGCCGCAGCTGTTACGATTTATTCCAGGAACTGCGCAGGACGTGCGTTCTTACTTTATTTGTTTGCAGTATTGGCTGGGCGGATCAGACGACAACCTGCTGAATATGATGCGCCACGTCATCGACTGCGGTGCACAAGGCCCACGCAAAGGTTTGTCTGGCGCGGTGAAGGTGCAGGCACCCGTGTCGTATCCCGAGGTGGGTGTCTACCACCCGCGAATGACCGGACGATTCAGTGAGGATATCGGTGCACTGCCTTCGCCTACTGGTACAGCGCACAAGGGCACGGTCGGCGTCTTGTTGTTGCGCTCATACCTGCTGTCTGGCAATGCGGCGCATTACGACGGCGTGATTGCCGCCCTAGAGTCGCAGGGCTTGCGGGTGATTCCCGCGTTCGCCGCAGGACTGGATTCACGTCCAGCGATTGACGCTTTTTTCATGAAAAACGACCAGGTGAGCGTCGACGCCGTGGTGTCACTCAGCGGATTTTCTCTGGTCGGTGGGCCGGCCTATAACGATGCCAAAGCGGCAGAAGAGGTGCTGGCCAAGTTGGATGTACCGTATCTGGCTGCCCACCCCGTTGAATTCCAAACCCTTGACCAATGGGGTGGCTCGGAGCGCGGCTTGCTCCCCGTTGAAAACACAATCATGGTGGCCATTCCTGAGCTTGATGGGTCGATGTCGCCCATGGTCTTTGGCGGCCGTCCGGGCGCCGTGGGTGTGACCTGCACGGGTTGTCACCATGGCTGCACATTCGGCGAGTCCAATACCGCGCAGGACATGCACTCCTGCCCTGAGCGCGCCACGATGCTGGCATCGCGTGTCAGCAAGCTCGTGGCGTTGAAGCGCGTCGAGCGCAAGCAACGGCAGGTTGCGATTGTGCTGTTTAACTTTCCACCGAATGCGGGCAATGTTGGTAGCGCGGCACACCTATCGGTTTTTGAGTCTTTATGGCACACCTTGGTGGCGATGAAGGAACAGGGCTATACCGTAGCGGTGCCAGAAAACGTTGACGTGCTACGTGATGAAATTTTGCATGGCAACGCCGCGACTTACGGTGCGGATGCAAACGTGCACACCCTGATATCTGCGGATGACCATGTTCGTCGCGAGCGTTGGTTGTCGGAAATCGAAGACCAATGGGGCCCTGCACCCGGTCGGTTTTTGACCAATGGCAGCGACATCTTTGTATTAGGAAAGCAATTCGGCAATGTCTTGGTCAGTGTTCAACCTTCGTTTGGTTACGAAGGGGACCCCATGCGCCTGTTGTTCGAAAAAGGGCTGGCCCCAACGCATGCGTTCTCTGCTTTCTACCGCTATTTGCGCGAAGACTTTCAGGCGCATGCCGTGCTGCATTTTGGTACCCACGGCGCGTTGGAGTTTATGCCCGGTAAACAGTCGGGTATGAGCGGTGCATGCTGGCCGGACCGTCTGATTGACAACGTTCCGAACATCTATTTCTACGCGGCCAACAACCCGTCCGAGGGCGCCATTGCCAAGCGACGTTCAGGTGCGACGCTGGTCAGCTATTTGACGCCGCCCGTTACGGAGGCTGGCTTGTACAAGGGCCTCAATGAATTAAAGCTCTCACTGGAGCGTTGGCGTGGTGTGGCGCCAGAGGATAATGAGCGCACCGACATGGCGGCGATTATTCAGCAGCAAGCGATTGCGCTGGACCTCGTGCCCGCAGAACCCGTGTGGGGTGAGGCGGTATCTGGCCGTGCGTTGGAAGATGCCGTCATGCGTCTCAGCGAAGCCGTGCTGACCTTGGAGCACACCCTGATTCCTTACGGACTGCACGTCGCGGGCCGACCACCCCGCAGCGAGCAGCGGGTTGACATGTTGCTGGCCATGGCGGAGGCCAACCACGGTATGCAACTTGATCGGGTTAGCGTGGAGGCCTTGGTTGCTGGACACACGCCAGAGCGTGCATTGGTAGCTGCTGGCTTGCCACGTAAGCATGCCAGTTTGGCTGTGCTGCAAGAACTGGTTGAGCCCAACGCGCACTTAGCTGTAGACACCGAGGTCAGTGCCCTATTGCAGGCGCTTGATGCCCGTTACATACGTCCCGCGCCTGGGGGAGATATTTTGCGCACCCCCGCGGTGCTGCCGACGGGGCGCAATATTCACGGGTTCGACCCGTTCAGAATTCCCAGTACCTTAGCGGTTCGCGATGGAAAGCAACAAGCGCAGTTGTTGCTGGATCGTTATTGTGCTGACGGTAAGCCCTTGCCTGAATCAATTGCCATGGTGTTGTGGGGCAGTGACAACTTGAAGAATGAGGGCGCACCCATTGCCCAAGCGCTCGCCTTAATGGGTGCGCTGCCACGGTTCGACAGCTACGGTCGCATTGTGGGGGCCAGTTTGATTCCGCTAGAAGAGCTGGGCCGGCCACGCATTGACGTGGTTATGACGCTATCTGGTATTTTCCGGGACTTGCTCCCCCTACAAATCAAGCTGCTAGCCGATGCCGCTTATTTGGCGGCGACGGCGGATGAACCCTTGGAAATGAATTGGATTCGCAAGCACGCGCTAGCGTATCAACAAGCCAACGATTGCTCGTTGGAGACGGCGGCCTTGCGTGTCTATGGCAACGCTGAAGGTGCGTATGGCTCTAACGTGAACAACCTCGTTGAGAGCAGCAGCTGGGATCAAGAAGCAGAACTGGCCGAAACCTACAAGCGCCGTAAAGGCTTTGCCTACGGTCGCACAGGGCGGGCAGTGCAACAAACGGCGCTGTTAAATGCGGCACTTGCAGATGTGCAACTGACGTATCAAAACCTCGACTCCATCGATCTCGGCGTAACGACTGTCGACAACTACTTTGACACCCTGGGCGGCATCACGCAGGCGGTGAAGATTGCGCAAGGCGGTAAGACGCCGCCGGTGTATATCGGTGACCAGACCACAGGTAACGCCGCAGTGCGAACGCTTGACGAGCAGGTTGCGTTGGAAACGCGTACCCGCATGCTCAACCCCAAGTGGTACGAGAGCATTCTGGAACACGGTTACGAAGGTGTTCGCCAAATTGAAACCCACATGACAAACACCATGGGGTGGTCAGCCACAACGGGGCAGGTACAGCCCTGGATATACAAGCAGTTGTCTGACACGTTCATGCTGGATCCGGCCATGCGTGAACGCCTAGCCAAACTAAACCCAACAGCCTCGGCCCGAGTTGCTAATCGACTAATTGAGGCCTCACAGCGCAATTATTGGCAGCCTGATGCAGAGACACTGAATGCCCTTCGCCTTGCAAGCGAAGAATTAGAAGATCGCCTTGAAGGCGTGATTGAAGGAGCACACGTATGACGGTTGAAACACTACCTTTCCCAACGGTAAAACGAAACGCCAAATTAGATGGCGATGGGAGCGTACAAGTGCAGCTTGACCCCAGTGTAAAAATTGGTAACGCCAAGGTGTTTGCGATTTATGGCAAGGGGGGCATTGGGAAAAGCACCACGTCATCGAACTTGTCCGCCGCCTTTTCCAAGATGGGTAAGCGTGTCTTGCAAATTGGCTGTGATCCCAAACACGACAGCACGTTCACGCTGACAAAGAAGATGCTGCCGACGGTCATCGACGTCTTAGAGACGGTTGACTTCCACGCGGAGGAGCTGCGTGTCGAAGACTTCGTTTTTGAAGGCTACAACGGCGTGATGTGCGTCGAGGCGGGTGGCCCGCCGGCGGGTACAGGCTGTGGTGGCTATGTGGTCGGCCAGACCGTGAAGTTACTCAAAGAGCACCATTTGCTGGAAGACACCGACGTGGTGATCTTCGACGTTTTGGGTGATGTGGTGTGTGGCGGTTTCGCCGCACCACTGCAACATGCAGACCGCGCCATGATCGTGACCGCCAACGACTTTGATTCGATTTTTGCAATGAACCGCATCGTGCAGGCGATTGGTGCGAAAGCCAAAAACTACAACGTGCGTCTCGGTGGTGTGATCGCAAACCGCAGCGCGGCAACCGACCAAATCGACAAGTACAACAACCAGATTGGCCTCAAGTTGGCCGCACATTTCCCTGACCTCGATGTCATTCGCAGAAGCCGCTTAAAGAAGTCAACGCTGTTTGAGATGGAGCATTCGCCTGAGCTGGAGGCGGTACAAAAAGAGTACCTGCGGTTGGCTGCAAGCTTGTGGACAGGTGGCGAGCATTACTCGGCTGTGCCTATGAAAGACCGCGATATTTTTGATCTGTTGGGCTTTGATTGAGAGCTAGACGAATGAGCGATATGACCTACGAGCAACGGCGCGGTGAGATAGCGCATTACTTCGATCGCACAGCGGTGGCCGCGTGGGAGAAGCTAACGTCGGATGCGCCTGTGGGTCGCATTCGTGCGTCTGTGCGTGCGGGTCGCGATCAAATGCGCGCCACCATCGTTTCGTGGTTGGGTGAGGATCTCACGGGGAAACGGGTCTTAGATGCAGGCTGTGGCACCGGCGCCTTGGCGGTCGAGGCGGCGCGCCGGGGAGCCGAAGTGGTGGCCATTGACCTGTCGCCTACGTTGGTGGATCTCGCGCGCGAGCGCATTCCTGCGGATGTGGCGGATAGGGTGACCTTCAAAAGCGGTGACATGCTGGGTAAGGAGTTGGGGACGTTTGACCATGTGGTCGCCATGGACTCGATCATTCATTACCAAATAGAAGATGCCATCGATGCGCTCTCGCAACTGGCAGATCGGACCAGCGGATCCATCATCTTTACCTTTGCGCCGCGTACACCGCTGCTTGCCGCCATGATTTCTATTGGTCGCCTGTTACCCAAAAGTGACCGTGCACCGTGGCTGCAACCTATGGCTGAAAAGCGTATCGGTGAATTAATGGACACGCATGAAACCCTAGAGGGGTGGAGGTGTGCACGCACTCATCGGGTGTCCAGCGGGTTTTATAAATCACAAGCCATGGAATGGGTACACGCATGAGAGCTACAACGTTCTCAAAATTTGCTAAGCAGATTCCACTGAGTTGGCTTCCGTTTGCGGATGCTGCGAGCGATGGATTGCCGATGGCGCGATTGCTTCGTTTATCGCTGTTCAAGTTCACCATGGGCGCAACCACCGCCTTGATGATCGGAACCCTCAACCGGGTGATGATTGTGGAGCTGAACGTGTCGGCTTGGCTGGTCGCCATGATGCTGGCGTTGCCGCTGTTGGTGGCACCGTTCCGTGCCGTCACAGGCTATCGGTCTGATGTGCACATATCCGCATTCGGATGGCGTCGTGTGCCCTATATGTGGGGCGGGACGTTGATTCAATTTTTGGGCCTTGCGGTCATGCCATTTGCGCTGTTGGTCTTATCGGGCGGCGGTCAGGTGGCCGTGCCTGCGTGGGTGGGTCCGGGTGCCGCAGCCATTGCCTTTTTGATGGTGGGCGCTGGCTTGCAAACCTCACAAACAGCGGGTTTGGCGTTGGCAACCGATCAGGCAAGCGAGGATACGCGACCGCGTGTGGTCACCATGCTTTACACCATGTTGTTGGTGGGTGCCGTTTCTGGCAGCGTGGCTTACAGCTACCTTCTGTCGGACTTTACGCCTGAAATTTTGGTTCAAGTGGTGCAAGGAACGGCACTCATGGTGCTGGTCCTGAACGCCGTGGCGTTATGGAAGCAAGAGCCACGTAACCCAGAGCGCGTTGCCGCGATGCGCAAAGAGGTTCGGCTGCCGTTTAGACAGGCTTGGGCGGATTTCATTGCCTTGCCACAGGCCAAGCGCTTTTTGTTGGCGACCGCACTGGGGACGATGGCGTTTCATATGCAAGACATCATCCTTGAGCCCTACGGCGGAGAGATTCTTAATTTAAGTGTGGGGGCGACCAGCGCCCTGACGGCGATGTTGGCCTCTGGCGGCTTGTTGGGCTTTTATGTGGCGGGACGTCAGTTGGCGAAGCATGTCGACCCTATGCGCGTTGCCGCCTACGGCTTGTTGGTCGCCTTGCCCGCTTTCTCCGCTGTTATTTTCTCTGCGCCATTGGAGGCGGGGTGGTTGTTCCGCTTGGGCGCCTTAGGTATCGGCTTGGGTGGTGGTTTATTTGCGGTAGGGACCTTGTTCACCGCCATGCGCATAGAGGCGGCGTATATCGGCCTTGCATTGGGCGCGTGGGGTGCCGTCCAGTCCGCGTCCGCCGGCATTGCCATGTTCTTTGGTGGCGCTATGCGTGACGTGATGAGTGTTTTAGTTGAAAACGGAACGCTAGGTCCCGCCCTAACGGATGCGTCGGTGGCCTACAGCATGGTCTATCACTTTGAAATGCTTTTGCTCTTCCTGGCGCTTGTCGCGGTGGGCCCTTTGGTTAAAAGCAGCCGTTTTCCCATCACCCCCCATTCCCAACCTCTCGGCTTAGCCGAGTCACGTGTTTAGTTGTTTACAAGGAGAAGTCGCTATGCAAACTGTTGGAAACATTACGGGCTATGTCGATATAGCACAATTATTACTGTATGCGTTTTGGATATTTTTCGCCGGTCTTATCTATTACCTTGTGCGCGAAAATCACCGCGAAGGTTATCCCATGGAGTCCAGTACGAATGGACGCGTCGTGGTATCTGGCTTTCCGATCCCGGAGCCAAAAACGTTCTTGCTGGAGGGTGGCAGGAGCGTGACCGTGCCGGATCTCTCCCGCCAAGAGCCGGCCTATAAGGCAGCGCCCTTGACGCCAAGCTCCGGTGAGCCACTGGTGCCGACAGGTGATGCCATGTTGTCTGAGGCGGGTCCGGGTGCTTACTCAAATCGCGAGGATGTGCCGGAGATGACCACGCACGGAGAGCCCTTGATCCAGCCGCTGCGCGTGGCCCAAGCGTTCTCGGTTGCGCCGCAGGACGTGGATCCCAGAGGCTTACCCGTGATGGCGGGCGACGGCAAGCTCGGCGGTACGGTGAAAGATATCTGGGTGGACTCGGCTGAGATGATGTTCCGATATCTGGAAGTAGAAACGCCAGAAGGTGCGGCGGTATTGCTACCCATGACCTTTGCAGTGATACGTAGAAACCAGGTGGAAGTCGATGCCATTTACGCACGTCACTTTGCGGCCGTGCCGACGTTGAAAAACCCAAATCAGATCACCAAGCTTGAGGAAGAGAAGGTCAGCGCCTATTACGGCGGCGGCACCTTGTATGCAGACCCCGTGCGCGGTGAGCCCCTGATTTGATATCTGTTTCTTTGCGCGATACGTTGAATAGAAAGTTTGTTGGAGCACGAATATGCCAATAGAAAACATGGGTCATGAGCACGAGATTGAGCCTCAATTTGGATTGCCTGAGCGCCTGCCTTCTGGCGAGGTGCTGGTTTGGCAGGGGTCGCCTGATGTGCGTGCCTTGGCAAATTCGGCCTTCCACTTTAAAAAGCTGGTGGCCTACTTTGCGTTACTCGCTTTGGCCTGTGCGTGGCCAGTCATACAAAGTGGCTTTGATCCCATGGCACTGGTGGTGGCACTGAAGTGGATTGTTCCCATTGCGTTCATTGGGCTCGCAACCGTATGGACCTTGGCGTACATGACGGCCCGCACAACGGTGTACACCCTGACCAACAAACGCATGGTGATGCGGGTTGGCGTGGTGCTCACCGTGTCTTTCAACTTCCCACTGAAGCAAATCGCCTCAGCGGACGTTCGTCGCTTGGCTAACGGCTTTGGGGATATCACCTTGGCTTTGAAAGGCTCTGACCGCATCGCTTGGGTACATCTGTGGCCCAGCGTGCGTGCATGGCGTATTACCAAGCCAGAGCCCACCATACGCGCAGTAGCGGATGTGGAGGCGCTCTCTTTAAAGTTGCGCGAGGCTTGGGCCAGTGAGACCGGTTTGTCCGGTGCACCGATGGCATCCATGCGTGATGCGGAGCAGGCGTCTCCCAATCTACAAGTGAGTCCAACATGAGCCACGTTTATACCGGGCGTAGTCGCCCAGCACCCGGCGCAGACACCTTTCCCCGTTGGGTCCTGTTTTGTGCCGGTGGCATCCTAGCCTTGTCTCTGATCTCGGTTGGCTTGGTGCGACTAACGGGTAACGGTCCTGACCAGCTGGCGGCGGCGCCAACCGCTCAGCGCTCCTTGGTCTTCTTAGATAGCCAAGATGGTGGCGTGCGTGTAGAGGATGGTGCAACCGGTCAGATGCTGACCGTGCTGCATGGCGAGCAGGGCTTTGTGCGCGGCGCATTGCGGGCTTTGAGTAGAGAGCGTTACGCCCGCGGTATTGGCTCGTCTCAGCCTTTCGACCTGATTGCGAGAGTCGATGGTCGGCTAACACTGCTAGACCCCGCCACAGGGCAAACGGTGGACTTGGAGTCCTTTGGACCCACGAACGCCGGTCAATTTGGCCAGTTTTTGCACATGCAAGCCAACTGACACCCCACGATTTTAAATAGCGACAGAACCGGAGAAACTGTATATGCAAGCGACGCCTGAAATCAACAATGCACAGAAGGCATCCGAAAAAGCTGTCGAGTCTACGATGCTTAGCCCGCGGTTCTACACCACCGACTTCGCCGCGATGGATCGATTGGATATCTCCCCCGTGCGAGCCGATTGGGACCGCATGATGGCCGAGTATGAGGGTGATAACAACCACGATCACTTTCAGCGCGACGAGCAGTTTGCGGAGGAACTGGCCGATCGTTTTTCGCAGGTGCGACCAGAGATGCGCCAAGAGTTTCTGGACTTTTTAATCTCGTCGCTGACCTCTGAATTTTCCGGTTGTATTTTGTACAACGAAATTTTCAAAAACGTAAAAAACCCAGATATCAAGCAATTAATGCGGTACATGGCGCGCGATGAGTCGCGTCATGCCAGCTTCCTAAACCAGTCATTGAAAGACTTCGGTTTGGGTATTGACCTTGGCAACTTGAAGCGAACCAAGGCGTACACGTATTTCAAGCCAAAGTACATTTTCTATGCAACGTACTTATCCGAGAAAATCGGCTACGCACGTTACATCACTATCTTTCGACAGCTTGAGAAAAACCCTGACAAGCGATTCCACCCTATCTTCCGGTGGTTCGAACGGTGGTGTAACGACGAGTTCCGTCATGGCGAGTCGTTTGCTCTGATCATGCGCGCCAACCCCCATTTGCTGCGCGGTGGCAATGTCTATTGGATTCGCTTTTTCTTGGTGGCGGTCTACGCCACCATGTATGTGCGTGATCACACGCGCCCCATGCTGCACGAGGAGATGGGCCTAGAGTCGTCGACTTATGACTACGAGGTGTTTCGTATTACCAATGAAATCACCAAGCAAGTTTTCCCCATCAGCTTAGACATAGACAGCCCGGCTTTCCGCGCGTGTATGTCGCGTCTATTTCACGTGCAAACACAAATGGATAAGGCCAAGGCAAAAGGTGGCCTCATTGGCCATATCCAGCGTGCCGGTTGGGCGGTTTCTGGCGCCTTCACCTTCGCCCGCTTGTACTTCCTACCCGTTAAACAGCATGCGTTGCCTGAGCAAATTCGCATGGTGCCCGCGTGGTGATGCGGTGATTGAGAAAGCGGGACGCCAAGCATGAGTGATGTCTTTATGGCGCTCGGGTTTGCGATTTTTATCTGGTGGTTCAGCACGGGTATCGTGATCCTACTGAACCGTATGTCGCGCTCGGCGGTCACCATGAGTCTGGTGATCTCCTCGGTGCTGAGTCTTGGCGCTCTGTTTGCGCTCGACCATACGGCGAATCAAACCGGTGTTGCGGCAAGCTATTGCGCATTCACCAGTGCATTGCTGGTATGGGGGTGGAATGAGTTGAGCTTTCTGACCGGCTGGATTACTGGCCCCCAAAAAACAGCGATCGCACCGACGACGTCGGGTTGGCCGCGTTTCATAGCGTCTTTTAGAGCCGTGTTGTGGCATGAAATTGGCATTTTATTGGTGGGTGTGGCGATTGTTGTATTGACCTGGAATGCGCCCAACCAAGTGGGTACCGCCACCTATATGGTGTTGTGGGTGATGCGCACCAGCGCTAAGCTCAATTTGTACTTCGGCGTGCGCAATCTGAGCGAGGCCTTTTTACCCGGTCACTTGGCGTACTTGCAAAGCTTTTTTAAACGTCGGCGCATGAATGCGTTCTTTCCGTTCGCGGTCCTTTGCGCCAGTGTGTATTTGTGGTTGCTTGTTAGCGCTGCCAGCAGTCCGTTGGCCAGCACGTCGCAGGTGGTGGGTACCGTCTTGGTGAGCACGCTGCTGGCGTTGGCGATTATTGAGCATCTGATGCTGGTGTTGCCAGTGGACACAACGGCACTGTGGCGATGGGCCATCAGAAAGCAGCCAGCGACGAACGCATCAGTGGCATTCACCAGCTCGGTGGCTCCTAAATGAAAGTCAGGTAACCCATGACAAACGTCTATAAATCAATCGATCGCCATGTGGACGGCATCGTTGGCGGTGGAGACGGGCGTGGCATCGACGCCGCTTCGGTAAATGACGTGACGCCGGTGTCCGCCGGTGCGCCCACTGCCGTGGTGATCGGTACGGGATTTGGTGGTTTGGCAGCGGCGATTCGGCTGAGTGTCAAAGGGTATCGGGTGCAAATGCTTGAGAAGCTGGATGCCCCGGGTGGCCGTGCCTACGTGCATAAGCAAGATGGTTTCACGTTCGACGCCGGTCCAACAATCATCACCTTGCCCCATCTCATCGGCGAGTTGTTCACCTTGTGCGGTCGTGAGATGAAGGACCATGTCGACCTGCGGCTGATGTCGCCTTTCTATCGCATTCGATTCGATGACGGCACCCACTTCGACTACAGCAATAACGACGAGGAGATGCTTGCGCAAATCGAGCAACTGAGTCCTGAAGATGTCCAAGGCTTTAAGAACTTGATGGTGGCGTCAGAGCGTTGCTTCCAACTGGGCTTTGTTGAGCTGGGCATGGTGCCCTTTGAGACCTTTGGCGACGTGGTCAAAGCGATGCCTAATTTGATCAAAATGAAGGCGTGGCAAACCATTTACGGCTTGGTAGCCAAGCATATCAAGCACCCGAAGCTGCGCATTGTCATGAGCTTTCACCCGCTGTTGATTGGCGGTAATCCTTACTCTGTGACAGCGGTGTATGCCTTGATTCACTCGCTGGAGCGGCGCTGGGGTGTGCACTCGGCTATGGGTGGGACCGGGGCGATCGTGAATGCCTTGGTCAATTTGCTTGAAGAGCGTCAGGTCCCTATTCGATACAACGCACCCGTGACGCGCATTCGCGTGGCAGACGGTCGTGCGACCGGTGTTGAGCTCGATTCGGGTGAGTTCATTCCGGCTGACATCGTTGTGAGTAATGGCGATGCAGCGTGGACTTATCGCCACTTGGTTGAGCCACAGCATCGTAAGCATTGGACCGACCGGCGCATCGCCAAGGGCAAGTACTCGTCAGGCCTGTTTGTTTGGTACTTTGGAACCGACCGTCGCTATGAAGATGTGCCACACCACATGATGGTGTTGGGCCCACGGTACAAAGGCTTGCTGCAAGACATCTTCAAAAATCACACCTTATCCAAAGACTTTAGTCTTTATTTGTATCGCCCAACGGCGACAGACCCGTCTTTAGCGCCACCGGGATGTGACAGTTTTTATGTGCTGTCGGTGGTGCCTAACCTCAGTAGTGAAACCGATTGGCCTGCGGTAACGGCGCAGTATCAAGACGCCATCGCCACGGCACTAGAGGAGAGTGTGTTGCCCAATTTGAGGCAACACGTGGTCTCCTCGAAAGTGACCACGCCGCAAGATTTCCAAGACCGCTTGTGGTCTTACAAAGGCGCAGGGTTTGGTCTTGAGCCCATCCTGGTTCAAAGTGCGTGGTTTCGCCCGCACAACCGCAGCGAGGATGTCGATGGGTTATTTATGGTGGGTGCGAGTAGCCAGCCCGGTGCCGGCGTACCCAGTGTGTTGATGTCAGCCAAAATGCTTGAACAGGTGGTACCCCATGTCAAATCTCATGCTTGAGCGCGAGCAAACGAGCAGTGCTGACGCCGTGACGTCGCCCGCAATTGCATCCATGGCCTACGACTTAGAGGCCTGCACCGCCTTAATGCGGGGTGGGTCCAAGTCATTTTTTGCAGCCTCACGGCTGCTGCCCACACGCGTGCGAACGCCTGCGATTGCGCTTTACGCATTTTGCCGCTTAGCCGATGATGCCATCGATGACGGCGACGATCCGAAGGCCGCGATGCGTGACTTAAAGGCACGGTTGGCCGCTATCTATTCTGGCCGTCCCGGTGCAGAGGACGCTGATCGCGCCTTGACCGTTGTGGTCCATCGCTACCAGATTCCGATTGGCTTGTTAGAGGCCTTGCTAGATGGATTCTTGTGGGACTCAGAGGGGCGACGTTACGAGACACTGGCTGACGTGGAAAGCTACGGGGCGCGCGTGGCGGGCACCGTGGGCGCCATGATGTCGCTGATCATGGGGGCGTCATCACCGACCGCGATTGCCCGCGCCTGTGAGTTAGGGGTTGCCATGCAGCTGACCAATATTGCGCGCGACATTGGTGAGGACGCGCGCAACGGTCGGCTGTATGTTCCACGCGCTTGGTTTAGAGAACTCGGCATGGATGCGGATGCTTGGCTTGCCAACCCGGTCTTTGATCAGCGGATTGCAGGCTTTACGCAGCGCTTGTTATTGCGTGCCGATGTGCTGTACCGACGCGGTGAGTTTGGCTTAATTGAGCTGTCGCGAGACTGTCGTCCAGCGATTCAAGCAGCGCGGCTGGTGTACGCTGAAATCGGTAAACAGCTTGAGCGATCCGGCCTCAATTCAATTGACCACCGCAGCGTGGTGCCTACCGCACGCAAGCTCACGCTGATTGCCCGTGCAACCACGGTGGCGTTCAAGGCGCCGTCGGTTCCTGCGGTCTCTTTGAGCCCCGTTCCGGCTATTCAGTATCTGGTGGACATTGTTCGCCAAGAGCATGACGAGGAGACGGTGATGCAGGCCGCGGTGATACCCCATCGCAGCTTTGATGAGCGCGTCGAGTGGATGATGGACTTGTTTGAGCGTCTGGAGCAACGCGGGCGAGTCGCTCGCTGAGACGCTATGTGGCTTAAAGTGGTCGAGGTTGGGGTGTTGGTGGTAGCAGGCGTGGCCTTTGTTGTCTGGCAATTGTGGGATGTGCGCCGTGCGCGCGAGGCAGCGGACCGCGAGCGGTCAAAAGAGCAGACGGTGACGTCCGAGTCGGATGAGCGCTAACCTCAAAGTCCTTCACCTCATTTGCGCCTGTTTGTTTCTGGGCAATGTGATCGTGAGTGGCATCTGGGCCGTCTTGGCGGAACGCACCCGCAACCACGCGATTATTCAATTTAGCAATCGTGTCGTGTTGATTACGGACTTGGTGTTTACATTCCTAGGCTCATTGGGCGTGGTGTGGACAGGGTTTTCTTTGTCTGGGGGTTACGGCGGTTACGCGGATCATCTGTGGATACAGTGGTCGTATGCCTTGCTAGGTTTGTCCGGTTTGATATGGCTGTTTGTCCTCGTTCCTATCCAGCTGAAGCAGCGGCAATTATTGCGTGACACCGACACGGTGTGTGATGCCTATTGGCGGTTATCCCGCATTTGGCAAATATCGGGCGCCGTTGCGACTGCGCTGCCGCTGCCGATTGTTTACTTTATGGTGAACAAGCCGCTGTGAACCACGCTGGGCCACTCGCGGATCGCGTGGTGTTGATTACGGGAGCCGCCTCTGGCATTGGTGCGGCAACTGCGCGGGAGGTCGCAACGCAAGGCGGGATACCTGTTTTGGTGGACTGCGATGCGGCGCCATTAGCGGCTACCGCTGCGAGTTGCGGTCCCTCCGCTCTGTACTTTGTTGCGGATGTCTCGCAGCTGTCTTTGATGGAGGACGTTGTTGCCCAGGTGATTACCGCACTGGGGCGCATTGACGTCGTTTTTGCCAATGCCGGTATCGCCGCCTTTGGGCCTGTTTCGCATGTGGATCCCGATGCCTGGTGGCGTTGCGTAGAGGTCAACATCAAGGGTGTTTTTAACACCGCACGCGCGACCTTGTCCGCGCTGAAAACGGGCAAGGGTTACTTGCTGATTAACGTCTCAGTCTCCGCATTGGCCCATGCGCCGGTGATGTCCGCCTATGCGGCGAGTAAAGCGGCGATTGAAGCGATGGGTAATGCATGGCGTATTGAGTTGGCAGCGCATGGGGTACAGGTCGGACTGGTGTATGCGGGTTGGGTGCGCACGCCCTTGGTGACGGAAGGGGGCTTACACCCCGGTTTTATTCGCTTGCGCGCCACAATGCCCGGACCACTCAATCAAGAAATTTCGCCAGCCTACGCGGCCCAAGTGATTGTGCGGGGTATGTGTCAGCGAACGCGACGCATTTGGATGCCCGGATGGCTCAGGGTCTTGTATGCATTGCGCGCCCTGTTGCACATGCCGTTTGCTGAGCGGCAGTTGTTAAAAGCAGCGCCAGAAATTGAGTCGCTGTATCTAGAGGGCCTGGCCGCCGAGGGTGCGTTAGCGTCCAGCTTTGGTCCACGGGAACGTGCGCGTAGCTTGCAGCGACGCGGCGAAACCTCAGGCTCTGCGGGGCATGCGCCAAGGCAGCATGAGTCGAACCGGTAGGGACACCAAGCGCGGTATATCCAAGGACTCATGCATGGCCGTGACCTCCTCGCCGAGCAGCGTGGTGCGCAGCAGAGAGCGGGCGTAGAAGGGCGTGTCCTCTAGCGTGCTCACGATCGTCGGGGGCTCGTTAACGTCGTTGCACATACCCCTCGCAATGCGCCAACCCGACGCGGGCATGGTGTGCCGTTTCGGCGCTGTAAACGGCGTATGGTTTCCGCTGCGTGTAAAGCGCTGCGCGATGATTCGGTTGGGACCTATTTGTGGTCGCACGTCATAGACAACGGTGGTATCCCCATTGGCCATTTCGCAGCGCGCCCAGTCCCAGTCTTTAAACCCCTCCTCAACCGGCTCATCGCCTTCGTTGGCGTCCATGTAGGCATGGCCCTGCCAGTCTAGGTTGGGGTCGTCCATTTTTACGTGCACACGCGAGCAGGGCGCGATGGGGCCCCAGCGGTGTCGTCCCTCGTTGTCTAGCGAGGTCACAAAGGTAGACAGCCCTTCGGGCTTCACAGTGATACGACCCCGCACGCGCTTGGGCAAGGGGACGTTGATCTCGTCGATGTCAATGGTTAGGGAGTCACCGTTCCAGTGCAGGCTGCTAGGCCCTATTTGGAAGTGTTGTGCACTGCGTTGAATGTGTTTTTGTCCCCGCTCCGTCATGGTCCAGCGTTTACCGCCACGACCGTATAAAGCGACATTGATTGCGCAGAAGTTTTCTGGGTTGACCTGTGCACCTTGACGTCGTCTAGCCAGCGCGTAGTAGGGCGAAAACACGCTCCCAACAAAGGCGATGACGGTGACGCCGTATTGACCACAATCACTTAGCGCGTCGACATACCACCAGAGATAACCACCCGGCGGGACGGGCTGGTCAAACCGAGGTCCGCCATCAGCGTCGCGGCCGCCAACCGTCCCGACATGGCTGCCATCGGTACGCCCGGGCCAGGATGTACGCTGCCCCCTGCCAAATAAAGACCCGCTACTTTGCTGCGCGCAGATGGGCGGGCAAAGGCCGACAGCCATCCGTGTGTCGCTTGGCCATAGAGCGCGCCCGCGCTGCCCGGGAATAGCTGAGCAAAGTCCTGCGGTAGCGTGCGCACCACTTGGTGTGGATCGGCCTCCACCTCCAAGCCACACCGTCTCATCATGGCTAAAGCGTTCAGTTCCCATTCGTGTATCTCCGACTCATTGGGTGGTGGTCTATCGCCGTTGGCGGGTGCATTGACCAGACACAACAGTTTCTCTAAATTTGAATGTGGCAAGCCGTCATCGCTGCGGTCTTGTGCGCACACGTACACCGTACCCTGCGCAGGCAGTTGGTGTCTGCTAAAAATGTCATCAAACTCCCGCTTGTAGTCGCGGTTGAAGAAGACGTTGTGCCTCACCAATGGAAAGCCACTGGTGCGTGCGTGCATAGACAAGGTGACAGCCGACAAGGATCTTTGCGCACGCACACGTGCAGGGAAATAAGCGCTGAACGCTTGGCCTAGCAAGCCATCGGCAAGCGCGCCCACATCACCATTAAAAACCACATGATCGGCCTCGACCACCTCACCCGAGCGCAGTTGTACGCCGCTGACGCGGCCACCGTGCATTTTTATTTCTTCGCAGTGTTGGTTATACCGCGCGGTCACGCCGGATTGCTCGCCCAGCTTGGCTAGCGCCCGAGCGACTTGGTGCATCCCGCCTGCCACCGACCACACGCCGTCCATTTCCACTTGCGCGATGAGCATCAGCGTAGCGGGTGCCGACCACGGTGATGACCCGCAGTAGGTGGCGTAGCGTCCAAATAGCTGTTGTAAGCGGGGGTCATGAAAATGTTTCCCCAAACTGCGCCACAAGCTCGCGAATGGCCCCAACCCACTCAGCGTGGCGAGCCCGCGTGGCCCCAAGTCTGACATCATGCTCAGCAGGTCAGGGCGCTCACTGCGGATGTACGGTTTTTCAAGGGTGTCGTAGAGTCGCTGCGTTTGTGCGCAAAAATCTAAAAATCGACGCGCCTCTTGTGGACCACTGAACTGGGCGATGGCATCCGCTGATTGCTGTGTGTCGGCAAACAAATCCAATCGCTGGGCGTCCCCATCCCACGCGTGGCGGGCGAGGGTGTTCAGCGGTTCCAACTGCAGAATTTCGCCGAGAGAGGTCCCTATTTCGGCAAGCATTTGGTCAAACACCCAGCGCATGGTGAACACCGTTGGACCCGAGTCAACCCCCACGCCATCGACGCTGACTTGGCGAATTTTTCCGCCGGGTGCACTGGCCGCCTCTACCAAGGTCACGTCGAGTCCGCGGTGCGCAAGCACCAAGGCAGACACCAGTCCACCGATGCCAGCGCCAACCACGACAACGCGATGTCCTTTGGCTCCTTTAGCCATAGTGCTTGCCCTTCCATTGGCCACTGAGCGTCAAGGGGCTAAAGCGCGCAAACATCGATTCGAAGAAATAGCCGTGTTTCGCGGCAGCTTGAATGGCGGTTAAGTGGGCACCCGATCGGGCATAGGCGTCCATGTGTGAGACGCTATCCCAGAGAGTGAAGGTGGCTTGTCTGAGCAGCGGCGCTTCGCCTAGCCCGACCGCGAGTTGGCAGCCCTGGGTGTGGTCGAGCGCGGACTGCGCGGCGGGCGCATAGCGCCAAAATGCAGCCGCCTTACCCATGCGTATGGATGCCCGCGTCAGCGCTGCGATGGGTACGTCAACGGGAGCTTGGCCGGCCACTGCCAGCGATTGTCCATCCCAACTCCCTCGGCACGACCACGCCTGCATCGTCATGCTGAAAAACTCTTGAGAGCGGGCTTTATAAGCCTGTACCAGCGGACTACGGTCTATAAAGGCGTGTGCGGTTTGCAGCGACGAAAACAGCGCGAACACGCCTTGACGCGATGCGCTGGGCTTTAGCCCGAAACCACCCTCATAGCCGCTACCCAAGACTTTGGCGAAAAGTAAACCGTCCGTGCGTCGCAAAGCGCGTGGTCCTTGAACCATGCGTGACCAACCCCACAGGCGATGCGTTGGGGCAATATCAGCAAGTAACAAGACGGCAATCTGGTCATTTTCGCTTGCGGACTGAATGGCGTTAATGGTTGGGCTGTTCATAAAAAAAGGGCCTGTACCCGTTACGGTGCAGGCCCCTTGGCACGTCACGGTTTAAGGCTTGCTTACCGATTGGAGTTCAGGGTAGTGCTTGGCCATTTCTGCACCGTACAGCGGTTTGAACGCGCCTTGGTGGCAGGTGCTGCAGTTTACTTTAGCCACATCACCCTTGACGCCCAATCGTGAGGGTGGGAACTGATCAGTCAACGGAATGATGTAGTCGTTGTTGATCTCCCGCGCCATCCGAATACCATGCCAAGCGGTGACCCGCTGGGGACGGGATTCTGCCCATGAGTCAAAGCTGCGGGTGTTATGGCAGTAGGTGCAGTTCACGCCCAACGAGTCGGACATGTGCATCATCAGCGAGTAGGTGTGCTCGGCTTGCTTTAACGACGCCCGGTTGGCGTTGGCACCGATTCCCGCCATCGCTTCATTGCCGTTTACTCGGATTTCCTTGGCATCCTTTAAGTAGGGCGTGAACGGGTCGAACGGCAGTGATGAGAGGCCCGATTGCACCGTTGCAATGTTTTGACCTGCCAAGTCACCCAGCAGGCTGGACGCGTACTTTCGGTCTTTGGGCGCGGTCCAAACTTGCGTTGGGATGTTATTGCCACGGTGACAGGTGTAGCAGGTCACGCCTGTCTCAGCAACGTGGCCCTTCCAGTCCTGATTGACCTTTTGAGTCATCTGTATCATGCGACGCGCCACCACCTTGGTGTACTTGGAGTCCTCCGCAAAGTTCTGGACATTGTGGCAGTAAGCACACCCCTCCTTGGGCGCCACCCATTCGGTAATGGATGTCATATGTCGGACAAATTGCCCCACACTGAGGTCACCCAATACCTGAACGTTTTGGTAGATCTGACCAGCTTTAGGGCCGTCTGGAGACGCCGCTGGCGCGGGCACAGGTGCTTGATTAAGCGCCGCTTCTTTTGCCAATGTCCGTGGGTTATAGATTTGCTCCATGCCCGTGCCACGGTAGCCGGTTTGAACGGTTGTTATGGGGGGTCTTTCGCATGCTGACAGCGTGACCACCGCTGCCAGTATCAAGGCGATTTTAGAAATGATTTTCATTACTTCGCTCCCATAAGTGCCGGGTCCATCACCACAGGACCGTCCAGCGGGTAGGCCGGTACCACGCCGTGTTTGACTGACCACAGATACCAGTTGTCAACCACCGTACCGGTTAACAAGATGCCGATACCGCCCACCAAGGGAGACAGAACGGCGAACCACCAGGCCCAGCGGTGAATGGATTCCATCGTGGCGTTATAGCCCATGGTCCAGCGCCAGAAGAGGGCGGCGCGCTCGGAAGCCGTACCGCGATCAACAATTTGCTCGATCTCGCGCTCACCGCCGTAGCGTGTAACAGCCAGGATCGTGGCGCCGTGCATCGCAAACAACAAGACAGCACCGTACAAAAACACAATGGATAGTGCGTGGAACGGGTTGTAGAACAGGTTGCCGTAACGCAGTGACAGTGCGGAGACCCAGTCGAGGTGAGGGAAGATTCCGAAAGGAACCGCCTCAGACCAACTACCCATCATGATGGGGCGGAAGAAGCCACAGACCAAGTACAACCAGATGGCTGCTGCAAACGCCCATGCGATGTGCGTGCCAAGTCCCAGCTGTCGCGCTCGTCTATAGGTTCTAGCCCACCACAAGATGATGGATGCGGTCAGCATAAAACCGACAATCAGCCACCAACCACCTTGTTCCAGTGGGGGGAAACTCAGGCCATAGGCGGGTGGTGGCGGCTCAAGTGCCAGCCAGAACAATTGCCTAACCAATTGGATGGGATTCCAGTCAACCGACGCCAACATATTGAAGCCAATGATGTTGAATGCGAAGATGCCGAGAAGAAGCGATGCAACCCCAAGCGAGCCTAAATAAACAGGACCGATTTGTGCGTTTCCAATGCGACCAAGGAGGTGAAACAGAAACGGTTTCCCGATTCGCTTGTCGTCATCGCGGGGTAGTTCTACGCCTTCGTGTACAGGCCCGACAGGCTGCACAGAGGTGAAAAGATTTTGATATTGAGCCATTTCAATTTCCTCTTTTTTATCAAGTGCGCCAGATGGGCATGTTGAGCCACCAGCTCCACCACTCAGGCCAGGCGCCTGTCCAGAAAGGTCCGCTCACAACGATACAGACGATACCGAACCACACCCCAGCGAGTGCCAAAAACAGGCCGAGACGGTGAATACCTAATGTGCCCACCGAGTAGCCGATGAGGTCGCGGAAGAAGGTGTCCTCATGCTCAGGCGACTTCACAACCTCTCCCTTGCCAGGGTTAGTCGCGGACAACACCAAGCCACCATGCATTGCGAGCGCCAAGACGGTTGCAAAGAACAGGCTGGCAGCAATCATGTGCCACGGGTTGTAGTGAAAGTGCAGGTATTGGTAAGCGGTATTGCTCACCCAATCAAGGTGGCTATAAATACCGTAGGGAAATGCGTGACCCCATGCGCCCATCAAAACGGGGCGAATGACTTGCAAGCTCACATAGGCCAAAATAGCCATGCCAAATGCAACGGGTACGTGCAGTCCCATGCCTAGCTTGCGACAAATTTCAACCTCTCTTAGAGCCCAAGAGACAAATGCGCCAATGGCACAGACCGTGATGAGCTGCCACAGGCCACCTTCCATCATCGGCGCCAAGCGCAATCCGTAAGAAATATCGGGTGGCGCGATACTGATCTGCCACAGGTTCCAAGTTGGACCCATCGCAGCGCCCCATAAAATGAGCACGGTGCCGGATAGGACAAAAAATAGTGTCGTGATTCCAAAGAAGCCGACGAAAAACGGACCGACCCAAAAGTCAAACAGGTCCCCACCAAATAGCGTGCCTCCGCGCACCCTATATTTGCGTTCAAAACTTAACATGGACATGGTTCTATCCTCCGCCCAATTGACTGGTTTAAAGGTCCTGCAGGCTTCATAGTAAAAGTCTCAGAATGACAGGCGCATCGTTCAAAAAGAGCGAAGTGCGCCTGTCCAATAAAGGCTTAACGTCTTTATTTCTGCGGCAGAGCCGCATTCTGCTGCTGGATTCTCGCCGCTGCGGCCTGAGCCGTATCGGGATGCCAGCTGTTGATGTTGTATCGATCGCCACTGATCTGGATCAGATGAATCGACGTTGAGATAAAGGCAATCATGAGTCCGGTTAGGACGATGGCCTTGCGGGGATCTATCACACGCCAAATGCGCCACATAGTAATTTCCTCTCTTAACACAATTGAGAAATGACGGTATCCACTGAAGCTCTCACGCCTTCAAATATGGACTGGGAACCTTCTGCACCAGGAAGCCAGTTGCGCCAGTTAAGAAACAACAACTGCCCGGTCAAAGCAATTGCCCCGAACAAAATGAAAAGCAACCCAAAAATGGTCCAATAACTTTGGTAGTTGTCATTGGGAACCTCATTCGAATCTCTGTAAGTTGAATCAGTCATAGATACCTCAGTTGTTTGGTTTTTTTAGAACCAGGGACGCCAGATCCACACCAAGCTGTGGGCGAAAAACGCCCCAGCCGCCCACAACAAGTACCCCTGGACGAAGTACGTGTGGAACTCTTGGGCTTCTGCGTCCGACAGCCCCGAAGGGTTAGCTGCATCAGTCATAGTTAGTGCCTCTCTCAAAATGCCTTGCGGCGACTCCCTGCGCCCTTAAGGACACAGGACGAACTGTGTTGGCAGTAACGCCGCCACAGATGGACCCCCAACCGAAGTTGGCGGATTGGACGTGTAGGCAAAGCCAACGTACATCTTTCATGCATGTACTCCGGCATTTGCCTGCCCGAACAATTCTGTAAATCGCTTCGCATCAACCTGCGAGCGACCTGTTTCACGCGCATCACGCTCGGCTTGATCGCGAAAACGCTTCGCTGCCGAGATGCGCACCAATATCGGCTGCTCTTCGAGCAACGCATCCAAGCAGTCTTGAGCTGCTGGCTCCCATGGCATGTTGGACGTGGGTACTGAACGCCCCAAGGTGCCGTCGATCTTGTCCATCTCTGTGCCCAGTGGCAGGATGTGAAAGAGGGCGTCGAACAAGCCGTTGCAGAACTCTTGAATGATGTACGTCGCGCCGGCGTAGCCCATGAAGGGGGTACCGGTATGACGTCGAATGATGGGTAATGGGAAGCTCGCAGGAATGAAGCTCGTCTTCATCATTCCGCCGCCGCCGCATTCGGCAAGATAAATACGCTCGTTGTAGCTACCGTAAAGAACCAAGGGGGTTTTTTCGGTTACGAGCTTTCTCACTTCCACGTTGTCGGTTTTGCCACCCGCTACACGTGAAATTGCAAAATTACAGGGCAGGCCCATCTCGTCTTCTAGAAAGTGACGGATGCCGCGGGTATACGTCTCGTTGGCCACCACGCCAAAGTTGGCGGTGCCAAAAAAGTCTTGCGTCACCGAGCGCCACAAGTCCCAAATGGGCTTGATCGTGGTGTGCTTCTCGCGCTCAATAAAGGGCTCTGGATCGAGGTCGAGTAATTCACCGAGTGAGCGCAAAAACTTGGTGGTGCTGTGCAGCCCAATCGGCGCTTGTAAGTAGGGGCGCTCCAAGGCTTCGCACAGCATGCGACCAAACTCACGGTACATACAAATATTGACATCGGCCTCGACCAAGCGCGAGACATCGGCGAGGTGTGAGCCCAGCGGGAACACCATGTTGACGTCTGCGCCGATACCTTGCACCAAGCGGCGAATCTCTGCGAGATCGCTTGGCGAGTTGAACGTGCCGTAACTGGGGCCTATGATGTTGACGCGTGGACGTTCGCCGTCTTTGCGTACGCGCTTTGGCACACGCTTCATGCCGTATTGCTGCCACAGCCAGTACATGGCGCGGTTGGCACATTGCCATTGGTCTTCGTCAATGGTGCGCGGTAAGAAGCGCTGCAGGTTGGTATCTTCAGGCGTGACGCCGCCACCAATCATCTCGGCAATAGAGCCCGTGACCACGACCGAGGGGAGGTGGGGGTTGAGCGTGGCGTGTGCACGCCGCATGGAGCCCTCGGTGCCCTCGCGGCCAAGCTGTTCTTCTGCCAAGCCGGTGACGACGATGGGTAACTCATGTGGCGGCAAGGCGTCCGTGTAATGCAAGACCGATGTCACGGGCAAGTTTTCGCAACCGACGGGGCCGTCAATAACAACTTGCAGGCCTTTGATCGCTGTGAAAACATACACAGCGCCCCAGTAGCCACCCGCGCGATCGTGGTCAAGGACTAGCATTAGTTCATTGCCTCCGCGTTGAGTTTCTTGTTTTTCTTTTCAAGCTGACGCTTGGTTTCTGCTTCAAACTCTGGGCGCATTTGTGGGATGCCATTCGCGCTTTCCCAAACCCCTGCAGCATGGCCAGAACCGGTGTCACCGAAGAAGGCCTTCATCTCGTCAAAGCGGTTCTTGTTACCGATGGCCGCGTTGATCACCTGTGCCAGCGAGCCGGCGCCGGCGGGACCCATGAGAGGACGCGCCGAGATTAAGTTGGTGAAATACAGGCTGGGAATGCCTAACTCTTTGGCCGCTTGAACCACTGGCGTTGTGCCAATGGCGAGGTCAGGCTGCCATTCCTTGATGGCACTAAGATCTTGCTCAAGCGAGGCGCGGTATTGGACGTGAACGCCTTTGGCTTGCAGCCACGCGCAGTCGTCGGCGCTCCAAGGTGTGCGTGGGCAGGCGGTGCCCACATAGCGCAGGTCTGCGCCACTCTCCACGAGTAGGCGGGCCACCAGCAACTCGGATCCCTCGTAGCCGCTGAGGGTAATGCGGCCCTTAATCGGCGCTTGCGCGACAGCGCCTTTGATCGCGGCCAACATGGCGTTTTTAACCATGTCAATTTGAGCTTGTGGGACGTTGGCGGCTTGGCCAATGGCCTGGAGCCATGCTTCTGTTCCATCGTGCCCGACGGGTGCGGAACCCACAACAGGGCGACCAGCGGTCTCGAATTCGCGGATGCTGGCGGTATAAAACGGATGGATGGCCGCGACAGCGGTGCAGTCAAGCGCTGCGTAGAGCTCACGCCACTCGCGTGTGGGTACCACAGGCCCAGCGGCTAAGCCCATGGGTTCGAGCATGCGCCCAATGATGATGGGGTCGGCTGGGAACATTTCACCCAATAGGGTGATGGTGGGCTTGTCGGCCACACCCGTGCGAGGCGCTTGTACAGGGCCAGCTTGAATTTCTTCACGGGCGTACTTCAGCATGGCGCCAGCCAGAATATCTTTTGCTTCCGCATGGGTGGGGACACCAAAGCCCGGTACATCAATACCGATGATGCGAACCCCATTGATCTCTTTGGGTAACAACTGAAGCGGCACACCACTGGCGGTCGGTACACACAAGTTGATGATCACGATGGCGTCGTACTTATCGGGATCCGCCTCCGCGTAGACCGACTCGCGGATATCTTCAAAGAGCTTGCCCGTTACCAAAGACTCTGAGTTGAACGGAACATAGCCGACGCTGCGCCTGGCTCCGTAAAAATGAGAGGTAAACGTGAGTCCGTACACGCAACAGGCCGAGCCCGATAAAATCGTGGCGGTGCGGCGCATACGCAACCCAACCCGCAACGAACCAAATGCGGGGCACATGCTTTGGGGTTGGTCATGCGGGCCAGCCGACGGATCGACGGGGTAGTCTTTCGCGTACTGTGCAAGCACCTCAGACTTGCCCGCAGCACTCGCTGCCGCCAGCATTTTTTCGCCGCCAGCGTGGCAGCCCATGCCGTCACCATCCAGCGTCGTGCCTACGGCCGGGTTGGCCGTTTCGGATGACGCGATGATAGGAATGGTTTTTGCCATGCTGTTAGACCTCGTCGTAGACCACTTCAAGCGTTGGCTTGCTGGTGTCTGTCTTGCCGCACATATCGAATTGGGTCGCAGGCTCTAACACCACATCGCGTCCAACGGCGGAGGCTGCAAACAAGCCCAACAACTCGTCTTGCGACATGGGGTTTGGACGGATAGGCTGCGAGGTGGCCACGTTCTCAGCCAGCTCTGCAAACATAGGACCCCACGTGGAATCAGGGCGACCAATGATTTCGTAGCTGGCGCTCTTGCGCCGAATATCCTCGTTGGCTGGGATGGTGGACAAAACGGGGATGCCGACGTGGGTCGCAAAGTTGGCCGCTTCGCCGGTACCGTCATCACGGTTGATCACCATGCCGGCTACCCCGACATTGCCTCCGAGTTTGCGGAAGTATTCGACGGCGGAGCAGACGTTGTTCGCGACATACAGGGATTGCAGGTCGTTACTGGCAACGACAATTACTTTTTGACACATGTCGCGTGCAATCGGCAGGCCGAAGCCGCCACACACCACGTCGCCCAAGAAGTCGAGTAAGACGTAGTCAAAACCCCACTCATGGAAGCCCAGTTTTTCTAGCAGCTCGAAGCCGTGGATGATGCCGCGTCCACCGCAACCGCGACCGACCTCGGGTCCACCGAGTTCCATGGCGTAGACGCCGTCACGTTTGAAGCAGACATCGCCGATGGATACGGCCTCACCAGCCAGCTTCTTTTTAGACGAGGTTTCAATGATGGTTGGACAGGCACGGCCGCCGAAAAGGAGGCTGGTGGTGTCACTCTTTGGATCGCAACCAATAAGCAAGACCTTTTTGCCTTGCTGCGCCATCATGTAGCTCAGGTTGGCGAGGGTGAAGCTCTTGCCGATACCGCCTTTGCCATAGATGGCAATGATTTGCGTTTCCTTGGTTGGGGCCTCCGTGCTAACGGGGTCTGTTGGCTGAGCGGCTTCTGTGCGCAGCCTATCCACAAATTGGATACTTTTCTCGGTTGCGTTGTTTTGTGTAGTCATGCGTTAGTGCTCCAGTCCAGGACCATCTTGAGACAAGAAATATCACCAAAAGCGGTTTGATACGCTTTAGTGGCGGCGTGGGAATTTTCGGTATGTGTGATCAAACCTGCGAGGGACAAACGTCCGGTGTTGACCAACTGATTGACGGCAAGTAAATCGGAGCGAGTCCACTCAGATGCCATGCGGATACTGGGCTCACGGCCAAACGCGTTGGCGTGAGAGAACTGCAATGTGTTTCTATAGAAACCCGCCAGCACGATGTCACCGCCTGGTTTGATTTTTTGTAGCCAGAGATCTAAATCTGTGGCATCGCCTGAGACGTCATAAATCGCTTGGTAGTCTTGGCGCGGATCGTCGGATGGCCTGATCACGTTGTAGCCATCGCCTGCTGTGGCGCGTGCCTCTTGTGTTTCCCAAACAGTCGGTGCGGGAAAGCCTGCTGCAATGGTTAGCCGGGCAAGCAAACGACCCATGACGCTATGACCAATGATCAAGTCTGGCGGTGTGAAGGCCGCGTGACGTCCGCCGCCTGAGACGGCATGGTAAGCGGTCGCAGCAAGCGCCATCAGCACCGCGTCAGCTCCGAGGTGATCCGCAACGGGCAGAACATCCTTTTCTGACGCCACCAGCCGAGAAGCGGCGGCACCGTACAGACTCGTGACGCCTGAAAAGCAGTTAGCGCCAGAGACGAATACGGCCTGGCCCTCTTTGAGGTCCATGTCGTCACCCGCACGCACCACGCGCCCGACCGTTTCGTAACCTGGCACGAGAGGGTAGTGCAAGCCCCGAACGCGGGGAAGGCTACCGTCCCAGAGCATGCGCTCCATTGCCGTGCTGATACCGCTGTATTGAACAGCCACTTCAACCTGACCCGCTTGCACGGTAGGCAGCGCGAGTGTCCCTAAGGACAGGTGTTGTGGACTATCAAAAATGACGGCGGCGGCTTTCATGGATGTATTCTTTACCTTACAGTCGTTTGTGTCAATGAAGATTTACATAAAATCAGCATATATAGGGTAATCACTTATTTTTGCGACCAGCCAAGAGCTGTGCGTGTATGGGCAAACTGTTGGGTACGCGGGCCACGTCTTCGAACCCAGCCTCTGTCATCAGCCGCATCAACTCCTCGGGTGTACGCAGACGCCCAGCGCCCATGGCAAGCAGATAAAAGTGAAAGTAGGCATCGGTTTGTGCAGCGCCAGCGTGCGTGGCGGACTGGGTTTGTGCCATGGGCTCCGCGAGTAGCAAGGTGCCGCCGATTTCCAAAGCCGCGTGGATTTTTACGAGTAGTTTTTTAACGACGTCATCGGGGTGATCGTGTGCAACCCGCAACAACGTGACCACGTCAGCACCTTTAGGTAGGGGGTCATGTAAAAAGCTGCCGGGGTGCAACTGCATGCGCTCGCTCAGTCCCATTGACTGAATATGCGCGTCCGCAAGTTGTAAGACGGGTGGCAAGTCAAAGAGCTTTAATTGCAAGTGCGGTGCATGCATCGCCAGCTCACTTGCGAAGCGCGCTTTGCCTGCACCAACGTCCAGCACGCACGTGTGGGCGCTAAAGTCGTAGGCGGACAAAATCTCTTGAACAACGAAGCCCTGGGATGCGGCCATGAGGTCGGAGTACCGACTGAACTTTTCTTGATCTGCGCGCTCAGCGGCTTGCACATCGTGGGCATAAGGCCAGTAGTCAGCCATACTGCCATTCCACGCGTTCTTGAGGAAGCCGAGCGGGTCTTGCATGTCGCGATACAGCAAGTCGTTGTGCTCAACCATGGCGGCAACTCCGGTGTGCAAGGCCAAGGGAACGCCCAAGGGGCCAAGGCCAAAGCGGCCATTGCTTCTGCACTCCAATAGCTCCAATGACACCGCCGACAACAACAAGCGCTGCAGCGCAGGCTCGGGTAGGTCAACGCGCTGGGCAATTTGCTGGAGATCCGCTGGCGCTTGATGCAACATGCGGAACAAATCTAGCCGTACACAACCAAGTAAGACTTGGCTGTAGACAAAGCCGGACATTAAGTCGAATATTTTTTGCGTCCGCCGCGTGGTGATCCAGCGGGTGAGTGGTGTTAGCAAGGACCACTTATACATTTTTGGGCTGGTATATAACCGCTCCAACCACTGCAGAAACCGGTCATGCCACGGCGTGACGTCGCGCATGGTTTGCGAAAAAGTCGAGACATCTATCGGCTGTGTCATAGGGCAGTTTTATTGCTCGTGGCGCCTTGCAAAGTGCGGGATTTTTTGGGCTTAATCGCCTGGGATTTCGCACTGCGCTTACGAAATTGGTTGCACATTGATTTCGGCACTAAGCGCTCTGATTCGCTCAGTACCAACTGGCGGAGCATGTCTCTGCACGCGCAATCAGGAATGGACGCGCCGGCTTTCGCAATCAACGCGTCGAAGTGTTGAACCGCGCCGTCCAAACCAAGCGCCTGTGCGGAACTGGGGCGTTCATTGATCGTGTCCTGTCCTGCGGGTTTGCCCAAGCTAGCGGCGTCACCCAATACGTCGCGTATGTCGTCGGCGACCTGATAAGCCTCGCCCAAAAACGCGCCTAACGGCGCCCATGGCGTTGGCGACGACCCGCTCGCGATGGCCCCCGCACAGGTGGCCGAGACAAATAAAGCGCCCGTCTTCGAACGCTGGTATTTCGCCAGATCTGCCGTGGTTTCACACTCCCAAGCCTGCCCAGCCACGATGCCATTGGGTATGCCGACACCGGCGGTTAGGTTGCCCATGAGCGCAATCAAGCGCTCAGGATGGCGGGTGCCAGATTGGAGTAACACCTGATAGGCCATCACGATCAAGCCGTCGCCTGTGAGCAGCGCCAGTGGCTCGCTAAACGCCTTGTGCACGGTGGGCTTGCCTCGACGGAAATCGGCATTGTCGAAAGCGGGCATATCGTCATGTACCAGTGATGCGCAGTGCATCAATTCCAGGGCGGTAGCCGCGGCGTCTGTTAGCTCGGGCACATCGTCGCCGCAAGCGGTTGCCACTGCGAGGCACAGCTGTGGCCGAATGCGCGCGCCGCCGTTGAACACGGCGTGTTGCATGGCTTTTTCGAGCCGGGGTGGCGTTCCAACGCCCGCAGCTTGTCTAAAGTTTGTTTTCAATGCTTGTTCAGCGCGGTTGAATAGACTCATAAGTCCCCCGGGGTGGCAAATCGGTGAGAGCCCAAGGAGGCCCCCTGATGTAACTATATCGAGACATTTAATTATGTCAACTTAAAGTTACACATCGGCCATTCAATGCCCACGCATGCCTGTCACAGCGGGGCAATTTCCTGTGGCGGCCGGCGCGTACGCCACGGTTTTTCAGTAAACTGATCGTGTTAGTAATGACAACTAGCCATCTATTAAAAAATTTCTGGGAGAAAACATGAGCGCTCAAACAAAAACCACACGACGCGTCTTTATGATGCAAAACGCCTTGGCATCAGCCGCCGTCTTGTTGGCCGTCGATGCCCACGCGCAAGCCATGGTGAGCGAGTCCGACCCGCAGGCTGCCGCGCTGGGCTATGTGGCTGATACAGCCAAAGCCAACGGTAAAAAATTCCCCAACCACAAGGCATCCCAAGCGTGTAGCGGTTGTGCGCTGTACCAAGGTGGTGCGGGCTCAGCGGCCGGTGGCTGTGGCATCTTCCCGGGCAAGCAGGTAGCAGCCAAGGGCTGGTGCTCTGCGTGGGCTAAGAAGGCCTGATCGGCGAATCTGGGCGCGCCCACATGCGAGGGGGGTAGGCGCCCTTGAATTTTGAAGGGCTTGTTATGCATCCGTCTATCCGGAGTCAAACGATTGCAGATGTGCTGCGCCGAACAGCGACGCGCGTTCCCAACAAAACCGCGATCATTTGCGGTGAGACCCAGTGGACTTATGCGGCGCTGAGTGCCCGCGTCGATCGGTTGGCTGCGGGGCTGCTCGCAACCGGGATACGCCCGGGAGACAGCGTTGCCGTGCTGGCGCGCAATTCGCATGGCTTTGTCGCGATGCGTTTTGCGCTGGCCCGCATGGGGGCGGTGCTGGTGCCTATCAACTTCATGTTGAAGAGCCACGAGGTCGCCTATATCCTGCGCCACTCGGGTGCACGTACCTTGGTAACCGACACGGCGCTGAGTGCGACCGCGCGTGAGGCGGCGCAGATGGAGACGGGCGTGACGTCGTTTATCTGGATACCGTCGGAGGACCCGTCTGACCGTGCGGAGGGCATGACCGACTTCGAGGCGCTGTGTGCATGCCAAGACCCCTTGCCACCTCCTGAGCACGGGAGTGGCGACTTGGCGCAAATTGTGTACACGAGTGGCACCGAGTCCAGTCCCAAGGGGGCGATGCTGACCCATGATGCCGTCCTTTGGCAGTATGCGAGTTGCGTGATTGACATCGATATCAAGGCCGATGACCTGATGCTTCATGCGCTACCGCTTTATCACTGCGCACAGCTAGATGTTTTCTTGGGCCCTGCGGTTTACGTGGGCTGCACCAATGTGATCACGGCGAAGCCAACGCCAGACAACCTGCTCCCCATGCTGGAGCGCTTCCAGGTCACCAGCTTCTTTGCGCCACCGACGATCTGGATTGCGCTGCTGCGCTCGCCCCTTTTTGATGCGGAACGTTTGCATGCGTTGTGCAAAGGGTATTACGGCGCGTCGATCATGCCGGTAGAAGTGTTGCGCGAGCTCTCAAGTCGCCTGCCCAAGGTGGGACTGTGGAACTTGTACGGGCAAACGGAGATCGCGCCCTTGGCCACCATACTGGGCCCAGCAGATCAGTTGCGTAAGGCGGGTTCGTGTGGGCGCGCCACCATTAACGTAGAAACCCGCGTCGTGACGGACCAGATGACCGATGTCGCTGTTGGCGAGGTCGGTGAAATTGTCCACCGCTCGCCACACTTGATGAGCGGTTACTTCAAAGATGAGGCGCGCACCAAAGCGTCGTTTCACGGCGACTGGTTTCATAGCGGTGACTTGGCGACGATGGATGATGAGGGCTATATCACGGTGGTTGACCGTAAGAAGGACATGATTAAGACGGGCGGAGAGAACGTCGCGAGTCGCGAGGTGGAGGAGGCGATCTATGCCTTATCCGCCGTCAGTGAGGTGGCGGTCATTGGCTTACCTGATGCGAAGTGGGTAGAGGCTGTCACGGCGATCGTGGTGCTCAAAGCCGGGGAGTCGTTGTCAGTTGACCAGCTGCTAGCGCACTGTCAGGCGCAGTTGGCTGGATTCAAGGTGCCCAAACGCGTTGAGTTTGTGGACGCCTTGCCTAAAAACCCCAGCGGAAAAGTACTGAAGCGAGAGTTACGAGAGCAACGTACGGCGCAATAGGACTGCAGCAATGGGGCCGCAGCAATGGGGCCGCAGCAATAGGACGGCCGCAAGCCTGTCTTGCGCGGTACTGGCGGCTGGCCCAACTTCCACTAACCTACGTAAGCGCTGCGACGTTTGGGGCGCGGCTACCTAGGAGCACTGTTTTTTCATGCGCACTTATGACCCGACCGACGTTAGCCTACGGCGTAACCCCTATGGATTGCTCGCCGAGTTGCGGGAGACAGAGCCCGTCCATTGGTGTCCACCGCTAGACGCTTGGCTGCTCACCCGCTACGACGACGTCAAGCAGGCGATGACGGCGCCGCAGCTGTCCTCAGACCGCTTGAGGCCCTTTTATGAGTCATTGAAAGACGAGCGCCGTGATATTTTGAGTGGCGTCATGCGCTACCTAAATGAGTGGTTGGTGTTCAAAGCACCGCCTGATCACACCCGCTTGCGGCGCATGATGAATCCGGTGATCTCACCTAGGCTGGTGCAAAGCATGCGCCCCAGTGTGCGTGCCATCGTTGATGACCTGTTGGCCGGTGTATCGCGTGACCAGCCTTTTGACTTTGTGCACGATGTGGCGGCGCTGTTGCCTGCTTACGTCATCATGGATATGTTGGGGCTTGCGCGTGCGGACTTTGACAAAATCAAGGGGTGGTCGGATGGTCTGCGCCTGTTTATAGGTACCGCCAGAGGCGTACCCGACAAATATCAGCGGGCGCGGGATGGTGCCGATCATTTGGCAGCGTATCTGCGCGAACAGATTGAACAGCGTCGCAGGGCGCCGACCGACGATGTCATCACGCGCATGATGCAAGCAGAAGACGAGCAGGGCAAGTTGGGAGAGGATGAGCTGATAGCCATGTGCTTGCTGATCTTGTTTGGAGGTCATGAGACCACCACCAGCCTGCTGGGTAGTTCGGTTGCGGCCTTGCTGGCGCATCCGTCGCAATGGACGCTGTTGCGTGACACCCCAGAGCTCATGCCATCGGCTGTTGAAGAATTTTTGCGTTACGACGGGCCGTCTCACAGCATCGCCAGAGTGGTGACTGAATCCATGACTTGGGGTGGACAACACATGAAGGCGGGCGACAGGGTCTTTGCCATGGTCGGTGCGGCTAATCGGGATCCACGTGCTTTTGACAGGCCAGATGCGCTGGACATTACGCGCTCGCCCAACCGTCACCTCACCTTTGGTCAGGGCATCCATTTTTGCTTGGGCGCGCCGTTGGCGCGGCTGGAAGCGCAGGTGTGTATTCAGGCCATGGTGAGCGGATTTGATCGCTGGGCGTTGGACGGCAGCGAAGACCAAGCCATTGACTGGCTCGATGCGATGGTGATGCGTGGCCCCACGCGTCTACAGATGCGTCTTGAAAACACATCACAGACTTGAAAAAGGAGAGCGGTATGCCAGATGCCTATATTGTTGGAGTGGGTTGCACGATCTTTGGGAAGCGCCCAGGTAGCGACTTCAAGGCGCTCACGCGTGAGGTTTACTTAGAGCTGTTGAGCGACGCGGGTCTGTCTGACGGCGCGCAGATAGAGCAGGGCTGGTTTGGCAATTGCGGCATGGGCACCTGGGGTCAGCGCAATATCCGTGGACAGGTGTGTTTTACGCCACTGGTGCGTGATGGGCTCTTCCCCGAACGGGTGGGCATGATCAATGTCGAGGGTGGCTGTGCCACGGCGAGTATGGCGTTTCAGGGTGCGCTGCGCGATGTGCTGAGTGGCCACACGCAACTCTCGCTTGCGATTGGCGTGGAGAAAACGTTTGTGCCTAATGACCCCGCGCGTACCTTAGAAATTTTTGAGGGTGGCATTGACCAGTGTGACCCTGAAGAGTGGCAGGCCTATTACCGTCATGCAGGGGAAGCCGCTGGAAAGCCGTTTGACCCGGGTGCGGAAGGTGGGACCTTGTTTATGGATACCTACGCCATGCAGGCGGCGTATCACATGAAGCATCACGGGAGTACCCGAGAGCAAATCGCGTTCGCCGCATCCAAAAACCACGCCATGGGCGCCTTAAATCCCAAAGCGCAATACCGATTTGAGGTAACGGCTGAGCAGGCGTTGGCGGACCGGATGATCAGCTGGCCGCTAACCCGTAGCATGTGCTCACCGATTGGCGACGGTGCGGCGGCGGCACTGGTTTGTTCTGGCGAGTGGTTGCGCCAGCAGCCCGCTGCCGTGCAAGAACGCGCCATAAAAATTCGCTCAAGCGTACTCACAGGGGGTAAGTACCGCGCATTAGACGAAGTAAGTTTGGCGCACGTAGCCGCCAACAAAGCCTACAAAGCCGCGGGGCTGACACCCGCCGATATGGATATTGCGGAAGTACACGACGCGACGTCTTTCTGTGAGATTTATCAGGCGGAGATGCTTGGCTTTTGTCCCATTGGACAGGGTGGCAACTACGTGGCCAGCGGCGCCACCGCGTTGGGTGGCGAGCGGCCGATTAACCTGTCGGGCGGCCTCGTTTCAAAGGGCCACCCCGTGGGAGCTACAGGCTTGTCCATGATCTATGAGTTGGCGACCCAACTGCGCGGTGAAGCGGGGGCAAGACAGGCACCTAACGCGGACATTGCGATTGCCGAAAATGGCGGCGGTGTGATTGGTTTTGACGAGGCGGCTTGCGCCATTACCATCTTGCAGCGCAACCACCGCTAAGGAGACGAAATGCTGGATACAGCGCACATATATATCCCCGACATCTTTACCCGCCACGGCAGTGATCGTGCGACGCAAGAGGCGGTCGTTTGCGGTGAGGTACGCCGCACGTGGCGGGACTTCAATGGCAATATGAACCGCGTCGCCAACCGCTTGCTTGCCATGGAGGTGGGTAAGGGCGATAAGGTGGGTGTCTTGATGGGCAACAGCGTGGACATCCTTGAGGTGATGTTCGGGGTCGTGAAGTCAGGCGCCTGTGTGGTGCCCATCTCAGGGCTCTTGACTGGCGAGCAAATGGCGCACTTACTGGCGGATAGTGGTGCGTGCGTGGTGATTGCAAGCCCAGAGTTTATTGAGCGCTTGGAACCCCACCGTGGCACCTTGACGCAGGTGGTGTCGACGGGGTGGATCGCTGTCAACGGCGACTCCCCGTCGTGGTTGGGCTATACCGACTGGCTGGGGTCTTCACCGTCAACGACACCAGCGGTTGTTTACGACCCTGACCAAGATTTCAATATCATTTACAGCTCGGGCACCACTGGCTTACCAAAGGGTATTGTGCAGGCGCATAGGGCGCGCAGCCATTGGGCGGTTTCGAATGCCATTGAGATGGGTTTTCGAGACCATAGTCGTGCCTTGACAACGACGTCGCTTTACTCAAACGGCACGTGGCTGATGATGCTCCCCGTGTTGTTTGCAGGGGGTACGTGTGTGGTGATGCCCACCTTTAACCCGACCGAATTTCTCGCGACCTTAGCGTCCGAGCGCATCACGCACACCTTTATGGTCCCGGCGCAGTTCATTGCTGTTCAGGAGTGCGTCGAGACACCAGCGGGGGCAACGGATCATCTCGAGGTGATGTTGTGTGCGGGTTCACCGCTGCGACGAGAGACCAAGCGCAAAGCCATTGAGCGCTTTGGTCCGGTACTGTATGAGCTCTACGGTTTCAGCGAAGGCTTTGCCACCATGTTGAAGCCCGGCAGCCCAGAGTCAAAATTTCATACCGTAGGCACCCCTGTTCTTGGTTTCGATGTCCGCATCATTGATGATGAGGGTCAGGTACTTGGCGCTGGCGAGGTGGGTGAAATCGCGGGCTACGGTGCGGGGATGTTGAGCCGTTACCACGACCGCCCAGAGGCGACCCAAGCCATGGTGTGGCTTGACGATCGGGGGCGCACGTTTGTGCGTTCCGGTGACATTGGCTACTTGGATGAGGATGGTTTTCTTATTTTGGTTGATCGTAAGAAGGACATGATCATCTCCGGTGGATTCAACGTCTTCCCTGCCGACCTAGAGGCCGTTATTGGGACACATCCCGCTGTTTTAGACTGCACCGTGATTGGTATTGCTCACCCCAAGTGGGGTGAGACGCCATTGGCTCTGGTCATCCCTAGGGGCGATGCGCAGGTGTCAACGGACGAGCTAAAGCAATGGTGTAACGAGCGGCTTGCCAAGCATCAACGACTCGCCGACCTGCAATGGCGTGACGACTTTCCCCGTAATGCCTTGGGTAAGGTTCTCAAGCGCGAATTACGACAGGCCTTTGAATCCAGCGGCCACGCCTAATCAGCTAATTAGCGAATGGGGCTAGTGGGGCTGGACCTAGTGGCCCTAGTGGCTTGATGGCGTCAGCATGTTAGGCAAAGTGGATGCTCAGCCCCGACAGTGGCGAGCCAAAGGCGCCGTGCCATTGCTCGCCCGTTGCGACTGGCCAAGCGTCTGTCCAAGTGCCTGTGGTCACGACGTCACCGGCTTGCAGGTCGGGCGCGTTGGGGCAAGCGCGCAGCGCCAGCAAGAAGTGATGCAGCGCTTTTAGAGGGCTACCCAGCACGTTAGCGCCGCAGCCTTGCTCAACGAAGGCCCCGTTTTTAGACAGCTGCACCTCGCAGGCACCCAGAAGAGTCTCTAGCGCGTCAGCGCTCTGTGCAATGGTGGCCAACGGCACACGTTTGCCAACCAGCAGGCGGCCGTGGAGACCACCGTCGGTGATGCAGTCTGCGGCCTGAAAGAGCCAGTCTTTTTTGTGGGACTGGACAATTTCAAAGCCAGGTGCCACCCACTCAATCGCCTCAAACAAGGTGTGTAATGTGGCGTCTGCCGGTGGCGTGGTGCGCATACCAAACACCACCTCGGGCTCAATACGCGGCTGGCACAGTTGGTCGATATGCACCGAACCCTGTCCGTCACAAAATGAGAGTGTGCGGTCGTAGACGGTTCCCCAAATCGGACCGTCGACGCGATAGCGTTCCCATATGGATGCGTTTGTAAAGCCGATTTTGAAGCCTTTGGGATGCTCGCCTCGCGCGATTCGTGCTTGGCGCACTTGCAGGGCGTGTTGGTAGGCGGTCGCCACGTCTGGCGCTGGCGCGTCGCTGAGCGACGTAGGCCACAAAGCCCCGGTATCGTTGGCGTCAAGAACGGTTTGTATCAAGTTCATTGTGTGGGTGTCCGTTGGGTTGCCCTAATCTTAGAGGATACCGCCCGTGCGGGTTGTCACAAGCGGCCGGGCGTGGGTAACATAGGCTACCGAAGCAGGGTCGCAAGCCCGCAAGCCCGTGTACATCAACCCGCGACGAACCCCGTTCGCAAATAGGAGACCTGTGTTGTCTGATTCAGTTAACTTGGAGTTACGTAAGCACCTGTTCAACCCGCTTAGTTTGGGACCGTTGGCGTTGCAACACCGCATCGTCATGGCACCGTTGACCCGCATGCGCGCCAGCCGTCCGGACAACGAGCCCAACAGCCTCAACGCCTTGTATTACACCCAGCGCGCTAGCGAGGGTGGGCTCATGATTGCGGAGGCCTCTCAGGTCGTGCCTGAGGGGCAGGGTATGCCGGCGACCCCTGGCATTCATACCGATGCGCAGGTCGCCGGTTGGCGCTTAGTGACCGATGGTGTGCATGCGCGCGGTGGGCGCATCTTCTTGCAACTTTGGCACGTCGGCCGTATCTCCCACTCTTCACACCAACCGGGCGGTCAAGCGCCCGTCGCGCCATCGGCCATCGCAGCGCAAGGCAACGCGTTAGGCGCTGACTTCAAGCCGGCGCCGTTCGAGGTGCCGCGCGCACTGAGCTTGGATGATATTGCGCAGCTCAAGCAAGCCTATGTGGATGCCGGCCGTCGTGCCATTGCAGCCGGTTTTGATGGCGTGGAAATTCATAGTGCCAACGGCTACCTGCTAGAGCAGTTCATGATTGCACGCAGCAACGAGCGTACCGACCGCTACGGCGGTAGCCTCGCCAACCGCATACGTCTGCCTTTGGAAATCGCTGAGTTGCTGGCTGCGGATTTGGGGGCGGAGCGGGTGGGTATTCGCCTGTCACCTTTTGGCGTGGCCAACGACTCGGGTGAAACCGATCCACTGTCGCTCTACCGAGAGATGATTAGGGAGCTGAACCGAATGAAGCTGGTGTACTTGCACCTCATTGAGCCAAGGGCCTCGGGTGCAGGCCAGCGTGATGTAGACCATCAAAATGTGCCATTCAGTTGCGCGACCTTTCGCGCCGACTGGGATCAGGTGCTGATAACGGCGGGCAACTTCACCGCCGACAGCGCGGCAGAAACCGTTGCCAAAGGGGATGCCGATGCCATCGCGTTTGGGCGCTACTTTATTTCCAATCCCGATTTGCCCCAACGCATCAAGCGTGGCCAAGCATTTACGCCGTATGACCGGCCGACGTTCTATGGCGGCGGCACCGTTGGGTATACCGACTACCCCGCCTTTGGGCTGTAATTTTTTGGAGTCACGAATGACAGAGACGCGCATTGATCGCATCACTATTCGCCAAGTAAACTTGCCGCCGCCTGTGGAGCGAACGGATGCCATCCAAGCCTTTGTGACGCAAGAAACCGTGCTGTTGACGTTGCACTGCAGCGACGGCGTGGTGGCCACCGGCTACACCTACACCATTGGTACGGGTGGATCATCGGTTGTGGCTTTGTTGGCCGACCACCTGGCTCCCCGACTGATTGGGCGTGATCCCGCGCATGTGGAGGCTATCTGGAAAGATTTGTTTTTTGCCACGCATGCCACCGCAGTCGGTGCCATCACCAGCTTGGCATTGTGTTGTGTAGACACGGCGTTATGGGACTGGCGGGCGCGCAAGCAGGCGATGCCGCTATGGGTGTTATTGGGTGGTGCGCAAGCACGCGTGCCCTTGTACACCACCGAGGGGGGCTGGTTGCAGTTGAGTCCGTCAGAGTTGGTGGAGCAGTCCTTGGCTGCGCAGGCCGATGGCTTCCGAGGTGCAAAGATAAAAATTGGCCGGCCACACGTGAGCGAAGATGTGGCACGACTGCAAGCCGTTCGTGAGGCTGTAGGCCCGGGCTTTGACATCATGACAGACGCCAACCAAGGCTTTGCTAGACACGAGGCGTTGCGACGTGCCGCGGCGTTTGATGGCCTTGATCTGGCTTGGATTGAAGAGCCCTTTCCCGCCGAAGATGTGCAGGGTCATGTGCAGTTGCGCGCGCAAACCAGCATACCCATTGCGGTTGGTGAGTCCATGTACCACCCCATGCAGTTTCGAACGTATCTCGAGCAGGGGGCCTGCAGCATTGTGCAACCCGATGTGGCACGCATTGGTGGGATCACGCCGTGGATTAAAACGGCGCACATGGCCGAAGCCTTTAATGTGGCGGTCTGCCCGCACTTCTTGATGGAGATCCATGTGAGCTTGTGCGCGGCGGTACCCAACGCGTCGTGGGTTGAATACATCCCGCAGTTAGACCGCATCACGACCTCACGTTTAGAGATTGACGATGGCTACGCGGTTCCACCATCCCAGCCCGGTCTGGGCATTGAATGGGATTGGGGCGCCATCCAGTCGATGCAACTCTGCGAGCTGGTTGTGAACTAATGGCCGCGTAGGCATCATGCGGACCCGCGTGCCGCCTTGCTGCCTTGCCGCATTGGCGACATAGGCAAGGCGTTTTCCGTGAAGACTGTCGAGGTTGAGCCGATTGTGGTTACACAATAGGCCACTTCCCTTTGGCTTCAAATCGAGACGCCGTTCTTTATGTCTTCAAGCACTGCTAAACCATCCAGCGATATCACGGGGCTGGATTTGTTATTGATTTTGTTGGTTACCTTTTCTTGGGGGTTGAACTACCCCGTCATGAAATATGTAGTCACCAGCTACCCGCCGCTCACGTTTAGAGCCTTTGCGTTCACGATTGGTTTTGTGTTTTTGGGCTTGTATGCATGGCGGCAAGGCGACTCGTTACGTGTGCCGGTCTCTGAGCGCTGGCTGGCGTTTAAGTTGGGTGTTCCCAACATGGTGTTGTGGCACCTCGGTCTGATCTTAGGCCTGACCTTGCTGAATTCAGGGCGAGCGGCCATTGTTGGCTACACCATGCCTGTGTGGGCTTTGATCGCCAGCGTCATCCTGTTTAAGAACCACCTCACCCCCCGCGGTATCTTGGGTGTGATGTGCTCCCTGTTAGCGACCCTGTTGCTCGCCCGCGATGAAATGTCTAACTTCGCAGGCCAGCCCTTGGGCCTGCTCTGTACGTTGGCCGCGGCCATTGCGTGGGGGGTCGGCAATGCGATGCTGAAAAATTGCAAGATCAGCGTCTCGAGCATGACCCTGACCTTTTGGATGCTGCTGCTGGCCGCTATCTGTTTTACGATCATGGCGTTTGTATTTGAGCGCGATCGTTGGCATTGGCCCAGCATGGTTCAGTGGTTGGCTATTGCCTACGGGGGTGTCGTGACGTTCGCGATTTGTTATGTGGCGTGGTTCCGTGTTGCCCGCAAATTGACCCCGGTCACCAGCGGCTTGTCCATCATGTTGGTTCCTATGGTGGGGCTGATGGGTGGGGGCTTTTTCTTAAATGAAGCGGTGGGCTCGGCAGACATTGCGGCCCTGGTTTTGATATTGGTCGCTATCGCGATTGTGCTCATTCCAGGGCGCCAGCCTAAGCTCAACCCAAACGACGTCAGTCGCTGAGGTATGGAAAACACGTCGTTTGATGTATTGATTGTTGGGGGTGGTCCCTGTGGGCTGATGTTGGCGTTGGAGTTGGGTAGACGTGGGGTGCATACCTTGCTGGTGAATGAACAACCGGATACCGCGTTCAACCCCCAAGCGAACGCGACGCAAGCGCGCACCATGGAGCACTTTAGACGGTTGGGATTCGCAGATGAGGTGCGCGCCTTGGGCTTACCACCTGACTTTCCCACCGACATCGCCTACTGCACGCGGTATGCAGGACACGAGTTGGCGCGCTTCCGTTTGCCATCCGCCAAGGACGCGAAGAAAGCGGCTGCAGCCGGCACGGGCTCGTGGAGTGCGGCGGAGTTACCGCATCGGGTGTCACAGAAATTTGTCGAAAAACTGTTGCGTGAGAAGGTGGGCGCGCTCCCGTCGGTGACCTTGCGCTACGGTTGGCGTCTGACGCAATTTGAAGATAACGGAGCCCACGTGGCGGCCACGATCGCACCTGCTGAGGGCGGACCACCAGTGCAGGTGCAGGCCAATTATCTGGTGGGTGCCGATGGGCCGCGTAGTTTTGTGCGTCAGACAATGGGCTGGTCCTTGACAGGAGAGTCTGGCGTACAGCGAGACTTTATGGGCGGACGTATGTATGCGATGTACATCAAGGCGCCCACGTTTTATGACGTCTCGGCGCACCCGCCGGCCTGGATGAATGTGACCTTTAACCGCGATAGACGGGCCTTTATGGCCGCGGTCGATGGGGTGGAGTCCTTCGCCTTTCATACCCAGTTAAAGCCGCATGAGCGCGAGGACGCCATTTCTGAGAGCGATGCCAAAGCCATGTTTTGTGAGGCGGTGGGGAGGGACATGCCGCTTGAAATTCTTTCACGCAGGACGTGGACTGCGGGGCATTGCTTGGTCGCCAATCAGTTCCAAAAGGGCCGCGTGTTTATTGCCGGCGATGCGGCGCACTTGTTCACGCCCACCGGCGGCTTGGGTTACAACACGGCGGTTGAAGATGCGGTTAACTTGGGCTGGAAGCTAGCCGCCGTTTTGGGTGGCTACGCAGCCCCCCGTTTGCTGACAAGCTATGAGCGAGAGCGACAGCCCGCCGCCATACGCAATACCGGTTACGCGCGCGGATTTGCAGACTCGTTGGGTTTATTTTCCCCCGTGGCGGAGATTGAAGACGAATCACCTGCGGGGGCAAAAGCCCGCGAGGAGGCGGGCGCCTATTTGGCGGCGCATGGCCGAGCTGAATTCAACATCCCTGGCGTTACATTCGGCACGCGTTATGACGGCTCGCCCGCCATCGTGCCCGATGGGACGACCCCACCGCAAGACGCCGCGAACACCTACGAGCCTAGCGCCACCCCGGGTGGGCGGGCGCCGCATTATTGGTTGGCAGCGGGGCAGTCTCTTTATGACGCATTTGGCTTTGATTGGACGCTGTTGCACTTTGGTCTTGATGCACACGATGTGAGCGAATGGCGTATCGCCGCAGAACAGCGCGGCCTACCCTTGCAGGTGTGCCACGTGGCGGATGCGGACATCCGGGCGGGGTATGGCTGCGATTGGGCGCTGATCCGTCCCGACCAGGTGGTTGCAGCGCGCGGGTCAAGCGCGGCGGAACCACGGCGTTATATGCAGGCGCTGCTGGGCAGTTGAGGACCCGCTCAATTTAGGTGCCAGAGACACCAAACAGCGCGTCGTCGAAGATCGCGACCGCCCGTGTCCACCCAGCGGAGGCGCCTCTGATTTTGTGCGGGAAGCAAGAAATATAAAACCCACTCGGAGGGAGCACCTCGAGGTTGTGTAATTTTTCGATGTGGCAGTAACCGATGTCGCGTCCCGCCTTGTGTCCTTCCCAAATGAGGGAGGCGTCTTGTGACTCACTGTACTTTGCCGCCGTGTGCACAAAGGGGGCGTCCCAACTCCAAGCGTCTGTCCCGGTTAGGCGGACGCCACGCTCGAGCAGATACATGGTGGCGTCGTACCCCATGCCGCAACCCGTTGCAACGTAGTTTTCTTTTCCGTACTGCTTGCCCGCACGGGTATTGACGACCACAATTTCGAGTGGCTGTAAGGTGTGGTTGATCCGCTTGAGTTCCGCTTCGACTTCGGCCGCCGTCACCACATGGCCATCGGGTAGGTGGCAAAAGTCGAGCTTGACGCCGGGCTGAAAACACCACTCCAAGGGGACGTCATCAATGGCAATGGCTGGCTTCTTCTCGCCCAAAGCCTTGTCCATCGTCGAGTGGAAGTGGTATGGCGCGTCTAGGTGCGTGCCGTTATGCGTGCACAACTGCACCATCTCTACGGCCCACCCTTCGCCGTCAGGTAAGTCCTCTTTTTTGAGGCCGGGAAAGAACGGTTCGATTTGCGCAAAGCTGTCTTCGTGTGTGAAGTATTCAATCTTTGGCGCAAACGCGGGTGGGTCGGACACCACGTCGTTTTCAAGATAAATGGATAGGTCTACAAAACGACGGGGCATGCGATTCTCCTAATTTAATCGGACCGATTTTCGTTACTGCTCAGGCGAGATCTGCAGCGCAACCAAAATACGCGCAACCATGTTGTAGGTTGCAATGGCGGTGGTGAGCTCCAGCAATTCTTGGGTGTTGAAGTGCGTTGCCATGCGCGCGAATAACGCATCATCTACGGTAACGAGTTTAGTCATTTGCGCGGCGTACTGGATGACGGTCTGTTCGACCTCGCCTAGTGCGGCATCATGGTGTGTGTCGCAGGCATTCTTTGCAACGAGCGCGTTGAGCGCGTCTAACTCCGCTTGCGTTCCGCCAGCCTTTAAAAAATCGGGTGCGTGGTGGTGGTACTCGTAAGCCGCCCCTGTGAGCAACGCCACGGTGCAAATGCCCAGTTCCCGCTGTTTCCAGCTCGTGCTCAGTTGCGAGCGAACAGCGCCGACGTACTGATTCCAGCCGCGCGCGACCGGCTCGCTCCAGAGCAAGGCCTTATCCAAATTGATCAAGGTGCCTTTGCGCCTCGCCAAGATGCTATCAAGTAAGTCTTGTGGAATGGGGTTGGACTCATTCGTCCAATCTGGAATACGCATGTTTTGTTTCCTTTAAAAATGATTTTGGCCATGGCGCAAGTGGCGAGGCCTAACGCCCCCTACCAACTGGTTTGTGCGGGCAGGTTATAGCCTGTATGAAAGCGAATCTCGCATCTTTGGCGCACAAGCTTGTCTCCCACGCGTCTTTAGCCGTCGTTTTTTCTATTGATCGATCGATTAACTATGGTTTGCCCTAATAAGCCTAAGGCCTTTCTTCGGTCAATATCTACTCATCAAAACGACCCACAGTTACGCTTTTAAGAAATGCCGTTGACAGCCATTAACCATTACCTGATTCGCTCCGAGGACTTGGAGCAGTCGCGTGCGTTTTATGAAGATGTGCTGGGTATGTCCCAGATTCCGCGCCCAGACTTTCCTTTCCCTGGGTACTGGTTGGGCGTGTCAGGGGCCGCGCAGGTGCACCTCGCACCGGGTGGGATTGAGAATGCGTCGCTGTACTTTCTAGGGTCGCCCCCCGGTGTTGCCACGCAGCATAGCGGTGTTATCGACCATGTTGCGTTTTTGGCGAGTGAGCCGAAAAACTTTGTTGAGCACCTCAAGGAGAAGGGGGTCGCATTTCGTCCCCGCTACTTGGCTGAGTCCAATTTGTTTCAGTTGTTTGTGCAGGATCCCGATGGGGTGACGGTGGAGATTAATTTTTTTGATGTGGACTCGACTGCCGACTGGGGCGGTGAGGACTACAAGGCGTTGCCAAAGGTAAGTTGATTTTCGGATAGCAGCAGGTGGTTGAGCCGTCGCCTGATGTTTTGTGTGGTGTGTGAAGTCGGACTCGAAAAAACTAGGAGACAAACATGGATATGATTCGTCGAAAACTATTAGGAGTAGCCTCCTCAGTCGCCTTGGTCGCAGGCCTGGCGACTGGCGGCAGTGCGTTGGCCGCCGATCCCATCAAGATCGGTATGAGCATGCCCCAAACCGGGCCGCTCGGAGGTGGTGGAAAAGCCGCTTTGTTGGCGCTGAGAATGTGGGTCGAGGATGTGAATGCAAAGGGTGGCCTGCTAGGTCGCCAAGTCGAGTTCACTTACTACGACGACCAAGGTAATCCCGCGAATACCCCCGGAATTTATACAAAGTTGTTAGATGTGGATAAGGTCGATCTGTTGATCGCGCCGTATGCCACAGGCCCCACAGCACCCATCATGCCGTTGGTGAAACAGCGTCAAAAATTGCTGATGGGTAACTTCTCGTTCCAAGTGAACGCGAAGACCAAGCATGACATGTGGTTCAACAACGCGCCTTGGAATACGGCGGAAGGCTGGGCGAAGGGCTTCATGGAGGCTGGCAAGGCCTCTGGTGCCAAGACAGTGGCCATCTTGGCTGAGGACGGGGAGTTTGCGCAAAACCTAGCTGACGGCGCGCGTCCCTACTTCAAGTCACTGGGTTTGAACGTCGTTTATGACCAGAACTACCCACCGACCACCAAGGACTTCTCATCGCTGGTTCGCTCTATCCGTGCGTCAAAGGCTGAGATCGTGTTTGTTGCTTCCTACCCTGCGGCGTCTTCAGCGATTGTGAATTCAATCAATGAGATTGGCCTTGGCTCGCAAGTGCAAATTGTGGGTGGTGCCATGGTGGGCTTGCAGTTCACACCCATCGCGGTCAACTTGGGTAGCAAGCTGAATGGTATTACCAACTACCACGTGTATGTGCCCGGTATGCCGCTGCCAGGTGTGGAGTCCTTCCTGCAGCGCTACACCCCACGTGCGAAAGCCGAGAAGATCGACGAGTTGGGTTACTACCTGCCGCCTTTCAACTACGCGATTGGCGAAATGCTTGAGCAAGCCATCAACGCCACCAAGAGCATTGACGACCGCAAATTGGCCGACTATTTCCGTAAAAACGAAATGAAGACCATCGTGGGCCCCGTGCGCTTTGATGCGAATGGCGAGCGTGCAAACGTGCGCTTGGTGACGGCACAGTTCCGCGGTATCAAGAACAAGGACCAGGAGCAGTTCCGTAACTCAGGGAAGCAGGTCGTTCTCTCTCCAGCTGCTGATAAAACGGGTGAATTTATTTACCCCTACTCAAAAGCTGCCGACGCTAAGTGATATTGCTTAACGGTATTTGACCCAAGCTGGGGGTGAGATTCTCACCCTCAGCTCGCTCTGGTTTATAAATAATGTTCTTCTCATTTGAGCTTTTATTCGAAGCGATACTGTTTGGCCTTTTACTCGGCTGCTTTTACGCGGCAGTGAGTTTGGGTTTGTCGGTGGCTTTTGGATTACTGGATGTGCCGCACGTCGCACACCCCGCCTTACTTGTTGTGGGCTCCTACGGTGCCTACATGCTGGGCGACTGGGGTATTGACCCACTGGTCGCGGGCTTTTTATTGATGCCGGTTTTTTTCTTGGTCGGTATGTTGCTTTACCGGTTTTATTACGAGACCTTTGAGCGTCGTGGCAATGCTGCGGGTGTCAACGGTTTGGCTTTTTTCTTTGGTGTCGCCTTCATCATTGAGGTGCTACTGGTTGTTGCGTTCGGTGTCGATCAGCGATCAGCTGAAGCGGATTACATTGGCGAAAGTTTGCGCTTGGGTGATTTGCGGTTGCCGTACCGCTTGTTAATCGCCGCTGCTGTCGCGTTGGTCTTGACCGTGGTATTGAGTAACTTTTTCTCACGAACGTTTGTAGGACGTGCGATCAAGGCGGTTGGACAGGACGAAGGTGCGCTTCGATTAATGGGCGCTGACCCCGTAAGAATCAAACAATTGGCTTTCGGTATCGCGACCTCGGTGAACGCGCTTGCTGGCGCCATGCTCATCATTGTCAGCCCGGTAGAGCCCACCATGGACCGCATTTATATTGGCCGCACGTTCTGCGTGGTGGTCTTGGCTGGCATGGGCAGTATGAAGGGTACGCTGGCCGCCGGCTTGGTGCTGGGCGTAACGGAGTCGATTGTGCTCACTCTATTTGGTGCATCTTGGGCCACGGCTGTCGCCTTCGGCTTATTGCTAGTGATGCTCGGTGTCCGCCCACAAGGCCTTTTTGGCAGGTAAGGAAACATGAAATTCTGGATCGTTTCGGCCTTGGCCATATTGTCAGCGGTAGCGTTGGCGCTCTCGGGTGCGAATGAGTACCTTTTCTTTGCTGGTTTTGTCGTTCTTCAGGCCATTATTCTCGCGACGGGCTGGAACATCTTAGGGGGATACGCGGGCTACGTGAACTTCGGTGTGCCGGGCTTCGTTGGTGTGGGGGCTTACACCGCCCTTGCGCTGCATCTGCTTGTTGGCGCTCCGCTAATCGTTCAGATTGTGGCGGGTGCGGCGATGGCGGCGCTGTTGGGCTTGGCGGTCGGGGTGCTTACCTTGCGCTTGCGGGGAATTTTCTTTTCTATCGCAACCATCGCGGTGGTCTTTATCCTTGAAGCGGTGGTGATGAACTCACGGTTTTTGGGCGGTGCGACGGGCATACAGCTCACGCGTCCCGATGACGTGTGGTTGTTTGGCACTTACACACGCATGCTGTTTGTGATGATGACGCTCATGGCGGTCGTTGCGTTGTCGGTGGCACGATACGTTCAAAACTCGTATATCGGACAAGGCCTGCGGGCCGTGCGTGACGCAGAGGAGGCCGCGGAGTGCTCGGGCGTGCCGACACTGAAAGTGAAGCTTATTGCCTGTGCGATTTCGGGTGCTCTGCTGGGTGTCGCTGGCGCGCCCATGCCGATGTACCTGAGTTATATCGAGCCCCTGTCGACCTTCAATTTGCACTATGCCGTGATTGCTTTGGCGATGCCGATTATTGGTGGTACCTCACACTGGATAGGTCCATTGATCGGCGCTTTGATACTGGGTACCTTACAGCAGATCGTGACCGTCACCATTTCAAGTGAACTGAACGTGCTTGTCGTGGGTGTGTTGTTGGTTGTTTTCGTGGTTGCCGCACCTGACGGCGTGATTGGATTGGTTAAAAAATGGAAAACATCCTCGAAGTAAAAGGGGTCGGGAAAAACTTCGGTGGTTTCACGGCGCTGAGTGATGTCAACTTATCGATCCGAAAAGGCGAGCGCCTTGGCCTGATTGGACCCAACGGCTCGGGCAAGACGACGTTGATCAGTTGCATATCTGGCGCGCTACAAAACGACGGAGGCACCATACGTTTCAATGGAGAGTCTATTGAAACGCTTCCCGCTTATGCAAGAACGCGCCGTGGCATCGCCCGCAGTTTTCAGATTCCAAGGCCTTTTGCGAGCATGACCGTGTTGGAAAACCTGATGGTGCCGCTTGCGTATGTTGGCGGCTTAAGCGGGTCCAAAGCGCGCGCGCAGGGACTTGAGATTCTGGATGAAATGGGACTGGCCGAAAAGGCAGAAAGCAGTTCGGCATCGCTGTCACAAGTGGAATTGCGAAAAATGGAATTGGCCCGTGCGATGGCAGCCAAGCCACAACTACTTATTTCTGACGAGGCCATGGCGGGTCTGTCGGGTAGTGAAGTTGACGACGTGCTTGATATCTTGATTAAGTTAAACAAGCAGGGCATCACCATCATCATGATCGAGCACATCATGCATGCCGTGATGCGGTTTTCGGAGCGCATCATCTGCTTGGATGCGGGTCAAATAATCTGTGACGGTGATCCAAAGACCGTTGTTGGCAATCCACAAGTTCAGAGGGCTTACCTTGGCGATTAAATTAGACATCACCGATATTGCTGCCAGCTACGGCGCGGTTCGCGCGCTGCACAGCGTCAGCTTGAATATCAGCCAAGGCCAGACGGTGGCTTTGCTTGGCACCAATGGCAACGGCAAGAGCACGTTAATGAAGTGTGTGATGGGTATGGTCAGACCAACCCAAGGCAGCATTAACCTCGAGATTGACGGCGCCCATTACGATCTCACCAAGTTATCGACCCAAGAGATCGTGAACTTGGGCGTGGCGATGGTGCCTGAGGGACGACGCTTGTTCCCCAAGTTAACCGTCGAAGAGAATTTGTTGCTTGGCGCCTACCGAGATGCGGCGCGCTCCCAAATTGTCGACAACCTCGCTTTTTGTTTTGAGGCGTTCCCCTTGCTTGCGGAGCGACGTAGCCAACTTGCGGGCTCGATGTCAGGTGGGCAGCAGCAGATGCTGGCGATTGCGCGTGCCCTGATGTCATCGCCAAGGTTGCTGCTGGTGGATGAGCCGTCTGTTGGCCTGTCGCCTTTGTTGGTTTCTCAGACCATTACAAAGTTGAAAGAGCTGAAAGATCGCTATGACCTCACGGTGTTAATGGCGGAGCAGAACTTTAATCAGGCGATGCGTATTGCCGATTACGGTCACATTATTGTGCACGGTGAGATTGTCTTCCATAGCGACGTGGAGTCCCTGAAAGAGAACGAGTTGGTCAAGAGTTTCTATCTGGGTGTGACCCAATAATTAGGAGTTTCTAACATGAAGGCACCTGCTTTCGATTACGTGAAACCCAAGAGCCTGAACGAGGCCTTGGGGTACTTGAAGCAGTATGGTTCTGGCGCCCAGGTACTGGCGGGCGGTCAAAGTTTGATGGCCATCATGAACCTCGGCTTGGCGATGCCAGAGGTGCTGATCGACATCACGGGCTTACCAGGGCTAACCGATATCACCGTCACGGACGAGGGCGTTCGTGTGGGTGCACTGGTCACCCATGCCACGCTGCAACACAGCCCAGTGATTGCCAAGCACGTGCCGTTGTTGTGGCAGTGCGTGCCGCATGTCGCCCATTTAGCGATACGCAACGCGGGGACGTTGGGTGGCAGCATCGCGCTTGCAGATCCGGCTGCGGAATATCCCGCTGTTGTCTTGGCGCTGCAAGCAACCATCACGCTGCAAGGACCCCATGGCGTGCGAGATGTGGCGGCAGACGATTACTTTTTGGGTTTGTATGAGACGGCTAGAGCAGAAGATGAATTGCTGGTGGCCGTTACCTTTCCAAAGGTGAAAGACAGCGAAGTGATGGTGTTTGATGAACTGACACGTCGGCGCGGTGATTACGCATTGTGTGGTTTGGCGGCGGCCTTTGATGTATCGGGTGGCGTCATACGCGCGGCGCGATTGGCGTATCTGTCTATGGGGGACACCCCCGTTCTTGCGCCAACGGCGGCGGCGGCGCTGATGGGTAAGGCACCCAGTGAAGAGACGATAGCAGCGGCAGAAATAGCGCTGATAAACGACCTCTCACCACGCAGTGACTTACATGGATCGGTAAACGGCAAGCTGCATTGGGCCAAGGTGTTATTTGGCCGCAGTGTTCGCCAGTTGGGGAAGAGCGCATGAGTGAAAAACGGTGTGATATTTCAGTAATGGTGAACGCGGAGCGCGTTGAACGCCCGGTGTTGGTTCGGCAGCACTTGGTCGACTTTTTACGCGAGGAGCTTGACTTAACAGGCTCCCATCTCGGCTGCGAGCATGGGGTGTGCGGGGCCTGCCAAGTAATGGTCGATGGTCAGGTTGTGCGCGGATGTTTGACACTGGCGGTGCAAACCGACGGCAAGCATGTGGAAACGATCGAGGGCTTGAGTGAGTCTGGTGTGTTGGCTGATCTGCAAGAGGCTTTCTTGAATCACAACGCCTTGCAATGCGGGTTTTGTTCTTCCGGCATGCTCTTGAGTGCATTGAATATTGTGAGGCACTATCCCGATGCCTCACGTGAGGATATTCGAGACCACATCAGTGGAAATTACTGTCGGTGTACGGGTTATCAAGCGATTGTGAATGCGATTGAGTCGGTGTTGCTTAAGAACCGGTCAGCCGCTGTTGTAGGGGTGTCGTCATGAATGCACGAATGGAGTTACCAGCAACAACGCATGACACCACGCAAGTGGCCAATGGGTATATTGGAAAGTCTTCTCCGCGCACCGGTAGTAAGCGCTTATTGCAGGGGCGGGGTGCCTATATTGATGACATGCGCTTGCCGCGTTTGTCACATGTTGTCTTTGTGCGCAGCCCGCACGCCCATGCACTGATCAAGTCGATTGACCTGTCCGAGGTGCGTAAACAGACTGGCGTGATTGGGGCGTTCACGGGTTCTGAGATTGCCGAATATTGCACGCCTTGGGTGGGCGTCTTGGGGCACCTCAAGGGCATCAAGTCAGCACCGCAACACGCGGTTGCGATTGATCGTGCGTGTTGGCAAGGAGAGCCGGTTGCGGCGATCGTTGGGCAGACACGTCGACAGGCGGAAGATGCACTGCAGTTCGTGAAAATAGAGTATGAGTTATTGCCGGTCATTGTGGAGATGGCCGATGCCCTGAAAGGCGACTATGTGATTCACCCGGAGTTAGGTGACAACATTTGCTTTCAGCGTGAATTGAAAACAGACGACTTCGATGAGACCTTCGCACAGGCCGATGTGATCGTCGAAAAAACCTACACATTCGCGCGCCACACGGGGGTGACGAACGAGCCGCGTGCGGTTTTGGCTGATTACCAGCCAGCCGATCACAGCCTAACGGTCTATCAAGCAACCCAAGCACCGCACATGATGCAAGATATCATGTCGCGTCACTTGGGGATACCCGAGTCGCAGGTGCGTATCGTCTGTAAAGACGTTGGCGGCTCCTTTGGGATCAAGGTGCACGTCTATCCCGATGAAATGGCGACGGCAGCCTTGTCTGTCATGTTGAAGCGGCCCGTGAAGTTTATGGCGGACCGCATCGAATCGTTTCTGAGTGACATCCATGCGCGTGAGCACATTGCAACGGTTCGGATGGCGTGTACCAAAGACGGCGACATTTTGGGTTTTGATCTAGATGACCTAACAGGCATTGGTCCCTACTCGGTGTACCCGCGCACCAGTGGTATCGAGGGCAACCAAGTTGTTAACCTGACGGGTGGGCCATACAAGCACAAGGCCTATCGTGCGAAGTTGCAGGTGGTGTTTACCAATAAAAATGTGACCTGCCAGTATCGGGCGGTGGGTCACCCCATCGCGGTGGCTTTGACGGAGGGCATTGTGGATGAGGGCGCGCGGGCCATTGGTATGGACCCGGCCGCGTTTCGTCGCCGTAACCTGATTGCGGATGACGCGTATCCCTATACGTTTCCATCGGGCCTCAAGTTTGAGAAGCTCTCCCATCACCAGTGTCTTGACAAGTTAATGGCGCTGATGGATTACGACGGGTTGCGCGCTGAGCAAGCCGCACTGCGCGAGAAGGGGATTTATCGTGGTATCGGCCTGGCCGCCATGATCGAGGTAACCAATCCGTCACCGGCGTTTTATGGCGTGGGTGGCGCGCGTATTTCTGCACAAGACGGCGCAACCCTGAGACTCGATCCCGGTGGGATGCTCAATGTGCTGGTCAGTGTCACAGAGCAGGGGCAAGGCACCGAGGCGGTTTTTGCGCAGATCGCCGCGACCATGGTCGGCGTGTCATTAGAAAATGTGCGTGTGATCACCGGTGACACCGCAGTCACGCCATACGGTGGTGGCACCTGGGCATCGCGGGGAGCGGGTATTGGGGGTGAGGCGGTGCTGCAAGCAGCTAAGGCCTTGAAGGTGAACATTTTGGCTGTGGCTGCAGCCGTGCTCGAAATGGATGCGGCGCAACTCGATGTATCTGGCAATGCGGTGGTCGATAAGCTGACTGGGGTGGTGCGTATGCCGCTGTCCGAGGTGGGGCGCGTTGCGTATTTCCGCCCCGACACGCTACCTATGGATTTCCAGTCGGAGCTGACGGTTACGCGGCACTACACGCCGCGTGAGTATGGCTTCACGTTTACCAACGGTATTCAGGCCTCTTATGTGGAGGTCGACCCCGAGACAGGTTTTGTTAAGTTACTGAAGCACTGGTGTGTAGAGGACTGCGGCACCATACTGAATCCCATGCTGGTTGACGAGCAATTACGCGGTGGCGTGGTGCAGGGTCTCGGCGGGGCGTTATTAGAAGAGTGTTTGTACAGCCCCGAAGGGCAGATGTTGAACGGGTCAATGGCGGACTACTTGGTTCCCATGGCTTTTGAAATGCCCGACATTGAAATTGCCCACGTGTGCACGCCCACTAAGACATCGGAGTTGGGCGCCAAAGGCGCTGGCGAGGCGGGCACGGCGGGCGCGCCAGGCGCGGTGATGAACGCGGTGAACGACGCCTTGCAACCCTTGAACGGGAACGTGGTCGAGCAGCCCATCACGCCAGAGAGGGTGTTGGTCGCGCTGGGTAAAATTTAGGAGGTGTCCATGGCAGATCCCAAACGCGCCGGGGTAACGGCGGCTCATTCAGTCGTCAGCTTTGTTTTTACGGTTCCTGACTTGGCAGAGGCCCAGCGGTTTTACGACAGCTTCGGCTTGGATGTGCGTGTCTTTGAGGACCATTTAGACCTCTACACCATTGGCCATACGCATCGCTGGGGGCAGGTATTCGCGAATGGCAAAGCCAAGCAACTGTGTTACTTGAGCCTCGGTGTCTATGCGGAAGACCTTGAGCCGCTTCGTGACGCGGTGCTTAAACAGGGGATCGCGCTGGTAGATCGGCATCCCTTGGGTAGCGCCGATGGGTTTTGGATGTGTGACCCCGAGGGGGTGCATGTGCAGGTCTTGGTTGCTGACAAGGTCACGCCAAACGCGCGTGCGGAGGCGCTTGGTTTTCGAACCAAGCAAAACCCCATCGGTGTGCCCATAGGCCCGATGCGCCGCGATACCCGGCTCGTGCGGCCCTCGCGCCTATCGCACATATTGCTGTTTACGTCGGATGTGGATCGCTCATTGGACTTTTACTGCGGTGCACTGGGTCTGCGCTTGTCTGACCGCGCTGGGGATGGTATTGCTTTTACGCACGGCGCACACACCAGCGATCACCACCTACTGGCCTTCGCTAAGTCCGATGGCCCGGGTCTACACCACACGAGTTGGATGGTGCATCACTTTGATGACGTCGGCTTGGGTATGGAACAAATGCGTGCGGCAGGCTACGAGCTTGGCTGGGGAGTAGGCCGCCATGTGATCGGCTCCAACTACTTCTACTATGCGCGTGACCCTTGGGGCAGTTATGCCGAATTTTCATACGACATTGACTTCATCGATGCGGCGACAGACTGGCCTGCTGCGGACTATCCCCCTGAGGACTCTCTTAATCTGTGGGGCCCAGCGCTGCCAGATTCCTTTATCACCAATCATGAAACCGCTGCGCGCGCAACGTGACTAAACCAGTTAGCTTGGAGTACTGACCATGCAGTTGATCAACTTTAAAACCGCCGATGGGCACATTAACTTGGGGGCCATCAAAGGGAGTCAAGTCATCAACCTAACGGAGGCGGGCGCTGAGCAAACGGTTGATGCGCTGTTGGCTGGCGGCAAAGCGTCTTGGGATAAGGCAGCCAGTTTGGTTGCGACCGCCCCAGCGACCTTGACGCTGTCTGAGCTCACACTGCTACCGCCCGTTTTAAATCCCTCTAAAGCGATTGCTGTTGGCTTGAACTACGTTGACCACGCCGCTGAGAGCCCTTACAAGGACGCGCCGACATACCCCGTCCTTTTTCACCGCTTCCCCAGCTCTTGGGTGGCACATGCAGCCGACTTAGTTAAGCCCAAAGTGTCAGATGATTTCGATTATGAGGGCGAGGTCGCGGTGATTATTGGCAAGGCGGGACGCTACATCTCAAGAGCAGATGCCTTGTCACACGTGGCGGGTTATTCGATTTTTAACGATGGCTCGATTCGCGACTATCAGTTCAAGTCACATCAGTGGATGATGGGTAAAAACTTTGATGCGACGGCTAGCTTTGGCCCTGCGTTGGTCACTGCCGACGAGTTGCCCGGAGGCGCCATTGGGCTGCAGTTGGTGACGCGTTTAAATGGCAAGGTCTTGCAAGACGCAAATACGCGAGACATGATTTTTGACGTCGTGACATTGGTGAGTGTGTGCTCAGAGGCGTTTGCCTTGCAACCCGGCGATGTCATTATTTCGGGCACGCCAGCAGGGGTGGGGTTTGCGCAAAAGCCGCCTATCTTTATGAAAGCAGGGGATGTGGTCGAGGTGGAGGTGCAAGGTATGGGTATTTTGCGTAATCAGGTGGTAAACGAATAATGTGGACCGATGTACCTGGCTTGCTCAGCGAGCGCGCACCTTATTCCGCCATCGTTGATCGCCCCAAGCTAACGGCGCCCGCGCGCGTGTTGGTCTGGATCATTGTGAACGTTGAGCATTGGTCTATGTCACGGCCCATGCCGCGCACTGTGTTGTCGCCACCCATGGGTACACCACTGCAACCCGATCTGCCGAACTGGGCATGGCACGAGTACGGTATGCGGGTTGGTTTCTGGCGCTTGCACCAAGCGTTAACGGCGCGTGGATTGGGCGTGACGCTTGCGATCAACGGCGTGGTCTGTGATACCTATCCGCGTGTCGCGGAGGCTGGTTTGAAGGCAGGCTGGGAGTTCATGGGGCACGGTTGGGTGCAAGGCCCTATGCACAAGGTTGAGAACCAAGCAGAGGCCATAGAGCTTGCCATGGCAAAGATTGCCTCTTTCACTGGCGCTCGTCCACGGGGGTGGGAGAGCCCTGGATTGACTGAGACAGAGACGACCTTGGACTTGCTCAGTGCCGCCGGTGTCGAGTATGTGGCCGACTGGGTGCTGGATGATCAGCCAACGTGGTTGCAGGCGCGTCCGAACCCGGTGTTGTCCATACCGTACAGCGTCGAGCTAAATGATATTCCGGTGCACGCATTGGCTATGCACACCAGTGGTGAGTTGCTTAGCCGTGGTGAGGCGCAACTTGACCGCTTGTGGGAGGAGGGCGCCGAGCAGCCTCGCGTGATGGCCTTGAGTGTCCACCCCTACATTACGGGCGTACCACACCGCATTGCGGCGTTTGAGAAATTGTTGGATGCCATCATCGCGAAACCCGATGTGGTGGTTATGAAGGCCGGGGAAATTGCGGATTGGTACACCCAGCAGGTCCCCGCACCGACGGCGTAACGCCAGCGGTTCCACGCCAACAGCTAGCGTAAAGAAGCCCCAAGCCGTGTGTGGTTTGGGGCTTTTTTTATGAGCCTATGGCCGCGTTCACGCGGGGCATCACCTGTTCCGCCATCAAGGTCATGGAGCGCTTGCCCATGGCGGGGTCCATCCAGTCATGACAGGCGTAGAGCAAGGTGCCGAAGTCACCAACGTCGTCACGCAAGGCCAAGATTTGATCGACGACGCTGTCAACCGATCCCGCAATCACCAACTTAGGTGCAACGGTATCAGCGTTAATGCTGTCATCGGGCTCACTTTGGTCTGCTTTAAATAAATTAGAGCGGCCACCGTAACCGACCAGCTTACGGATCAGTTGCTTGAAGTAGAAGTGGTAAGGGCCTTCAGCGGTATGGGCATATCGCTTTGCGAGGGCATCGTCGTTATCTGTTACGAAAATACTCTTTGCCACGCGCCAGTTGGCGGGCAAGGCGGGGCGTCCCGCCGTTTCACACCCCTGGGCGTAACTGTCCCAGTGCGTCTTGACCCACTTAGGCAATAAGAAATTGGCGGAAATAGGATCCCACCCGCGCTCAGCCGCCGCGGTAACGCCCTTGGAGAAGGGGGCAACCGCCGTGACCACAATCGGTGGCCTTGGGCGCTGGAAGGGCTTCAAGATAGCCCCTTGTCCAATCTCAGGGATCATGCTGCGCGCCGTGCTGATGTTGAAGTATTTTCCTTTTAAGTCGTACGGTGGCTCACCTTCCCAAATGTCGAGCACCATGTTGATACCTTCAACAAAGATCTCTAAGCGGTCACGTTCAAAGTTGCCAAACACCTCGGCATCAGACATCAGGCCGCCAGGACTGATACCCATGATGAACCGTCCCTCCAGCATGTGGTCTAGCATGGCGACTTGCGCTGCGATCGCTGCGGGATGGCTATTCGGTACGTTGATGGTACCGGTACCCAGTTTGATGTTTGTTGTTAGCCGCGCCACGCTGGCCAAAAACATCAGGCAAGAGGTCACGTTTTCAGCAAGGTCCGTCACATGCTCGCCGACATACGCTTCACTAAAGCCCAACTGGTCGGCAAGAATGATGGCTTCTTGGTCCTCTCTCAGCGTCTCGTGCGGTATTCTGCCCGGTGGATGCAAAGGCATCATGAACATTCCCAAGTTCATATCCGTAGACTCCTCGTTCGTTAGTTACTAATGTGTGTCGCGAAGGTGCGAATTTCGTGCAGGAGTTCGGGGCCACGGTTCAACGAACTCAGGTGGCCACAGTCCGCCAACGTGGTGCAGGCCGCACCGCTTACCCGCTTGGCCATGGCGTTCATCACGTCACTGCTTGCCGCGCCATCGTCGGAACCCGCAACAAAATGCGCAGGGATGCTGATGGCGTCTATCTTGGATTGCAAGGTCATCGTCATGATGGCGCGCGCGCACGCTTCGAATCCCAATGGCTGGGTGGCGTTGATCATGTCAGCGACCCGCTGCATCAGGTCGGGGTTGGACAACCGGAAATCGTCGGTAAACCATCGGGCGATGGTGCCGCTTGCAATGGCCGTCATGCCGCCTTTTTGGGTGATGCCTATGCGCTCTTCCCAAGCGGCCTTGCCTGCGTCATCTACAAAGTCACGGCAGTTACACGCCACGATGCCCGTTAGGCGATCGCCATGGTGCACAGCCATTTCGAGTGCGGTCATGCCCCCCAGCGAGATGCCGACCATCAACGCACGGGCCACCTTGAATTCGTCCAGTACGGCAACCGCATCGTTGGCGAGATCGCCAAGGGTCGCATTGCCATTCGGTGTTTGGCTCTCTCCGTGGCCACGTGTGTCGTAGCGGATGACGCGAAATTCTTTCAGCAGCTCGGGCAACATATCGTCCCACAGCGCGCGCGTGGTCGCCAGTGAGTTGGACAATAACAGTGGGGGTAAAGCCGCGTCGCCTTGGACGTCACAACTGATGATTGCGCCATCTGGACGGTGAATTTTTGCGGTTTGCATTATGGTTTTCCTTAGATAAAGTGCCGTGACAACGCCTTTGTCCTATTGTATGATTTATTTATCTATCGATCAACAACAGGGTAAACCATGACAACCGTCTCCTTGTCCAAGCGTGAATCTGTCGGCGTCATCGGCCTGGGAATCATGGGCTCTGCGATGGCCTCGCACTTGGCGAAAGCGGGCTTCGCGGTCTACGGTGTTGATGTCTCACCCGTCGCGCGAAAGAAGATGTCGCGCCTCCTAAGCCATGTGGATGCGGACTTGGAAGGGTGTCTAGGCGCATGCACCCGTTTAATCACCTCGTTACCAAGTGTTGCCGCGCTGGATAGCGTTGCAGAGCGGATTGTAGCCCGAGAGCGAGAGACAAAAAGACGCCTGCCGCTGGTGATCGCTGAGACCAGCACCCTGCCGCACAAAGACAAGCTCCGTGTGCGTGACCGCTTGGCGACGGTTGGGGTGGTGTTGCTGGACTGCCCACTGTCTGGGACAGGGGCTCAGGCCAAGAAACGTGACATTGCGGTGTATGCCAGCGGAGAGAAAAAAAACATCGCGAAAATAAAACCCATTTTTGAGGCCTGCGCACGCAAAGTTTACGACGTCGGTGCCTTCGGCAATGGCACCTACATGAAGCTGGTCGCCAATCTGCTTGTCGCTATCCACAATGTGTCCACGGCAGAGGCCTTGTTGTTTGGTGAGCGACTCGGCTTAGATCAAATGCAAATGGTCAATGTGCTGGCCGATGGCGCTGGCGGCTCCCGCATGCTGGCGGTGCGTGGCCCCGTGATGGCGAAGCGGTCATGGTCAGATGCGGCAATGAAAGTAGACGTGTGGCAAAAAGACATGCACATCATCAGCGAGGCGTTGCACGAAGCGCGCGTGCCTGCGCCGCTGTTTGCCGCGACGGTACCGATTTACTTGGCGGCCTTGGCACAAGACCATGCGCTGGACGATACCGCAGCGGTGTACGCGGTGCTGGAGCGCTTGGCGGGAGGCGCCCACCCATGACCTCATCTTCTGAAGCCAGCGAATTCAAGTCCCGTTTGCGCCGCACCTTGGGCGCATTTGCGACGGGCGTGACCGTGATAACGACGCATCACACGCGTGACGAACGCCCGGTGGGGCTAACGGTAAATAGCTTTAGCTCGGTATCCCTGGATCCGCCCATGGTGTTGTGGTCGCTGGGCCACCACTCCCCCAATCGTGACGCGTTTGAGGTGGGCTCTTGCCATGTGATTCACGTGTTACGTGCGGATCAAGCGGATGTTGCAATGCACTTTGCCACCCCAAGTGATAACAAGTTCGAAACGATGGATATGACCCGCGATGACGAAACAGGTGCCCCCATCTTGTCTGATTGGTCAGCGCTACTCAGGTGCAAGACCACGGCGCTGATTCCGGCAGGCGACCACGATATTGTGCTGTCGGAGGTACTTGATTTTGCGCACAGGCCGTCGCAACCCCTGTTATTCGTTCACGGTCAATTTGCGTCGTTGGCAAGCGAGCCTGCGAGCGTGGGATAAAGCGCCGCCGCCCCATGAAAAAACAAGTCCACTGCATCCTGCAAGCGTGTCGACTCGGGAATAGCCGCTTCGGCGTTGAGTATGTGCTTGCGCACCATGCCGTAGAACAGGCTGGATTGCAGCATCCACGCCAGTTCGATTTCGCGCGGGTGAATCGTTGGTGGCAGGGCAGACCGCTGCTCTGGTTGCAGCAAGCTGTGGCGCATTTCTATGCAAACGGTGGTCAAAATTTGGTCTTGCACAACGCCCTTCACGTAACGCCCGTTGAAGTCAAAGTTAGCGAGCGCTGCGAAAAAATAAATACGCAGCCATTGCTGATCGTAGGTGCCTTGCACATACCGTCCGTAAAACCGGATCAGGCGGTCCTTCAGTTCGGTCTGGCGATCCGTCAGTTCGTCCAACCAGTTGTCACGTTGTTGTTTCAAAAAAACCGCGTCCAGCACCGCCTCTATCAACGCAGCCTTGGAAGGAAAGTACCGATACAGCAGGGGCTGAGAAATACCAATGCGTCGGCCCAACTCGCGGGTTTGCACAGCGAAGCCGGCTTCCGCGAAGTAGTCAATAGCTGCGTCAAGAATTTGCTGACGCCGCAGGTCAGGCGTCATCCGTTTGGTAGGTGCTTCGATGTTTTTTCTCACAGCGTATTATTTTAAGAAAATATGAACCAACGCAATGCCCTTATCGTTGGCGGTTCAATGGCCGGCCTCTTCACTGCCAATATGCTACACCGCGCGGGTTGGGATGTTGTTATTTTGGAGCGGGCCACGACGCCACTGAGTGGGCGTGGAACCGGCATTGTGACGCACGCGGGGATGTTAGCGCTGCTGCGGCGCGCTGGCGTGACGACGGACGCGTCCCTAGGTGTGCCCCTGACTCGCCGCTTGTCTTTTGATAAGCAAGGGCGTATCACGGCGCAGACCGCGTTCTCACAAATACTCATGGGCTGGTCGCGCCTGCACGCGTTGTTGGTCGATGCATTGCCTGCCCACTGCTACCAGTTGAACCGAGGCGTCGCTGAGGTGGCGTTTGGCACGACCAACGCGCGCGCGCGCGCCATCTGCCACGATGGGGAAACGGTCGAGGCCGATGTCCTCATCGGCGCTGATGGCGTTCGCTCGCTGGTGAGAGGCGTCATGTTGCCCAACGAGCATCTTGAGACGGCGCCGTATATCGCTTGGCGCGGACTGGTGCGTCAAAGTCACTTAACGGCGTCGGCTCAAGCGCAGTTGGGGGATGCGTTCGTCGTGGTCCACGAACCTAACGAAGAACTGGTGACGTACCCGGTGCTGGGTGACGATGGTCACGTGTATATCAACATTGTTTGGTATCGCCGTGTTTCGGACGCACAGAGAAGACAGTTATTCACCGATGAGGCGGGTGCCTACCATCCGCAAGGGATATCGCCGCTCGCGATTCGGCCTGGCTTTGTTGCCCAGGCCAAGGCAGACGCATCCGCCATCTTCCACCCGCATCTAGCAGAGGCCATCGCCTTGGCGCCTGAGTTCCTGCTACAGGTCATCGTTGACCAAACGGCGCCAGTGATGGCCGTTGGCCGAACCGCCTTGGTGGGTGATGCCGCTTTTGTCGCACGACCGCACGTGGGTCAGGGTGTAACCAAGGCGGGTGGCGATGCCTGGGCGCTGACGCAGTTCCTTGAAGCCGGTCGGGATGACGTGGTGGGCGCGCTTGCGCAGTACAGCGCGAGTCGGGTGCCTGTCGGTAAACGCGCGGTTGCCCGTGCGCGTGAGTTGGGCGCCGTGCTGATGCCTGATGAGCGCTCGCTATCTGAGTGGTCGGCGCACTATTCAGATGCGCAAAATTTGTTGGTTGACACGGCGGTGGAGCTGCCGGGTCTGGCACATATCAGTGTGATGGACGAGGGCGTGACTTAGAAATTTTATAAGGAGACAACGGTGAGAACCTTTCAAGTGGGTGTGGACATTGGCGGTACCTTTACCGACTGTGTTGTGATTGGTAGCGACGGAAAAATGGTGGCGGCAAAGTCACCGTCGACGCCGCCAAATTTCGCGCAAGGCATGATCAATGCGATGACGGTTGCGGCCGAAAAGCTCGATCTTAGTTTTGAGGAGTTCTGTCCGCACATCTCGGTATTGACCCACGGTACGACCGTGGGCACCAATGCCTTGATTCAGCGCCGGGGTGCCAAAGTGGGCTTGATCACCACGAAAGGCCACGAGGATGTGATTCACATCATGCGCGGGTCTCGCGGCGTGACGTCGCGTGACATCAACAAGGTGGTTCATTTCCCAGAAAGCCAGAAGCCGGATCCCATTATTCCGAAGCGATACATTCGCGGTGTCTCTGAGCGCATGGATTGCAACGGCGCGGTGGTGGTCGAGTTGAATGAACGCCAGGTTGAGGAGGCCATCGACTCGCTTGTAAAGACAGGGGTTGAGGCGATTGCGGTGTGTTTGTTGTGGTCCTTTAAAGACCCACGCCATGAGCAGCGAATTGCGGAGATGGTGCGGGCACGCGCGCCAGACGTCTTCGTCACCTGCTCGTATGAAATTGCGCCGAAATGGGGTGAGTACGAGCGCACCACAGCCACGGCGCTGAATGCCTACATTGGGCCAGTAACATCGCGTTACCTGCGGTTGCTTGACAGCCAGTTACGCGCTGCGGGTTATAAACAGCCGCTACAAATCACCCAGTGCGGTGGCGGGTCTATTTCGGTGCAGCGCGCCATTGAGGCGCCATTACTCACGCTAGACTCTGGACCGGTATCGGGTGTCACAGGCTCACAATTTTTGGGTCAACGCATTGGTTGTCCCAACATCATTACAACGGACATGGGGGGCACCTCGTTCGATGTGGGCATCGTGCACAGCGGACAGCCAGCGTATTCGTTCGTCTCCAATGTGGCGCAGTACGAGTACTTCATTCCGAAAGTGGACATACAAGCGATTGGCTCGGGCGGCGGATCGATTGCCCGCGTGGATCCGGTGACCAAGACCCTGCGCGTGGGGCCTGAGTCGGCAGGAGCAGATCCCGGCCCCGCTTGTTGGGGCAAGGGCAATACAGAGCCAACCGTCACCGATGCCGACGTGGTCATGGGCTACATAGACCCCGATAACTTCTTGGGTGGTCGCATTACCTTGGATAAAGATGCATCGGTGCGCGCGGTGCAGGGCGTTGCGGATGCGTTGGGAATGGGGCTGATGGAAACGGCCGCAGGTATCGCGAAAATAGCTGAGTTCAAAATGGCCGACATCATCCGAAAAACCACGGTTGAGAAAGGCTTTGATCCGCGTGATTTCAGCCTCTTTGCCTTTGGTGGTGCGGGGCCCGTGCACGCCGGCGTTTTTGCGCGTGAGCTGGGTGTGAAAAAGGTATTGATTCCGCTCAACCGTGTGGCGTCCACGTGGTGCGCCTTTGGTGCTGCAACGGCGGATATTTTGCATATTCACGAGCACGTCGAAATCCAATCGTCGCCCTTTACCGCGAAAGCCCTGAACGATATTTTTAGGGCACTTGCGGATAAGGCGCATGCGGCGATGACGGAAGACGGCATCTCTAAATCCAAGCGCAGCTTGACCTTCTCCATCGATATGCGTCACCGGGGGCAGATCAATGAGGTGGAGGTGAGTTTGATGGAGATCTTCGGCAAGCAAGCCAGAGTGACTGCCGCCAATTTGGCGGATATCTTGCAGGCCTTCTACGCGCGTTATGAGGCGATCTATGGCAAAGGGTCGTCGTATGGCGATGCCCGTTTGGAAATGGTGACCTTCCGGGTGCGCGCGCGGGCGGCAACCCAGCCGCTGAGCCTACCCAAGGCCACACGCCTTCAGAAGAAGCCGGCGGCCGATGCGGTCACTGGCGCACGGAAAGTGTACTGGTCAGATTTGGGTAAAGCGATTCGCACCACCGTCATGGACGGTGGCAGGCTAAGACCTGGCAATCAGGTCGCAGGGCCCGTGATCGTGGAAACCACTGAGACCACCATCGTGGTGCAGCCGCATCAAACGCTGAGCGTCGATGCTTGGGGTAATTTTGAATTAAATTTCTGAGGGGTGAGCTATGAGTGAAACCATTGCAACGATTCGTCTCGACGGCAAGCAGGGTGGCTATGTCCCACCCAAGGTGCTGAACATTGATCCATCGCTGAAGATGCACAAGGGCAGCAAACACAAGCTTGACCCGATCACGTTTGAGGTGATACGGCACAGCTTGTGGAACATTAACGAGGAGCATGGCGCGACGATTCAGCGTCTATCAGGTTCCCCTGTTGCGATGTATGCCTTGGACCTGAACCCGTCGATTTTGACGGAGGATGGCGAGTTCGTATTTTTTGGTCCCTACATGCAGTACATGTCAGGTGTGACGGATACACAAGTGAAGTGGATATTGGAGAACCGCTCCGGAAACCCCGGTATTCATGAGGGCGACATGTTCTTGGCCAATGACCCGTGGGTGGGCGCTGCGCACCAACAGGACGTGATGCTCATTTGTCCGGTATTTCACGAGGGCAAGCTTTTTTGTTGGGTCACCAATTGCCTGCATCAATATGACATTGGGGGAATCACACCGTCGAGTTTTTGCCCGTCAGCCGAGAGTGCGTATGAGGAGGGCATTCTCATCCCACCGGTCAAAATTGTTGAGAAGGGTGTGATCCGAAAAGACATTGAAGACTTGTATTTGCGTGCCTCGCGAAAGCCTGAGGCCGTTGCACTCGACTTCCGTGCGCAGTTGGCCGGAAACCTCACGGCCAAGGAGCGCGTGGAGGCGCTGTTAACGCGCTACGGCGGCGAGGTGGTGAAGGCGGTGATGCGCAAAATTTTGGATGATGGCGAGCACGCCTTTTTAGACAAGATGGCGAAGTTGCCTGACGGTACGTGGCGCGACCGCACCTACGTTGAGTGCTGCCGACCCGGCGACAGGAATGTACACCGCGTGCAGATTATTTTGCATAAGCGCGGTAACACCTTGATCTTTGAAAATGAGGGCACCGCACCGCAAGATGGCGGTATGAATGCAACCTACTCAGGCTGGCGAGGCTCCATCATGGTGGCGCTCAATCAGCTACTGTGCTGGGATCAGTACTTTGCGATTGGTGGCGCCCTGCGGCATGTCGCGTTCAATCCGACCTTGGGCACCATGAACTGCGCGACCTTTCCCGCATCCGTATCCACGGCGCCAGTGCAAGCCATGGAGATATCCCTCTATCCGGCCTACAACGTGCTGTCCAAAATGATTTACGGCGATGAAAAAATGCGTGAGGACATCATGTGCATCGGCGGCACCAGTCAGTGGCCTGCGACCATTTTTCGCGGTACCGATCAATGGGGAGAGTCTTTTGGCTACCTGCTCGTTGACCCGATTGGTGGTGCGATTGGTGCCTTCTCAACGGGTGACGGTATCTCTACGGGCGGGCAATCTCGCACCCCCATATGCAAGTTGCCCAACATCGAGCATACCGAGCAAACGTTCCCGCTGCTGTTTCTCTACCGAAAAGAAGTGGTGGACAGTGGCGGGGCGGGTCAATTTCGCGGGGGTATGTCGGCCGAGTCCTGCTTCATTCCGCACGGTACCGCGCGCATCACGCATGACACCCTGTCATCGGGCAACGCCATGCCCACATCCAGCGGCATGATGGGCGGTTACCCCGGCTCGGTGAATGTATTTAAGTTTACAAAAAACAGTGATATTCAAGCGCGTTTCGACCGCGGTGATATGCCTGGCGATATCGCGCAGGTGGAAGGCGAGGAGGTCACGCTTGGTCTGCGCCAGCAGAATTTCTTACAAGAGAAAAACGATGTGTACGGCGTCATTTGGACAGGAGCAGGCGGTTTTGGTGACCCCTTAGACCGCCTACCGGAAGCCGTGTTACACGATGTGGTCGAGAACCTCGCGGTCTCTCAAGCTGCGGCCAAGCAGATCTATGGCGTTGTGATCAAGAACGACAAGTTGGACACAAAGGGCACCGCGACGTTGCGCGAGAAAATGCGCGCGACACGCCGTGCGCAACGCCACGTGAGTCAAAAGAACTTCAAGCCAGGGCTGCCCGTGACCACGGCACTGGTTCGGCAGGTGACAGCGAAGCTGGCAGTTCGCAAAGCCCCTAAAGGCGAGCGCGTGAAGCGCTGGTGCTGTGCGGGCTGCAGCACAGACTTGGGTCCTCTGACGGACAACTACAAACTGGGTTGTGCGCGCGTCGATGCCCCGATTGCCAGTGCCAACCCCAACGTGGGGGATTGGAAGCGCTATGTTGATCAGAAGCCTATCTTCAGACAGTTCTTTTGCCCTGGCTGCGGTAACTTAATTGAGAACGAAATTGCCAGAGCCGATGACCCGATATTGGAGGACGTACGCGTCGTCTTGTAACGGGCAATGGTTTGGATGAGCACCGGTTTGAGCGCGTTGCGCCTGCTTGAAATGCGTGGCGCAGCGCGGTAGACTTTGCGCATTCATTCGTTCATTGATTCCTGATGAAAGGTATCGCTATGTTGAATTCGACGGCGCTTACCGGCTACGAGCGTGACGGCTTTATACCGGCGGTTGATGTGATGTCCGCAGAGGAGGCCTTGGCGTTGCGTCAGGCGCTGGAGGCCTTTGAGAAAACACAAGGGGGACAGTTGGCCGCCGTACAGCGCAGTCGCGCATTTTTGCTGTTTCCGTGGCTGGATAAGCTGATTAGAGACCCCCGGGTGTTGGATCCCGTTGCCCAATTGATTGGTCCTAATATTTTGTGTTGGAGCACTATTTTTTGGATCAAGGACGCAGGCTCTAAGCAGTTTGTCGACTGGCATCAAGACAACACCTACTGGGGCCTGTCCAGTCGCAAGGTGGTGACCGCCTGGTTTGCCCTCTCCGATGCGAGCGAGCAAGCGGGTTGCATGGGCGTTATTCCGGGTACCCACGTGGGCGACACGCTCACGCATGAGGACACCTACGATGAAAACAACATGCTAACGCGTGGGCAACGCATTACAAATTTAGACCCAAGCCGTGCGGTTCTGATGCCTTTGCGCGCCGGTCAGATGTCGCTACACAATTACTGCCTCGCCCACGGCTCTGGCCCCAACCTGTCGGATGATCGACGCATGGGCGTGTCTATGCATTTCATGCCACCAGAAACCAGTCAGGTTGTTGGCTCTTGGGACTGCGCCGCCTTGGTTCGGGGAGAGGACGCTTACCAACATTTTGTGCATACACCGAGGCCGCGCTTTGATTTGGACCCAGAGGCGCTGGCGTTTCACACCCGAGCCGCCGGCGCGATGCGTGAGGTGCTGTATGCGGGTGCTCAGAAAAACTTGTCGCGGCTGTAAGGCGGACGAGCGATGGCGGTACAACCGATTCTTCTGGATTCCATTGCGCTCATAGACCAAGAAGCAGGCGGTCAGGTAGTGATTTCCGGATCTCACGGCGGATCCTCCGCTGCGAAGTTTGTGCTGGCTATCGGCATCAAACCCCTTGCGGTGTTTTATAACGATGCTGGAGTGGGTAAGGACAATGCCGGTATCGTCGCGCTGCACTTACTCGGTGGCATTGATGTGGCCTGTGCCACCTACGCGCATGACTCGGCTTGCATCGGCGACGCGCGCGACGGTTATACGCATGGCGTGGTCACACACGTCAATGCGCACGCCGCCAGCCTCGGCATTGTGCCGGGCCAGCGGGTACGGGACTGGGTGGATGGCCTTGCCTAACCTAATTAGGCGGTGGCACAGTGCTGATCCAAGATAACCGCCACGTGTTGTGCCACTGCGGTGTGGTTGTCCTTGATTTGATGTCGGCAACTGGTGCCATCGGCGACCAAGATAGCGTCCGGGTGTTTGCGAATGGTGGGTAGCAAGCTGAGTTCTGCCATTTGGCGTGAGATGTCAATGTGCTCCACTTCGTAGCCAAAGGCACCAGCCATTCCGCAGCAACTACTTTCTATCATTTCGACCTGCGCATCCGGTATCAAACGCAGCACATCGGCAATGCCCACGTCAGCGCCCATGGCCTTTTGGTGGCAGTGGGCATGCACCAATAGCTTGCGCGCCTCTGGTTGGAGTTGTTGCTTGAGCGGGTCCAAGTCACCCGCCTTGGCGGCCTTGGCCAAAAACTCTTCAAACATCAGGGCCGCACTGGCAACCTTCACTGCACCGTCGCCTAAGCCCATTGCCAAGGCCTCGTCGCGCAGGGTTAAGAGGCAGGAGGGCTCTAGACCCACGATCGCAATATTGGCTTGCGCAAACGGTGCGAGGTGGGCGATGAGATCGGCCATTTTTGTACGCGCCTGTTCTAACAGGCCACTGGCCAAAAACGTGCGGCCACAACACAGGTGGGCGCCGCCATTGTCACCCTCTCTGCTGGCCACGTGCACGTCGTAGCCCGCGCGGTTGAGTACGCGAATAGCCGCTTGGGGAATGTCTGATTCTAGGTAGCCTGTGAAGGTATCAACAAACAAGACCACCGGCTTCTTAGACTTTAAAACAGCGGCGCGGCTGACCGTTTGTTGTGTTTGATTGAAGAAGTGTTTACTGTGCCATTGGGGTAGGGTGCGCTGCGCCGACAGTCCCAGCAAACGCTCAGACAGCTTGGCTAAGCCCGGCACCTTATCCCTCAAGTTAAGCAAGGGGGCGAGAGGGCTCACAAAACGTGCGTAGTCGGGTAGGTAACTGACGAGCTTTTGTCGCAAGCTGAGGCCGTGGGTCAGCTGGTGCTGGTTCAGCACTTCGAGCTTCATGCGCGCCATGTCCACACCGGTTGGACACTCGCGCTTACAACCCTTGCAGCCAACGCACAAGTCCATGGCTTCTTTGACTGCGGCGTGCGCGAGTCCTTGCGCGCCCTGTGCATCCGGTTGAAGCTGGTCTGAGAGGGCGAGCCGCAGGGTGTTGGCACGTCCGCGTGTGACGTGCTTTTCGTCACGGGTGACTCGGTAGCTCGGACACATGGTGCCCGCATCGAATTTGCGACAGCTGCCATTGTTGTTACACATCTCTACCGCTTTGGCGAGTCCTTGCGCAGGGTCTCCCCCTGTGCCCGCTGCCGTGACGGCTTCTGTCAGTGGGTCGTTCTGTACGTTCCACGGCGACCAGTCTAAGGCCGGCTTGAGCGGAATGACGGTATAGCTGGGCGAGTAGCGCATCAGCGAATGGTCATCCATTTTGGGTGGGTCTATGATGCGCTGCGGGCACAGCAAGGCCGTTGGGTCGAGCTTGGTTTTGATGGCGCGCAGAGCGTCGTTAATTTGGGGCCCAAATTGCCACTGAATCCACTCGCCTCGGCACAGACCGTCGCCGTGCTCGCCGCTGTAAGCACCTTTATATTTACGAACCAAGGCGCTGGCTTCCTCTGCAACCGCTCGCATCTTGGCTGCACCATCACGGCGCATATCCAAGATGGGACGTACATGCAAGGTGCCTACGGAGGCGTGCGCGTACCATGTGCCGCGGCTTCCGTGCCGTTCAAAGACTTCTGTGAGTGCGGTGGTGTAGTCGGCCAAGTGTTCGAGAGGAACGGCGCAGTCCTCAATGAAGCTCACCGGTTTTCCATCGCCACGAAGACTCATCATGATGTTGAGACCCGCTTTACGCACCTCCCACAGGTTGCGTTGTGGCGCGGGCTCAGCCATGCACACGACGCTTCCGGGTAGCTTGAGCTCGCCCATTAAGTCCTCTAAGCGCCGCAGCTGTGCTTTGAGCGCACCGAGGTCCGCACCGGCGAATTCCACCAAAAGAATCGCCGCAGGTTGGCCGATGAGTGCCGTGCGCATCGTCGGCGCGAACGCGGGGTTTTGCAGGGCTAACTCGATCATGGTGCGGTCGACTAGCTCGACCGCCATGAGGTCATGGTTTTGATCGAGCTGCACAATGTGCTGCGCCGCGTCCATCGCTTGGACAAAGGTCGGGAAGTTAACAATGCCCAGCACCTTGTGCGTGGGCAAGGCGCTCAGACGCAGATCAAGTGTGCGTGTAACGGACAGCGTGCCTTCACTGCCAACCAGCAGATGCGCCAAGTTGACGCTGCCATCTGCGGTGTAGGGCCGCTCGCTTTGGGGGTCAAAAATGTCTAGGTTATAGCCGGCGACACGTCGCAAGACTTTGGGCCAGTTCGCTTGCAGTTCCGGCTTGAGCGTATGCGCTAGCCCGGCGAGCCACTCGCCGATTTCGCGCGCGCGCTGACTGGTTTGGGTGTCTTGCATGCGCCCCCAGTGCAAGGACTCACCGTCCGCCAGCCACGCGTCCATACCGTCGACGTTATGCACCATGTTGCCGTAGGCAATGGAGCGGCTGCCACATGAGTTGTTGCCTGCCATGCCGCCTAACGTGGCTTGCGCACCAGTGGATACATCAACGGGATACCACAGCTTGTGTTGTTTCAGTTGGGCGTTTAGGTGGTCGAGAACCATACCGCCTTGCACGGTGACGCGACCGGCATCCACATCCAGATGGGTGACATGGCGCAGGTGTTTTGAGAAGTCAATGACCAAGCCCGCGCCCACCGTTTGCCCACATTGACTGGTGCCGCCACCACGGCTGACCAGCGGTACCTTGAGATCACGGCAGACTGCGAGGGCAATGGCAACGTCGTCCTCAGACTTTGGCACAAACACACCCACAGGCATTTCTTGATAGATGGATGCGTCGGTGGCATACCGTCCGCGATCAGCCGCGGAGAACAGGACATCGCCTTGTGTTTCTTGCGTCAGTCGGCGGGCTAAGTCGGCGGCGACGTTGTTAAATTGCTTGCCTGTTTTCTCGTAAGCGGCTTGAGGTGATAGGCGGGGTGGATCGGCGAGTGTGGAAGTGGTCATGGTTGGGTTACCTGCGTTGCAAGCGTGTCATTGATAGGGGTGTCAACAGGGGGCAGTGTTTCTGATGCGGTGAGGCTTTCTGCTGCACTGAGCTGTGCCAGCACCACATCCCGTTTGGTGTTCAGGTGGCGGGTGAGAATTTGACTCAGGGCAGGGCCATCACGACGGCCAAGGGCGTCCACCATGGCATCGTGTTCCATCAGCGCTTCACGCCACTTGTCCGTGTCTTGGTTAGACCTGAAACGCAAGGCCTGCAGCCGCGCATTAACTTGGCCGTAGGTGTTGATCAAAACCGGGTTGCGCGCCGCGCGGTTGATGCCCGCGTGTATCTGCGCATTCAATCGGTAATAGCTCGGTAAGTCGCGGCGCAGAAATGCCGCGCGCATCTCAAGATTTAAGGCTTGGATTTCTAGAATCTCGCTGTCGGTGATCCGCTGTGCGGCCAACTCGCCGGAGAGCGCCTCTAAGCCCGCAATCACCTCGAAGGTGTGCGCAGCATCTTGTTTGCTAAGGCTCACCGCGATCGCGCCTCGGTTAGGTAGCAGCACCACCAAGCCCTCAGCCGCCAGCATGCGCACCGCTTCGCGCAGCGGCGTGCGCGACACCGCGCAGGCCTCCGCCAATTCCCGCTCGTTGAGCTTGGCACCGGGCGCTATCAAACCCTCGACCAGCATGTCGCGTAGTTGTTGGGCGACCTTTAAGACGAGTGATTCGGCGGGTAGGTTGGGGCTTGACATGGTATTTCGGTGATTCGCTGGTGTGAGATTTGGCGCTTTACATTATTTTGTATGCAAAATTTCACATCCATCCTAGGCTAAACCCTATTGCAAAATAGTAAGTGTATGCAAAAATAAAGCTTAACTGATTTTATTGAAAACCTTTATTACCCCTATGACCACCTTAGACTTCCACCCGTCGGGGCGCCACTTTTTACAGATTCCCGGCCCATCACCGGTACCGGATCGCATTTTGCGGACCATGAGTTTGCCGACGATTGATCACCGTGGTCCTGAGTTTGCGCACCTAGGCCGCAAGGTCTTGGCGGACATGGGGCGTATTTTCCAAACAGAGCACCCCGTCATCATTTATCCCGCATCTGGCACGGGCGCTTGGGAGGCGGCGTTGGTTAACACGCTCAGCGCGGGTGACCATGTACTGATGTACGAGACCGGCCACTTCGCCTTCCTCTGGACGCGTTTGGCCAAAGCGCTTGGCTTGGAGGCCGAGGTCATCGCGATGCCGGGCGAGGACGAAACGGGTATTCCGAACAGCTGGCGCCATGGCGTGCAAGCCGACCTGATTGAGCAGCGTTTGCGGGCGGATACCGGGCACAGCATTCGCGCCGTCTGCGTGGTGCACAACGAAACGTCTACCGGTGTAACCAGCGATATTGCGGCGGTACGCCGCGCCATGGATGCGGCCAAGCACCCCGCTTTGCTGTTGGTGGACACCATCTCCGGCTTGGCAGGTGCTGACTATCAGCATGACGCATGGGGTGTTGACGTCGCTATCAGCGGGTCTCAGAAGGGCCTGATGTTGCCGCCCGGTTTGAGTTTCAATGCGCTGTCACCCAAGGCGATTGAGGCCAGCAAAACATCCACACTGCCCAAGGCGTTTTGGGGGTGGAATGAAATTATTGCGATGAACAAAACCGGCTACTGGCCATCGACGCCCGCCACCAACCTGCTCTACGGCCTAAGCGAGGCATGCGACATGTTGTTGGGCGAGGGGTTGCCGGCAGTTTTCAAGCGCCACCGCCGCTGGTCCGCAGCCGCACAGGCGGCCGTGCGAGCCTGGGGCTTGCCTATTCAATGTGCCGATGACGCGCTGTGCTCACCAATTTTGACCGGCGTCATCATGCCTGAGGGTGTGGATGCCGACGCGGTGCGCAAGGTGATCTACGAGCGTTTTGATTGCTCTTTGGGAACGGGACTTGGGAAGATCAAGGGCCGTATGTTCCGTATTGGTCACTTAGGTGATTGCAACGATTTGACCTTGCTTGCGGCCATTGCTGGTTGCGAAATGGGTTTGCGCGTGAGCGACGTTTCGCTTCAGGCATCGGGTGTTCAGGCGGCGATGGAGTACTTCCAAAGCAACCCCATCCCAGCGCTGAAGGCGTAACCAACTAAAACCGCCGTCAAAGAGCGGTTCCCTTACTCTGCAGCCAAGAGGCTGCAGCCTATCTGTGTAAATAGAGGAGACAAGTATGACTTTTAAGTTCAAAGCTATTTTGGCCGCCGTTGCCGGCTTCGCCGTCATGGGTGCAGCCCAAGCGCAAACGGAAATCAAGTTAGGTCACGTGGGCGCCCCTGGCTCGCTGTTCGCTAAATCTAGCGAGGAATTCGCACGCATCGCCAACGCCAAGCTCAACGGTAAGGCCAAGGTGGTTGTGTTTGGTTCCAGCCAGTTGGGTAACGACAAAGCGATGGTTCAAAAGCTGAAGCTCGGCACCATCGATTTGGCCTTGCCCTCATCGGTGATGAGTTCTGAGGTTGACATGTTCGGTATCTTTGAGATGCCTTACCTGGTCGCCAGCCGCGAGCACATGAACAAAATTGAGGACGCGGTTGTATGGCCGACGCTGGTACCTGCGGCTGAGAAAAAAGGCCTGAAAATCATTGGTATTTGGGAGAATGGCTACCGCCACATCACCAACAACAAGCGTGCGATCAACACGCCGGCTGACTTGGCAGGCGTGAAGCTGCGCACACCCAAGAGCAAGTGGCGTGTAGAGATGTTCAAGAGCTACGGCGCGAACCCAACACCGATGGCCTTTTCAGAGCTGTTCACAGCCTTGCAAACGGGTGTGATGGATGGTCAAGAAAACCCCTTTACGCAAATCTACTCCGCTAAGTTGCATGAAGTGCAGAAATACCTGTCACTGTCTGGCCACGTTTACACGCCTGCGTACCTGACGGCTGGCGCGAAAAAGTGGAAGTCCTACCCAGCGGATGTGCAAAAAGCACTGAGTGATGCGGCTCGCGAAACACAGGCTTATGTGTACAAAGTGGCTATCGCTGACGAGGCGGCCTTGCTTGACAAGATCAAAGCGGCTGGTGTGGCCGTGAACCAAACGGATAGTGCCGCGTTTGTAAAAGCCAGTGCAAGCATTTACAAGAACTTTGCGGCAGCCGTTCCCGGTTCAGGCGACTTGATCGCTAAAGCGCAGTCTTTGCGTTAAAAACCCACTAACCACCTGGAAACTAAATGTCATCTGTTGAATTACAGTCCCCACCCTCCGGGTGGTTGGTGTGGTATGGCCGCCTCCTTGAGGGGGTGGTCATGGCCCTTATGGTCATTCTGTTCTTAGAGGTCATGATTGGCGTCGTTTTCAGAATGGCGGGTCACTCATTGAGTTGGTACGACGAGGTGGCCTCTATCTTGTTGGCCTGGCTCACGTTTTATGGGTCTGCACTGGCGTCTCTCAGACGCAGTCATATTGGATGCCCAGAAATTGTGGAGCAACTCTCCCCAGGCTGGCGCAGGCTGGTCGGGATCTTTTCTCAGTGCTTGGTTATTGTTTTCTTTGCCACTTTGGCATGGGTCGGGTTTGCCATCATGCCGATTTTGGCTGGCGACGCCATGACGAGCTTGCCAGAAGTCCCCATGAACCTCATGCAATCAACGGTTCCTATTTCGGCCACGCTCATTTTGGGCACCGAGCTTTATTATCTGTGGCTGCTGGTCTCAGACGCTGAACTACCTGTGAAAGCGGAGGCTTGATATGGCAACGATGTTTATTCTTTTTGGCATTGTCCTCCTGATGGTGCTCATCAACGTGCCGATCGCGGTGGCGCTAGGCTTGGTCGCCACGGGCGCAATGGTGGTTGCGCAAGGGGTTGATAGCCTCCCCAACATGGCGATCGTCATGTTTAACGGCGCGACGAAGTTCCCGCTGCTGGCGATTCCCTTGTTCATCTTGGCGGGGGCCATCATGAACTCATCGGGTATCTCCCGACGCTTGATTAATTTGGCCTCGGCGCTGTTTGGTTGGATCCGCGGCGGCTTGGCGCACGTCAGCATTGGCGTGTCCTTGTTCTTCGCAGAGATCTCAGGGTCTGCGGTTGCCGACGTTGCGGCACTGGGCTCGGTCTTGATTCCTGAGATGAAGAAAAAGGGATATAGCGCGCCATTTGCAGCGGCGGTGACGTCGTCTTCGGCGTCGTTGGCCATCATTATTCCGCCATCGATCCCGATGATTTTGTACGCGGTGATGTCAGAGTCATCGGTTACGCAGCTATTCGTTGCAGGCATCGTGCCTGGTTTGTTGGGCGGCTTGGGGCTCATGTTGGTGTCCTACTTTGTGGCGCGGCGCTACAACCTGCCACGCGAGGCGTCTTTCTCTTGGAGCCGGGTATACGCGGCGAGTCGGGATGCCATTTGGGCGCTGTTGCTACCGCTGATTATTTTGGGCGGCATCTTTGGTGGCTTGGTGACGGCGACGGAAGGTGCTGCGTTGGCAGTGGTTGCCGCGTTGTTTGTGGGTACCGTGATCTATAACGAGTTAGACCTGAAGCACCTGCGCTCCGCTGTGCTTGAGGGTGGTATTCAGACCGCTGTGGTGATGCTAATGGTTGCGACAAGTGCGTTGCTCGGCTCGCATTTAACCGAGTCGGGTGCGCCGCAAAAAATGGCGCAAGCGGTCTCAGACTTCACCAACGACCCGGTGGTTGTGCTGTTCTTATTGAACATGGTGTTTCTTTTCTTAGGGGTGTTTCTGCACTCGGCAGCGGCGATTATTTTGGTCGTGCCAATCGTGATGCCACTGGTTTACGCCGTGGGTATTGATCCGATTCACTTCGGCATCATCGTCACCCTGAACTTGGCTATTGGTCAACAAACGCCGCCGGTGGCAAGTGTGTTGATGGTTTCATCTTCCATCGCTAAGGCGAGTGTTTGGGAAACCACACGCGCCAATGTCGGCTTTATTGGTGTGCTTTTGACCGTGCTGTTTTTGGTGACCTACGTGCCGTGGGTGGGCTTAGGCTTGGTCGACTACTTCTACCGCTAGGTAATTCATGACGGATATGCAACCCGAACAAGGGCAGGTGCGGCTCACACGTGACGGCGCGGTCGCACACGTTTTGTTTGACCGACCGCAGGCGCGTAACGCCATGACTTGGCACATGTATCAGCAGCTGGCTGATGTGTGCGAGACGCTCACGCAAGACCCATCTGTGCGGGTCGTGCAGTTTCGAGGAGCCGGGGGCCAGGCCTTTGTTGCGGGCACCGATATTGAGCAGTTCAAGGCGTTTCGTACGGGGCAAGATGCACTCGACTACGAGGATCGTATCAATGCGGTGATGGCCTTGATGGAGGGCTTACCAATGCCGACGGTCGCCATCATAGAGGGGTGGGCGGTTGGCGGCGGTTTGGCCATTGCCACCGCTTGTGACTTTCGCATTGCCCTCACTGATACGCGCTTGGGCGTGCCCATTGCGAAAACCTTGGGTAATTGTTTGGCGATGACCAACTTGGCCAGACTTGAGCGCGCCTTCGGCGCGCAGCGAACCAAGCGCATGTTGCTGAAAGCTGAATTTATAGGTGCTGAAGAGGCGTTGTCCTGTGGTTATCTGGAAGCCGTGTTGGGTGCTGATGAGCTTGAAGCGGCGGCGACTGCGTTATGCGACCGCTTAAGCAAACTCGCCCCAGTGACACAAACAGCGATGAAGCGCGGGTTGCAGCGCTTGGTCAACCATAACGTGCCTTCTGGCGACGATTTGGTGGTGGCGTGCTACACCAGTGACGATTTTCATGAGGGCGTGAACGCATTTGTTGAGAAGCGCGCTCCTAACTGGCAAGGTCGCTAAGTGGTGACACTATTTTGGAGTGCCCGTGAGCGCTGATACTACCCCGCAGTCAGGTTCCACAGAACACGCAAAGAAGACCGGCCCTTTGGCGGGTATGCGTGTGCTTGAGTTGGCGCAAATTATGGCCGGGCCCACCTGTGGCATGTTGCTTGCCGACATGGGCGCCGACGTCATCAAGATCGAGAAGCTGCCTGGTGGCGATGATTCCCGTGGTTATCGTGAGCCTCGTTTGCGTGGTGTCTCCGCCCCTTACTTGGTGATGAATCGCAACAAGCGCGGCATGGCGCTCAACCTCAAGACGGAAGAAGGCAAGGCCGTGCTCCGTCACATGGTGAAGAGCGCCGATGTCTTGTTAGAGAACTACCGCCACGACACGTTGGAGAAGATGGGGCTGGGCTACGAGGCGCTCAAGGCCATCAACCCTGGGCTTATTTACGCGGCGATATCGGGCTACGGGCGAACGGGTCCATACCGAGACAAGGGAGGCTTCGACTTAATTGCGCAAGGCTTCGCTGGCTTGATGTCTATTACCGGTGAGCCCGACCGCCCGCCCGTCAAAACGGGTAACTCGGTTGCCGACATCTGCGCGGGCATTTTGGCTGCGACGGGCGTGAGTGCGGCCTACGCGCACAAGCTCAAGACGGGTGAGGGACAAATGGTGGAAACCTCACTGATGGACGCCGCCTTGCAACAAACCTTCTGGCAGGCGGCCAGTTACTTTGCCACAGGTGAATCGCCCGGCCCTACAGGGTCGGCACATTTGCTGAGTGCGCCGTATCAAGCCTTTCAAACGGCCGATGGTTGGATCAATATTGGCGGTGCCAATCAGTCAAACTGGGAACGCATTGTGGGCGTGCTTGGTGAGCCGCAGTGGTTGCAAGACCCGCGCTTTGAAACCAATACGGCACGCATGGAGAATCTCTCGGCGCTGACCGCGCTGATGAGTGCGTTACTCGCGGCGCACGACAGTGCTTACTGGCTGGCACAGTTTGATGCCGCAGGTGTACCTGCGGGTCCTGTTCATACCATTGGCCAAGCCTTGAGTCATCCGCAGACGCTAGCGCGTGGCATGGTGGTGGAAGTCGATCACCCCAGCTTAGGCCCTATGCAGGCGGTCGGATGCCCTATCCATTTCTCAGAAACACCCACGCAAATTGACCGCGCTGCGCCTGACTTGGGCCAGCATACGCGCGAGGTCTTGCAGGAGTACGGCTACACCGAGGCGGCCATTGCTGACCTATTTACCGCCGGTGCGGTCGCCTGAGCGCGGGCGCGCCCTTAATTGAGTTTTGCGCCAGCTGGTTCATCTTGGGGTTCCTCATTCTTTTTGAGGATACCTTGCTCGACCATGCGGTCAATCGAGGCGGTCATTTGTCTATGCGTGCGTAGAAACGCCTGCAACGACATGGCAATGGAACCGGTATTTTCGGGAACGGGCTTGCCATCCACGAGCTTACTGATAGACAGCAAGTCGTAGCGGATGATGCCGTCTACCAAGCTTAGGTTGTCGATACCGTCAACAAATAATGGGCCATTACGCATAATTAATCCTTAGTTATAAAGGTTTAGTCTAGTACCAAATGCGTCAACCCCGACCAGTGACCAGGGTAATTTGCCACACAGAGATTCCTAGGCATATAATCTTCTCAGACTACTGGAGTAATATTTCATAGGTAGTTGATTTCTATTTATTTATGCTCACTTTCCACGTTATCTCCCGCATCACTACGCGCATCGCTGTTGCGATGGTCTGCATGAGCCTCATGGGCTGTGCCGTGGTCATGTCCGCTCCGGCGGCGGTGGGTAGTTTGGCGGTCTGGGGTGTCACAGGCAAAACCCCAACGGATCACGTGGTGAGTGGCGTGGCCGGGCAAGACTGCGCGATGACGAGAGCATTAGAGCAACGCGACGTATGCGAAAAGGGCGTGCAACCCAAGGTTGAGGTGGTGAACCTGAACACGCAGATGAAAGATGCGATGGTGTTGCGATAGTTCGGTCGGCACCCTGACGGATCAGACGCGTTACGCCAACCAGTCACGCAAGCGATAAAACCACTGCCCAAGGCATTCACGCCAGGCGGTTTCGAATTTACGTAGCGCGTGCCCAGACGGGGCCCAGTTGCTAGGGTCACCTGGTTCGATCTTGGATAAAAAGTCCACAGGGAACGCCGTTACCCTCAGGCCGGTGGCCTCAAAAAGTCGTTTCGCTCTGGCCATATGAAAGGCAGATGTCACCAGCAGGATATGGGGGCTCGCTGCGTTCTGCGTTTGGCGCAGCCAATCGCCAATGGCCCGGGCCTCTTGTTGGGTGTTTTGCACCTCACCCGTCAGGTATACGGCGCTGTCCGGTACACCCCGCGCCAACGCACGCTTGCGCAAGACCTGACCTTCTGTGATGTCGCTGGTCGACCAAGGCAGACGTCCGCCGGTGAAGACCAGCGTGGGGGCTTTGTCGGCTTGGTACAGCGCGATTCCCCCGTCAAAGCGGTCAACGGCATCGCCCCATTCGGGTGTGGTGCCACCTTGGTCGTTGTCTACATCGCGCAGCATACCGCTAAGAACCACGATCGCGTCAGCCTTGGGTTGAGCGGCGGTGCTGAGCCGAACGGCATCCTGTTCAACCCAGCGCATGAGGTGGTGCGCGGCATACGGGTTGGTCGTGAGTAGCAGGAGCGCGACGGCCAACCAAGCAAACAGCCGCCGCTGCAACCATACGCTTAGCAGAATCAAGACAATGATCCAAACGGTCGGCATCACCAGCGCAGGGAGTATTTTGAATAGATAGATCATGGCGTTCTAAGGCTTTCTATGGCCGCTTGAGCCGCGTGTGCTGCAGGTGCCGCGCTGGGTTCCGATCTTAACAATCCTTTTTTGTGATGTGGGACGCGCTGGGAAAAGTGGGGCTACAAAATGCCATAATAGAAGCCTGCCTCGGTGGTGAAATTGGTAGACACAACGGACTTAAAATCCGTCGCTTCGTTCATAGCGGGCGTGCCGGTTCGATTCCGGCCCGAGGCACCAGTTGATTGTTTCTGCAGTCTGTCATCAAAAAGCACTCTCAAAAGGAGTGCTTTTTTTGTTTGTGCGGCCGGATGTATGATGGTTGAAAGAACGGTGCGCACGTCGGGTTAAAAGACCTGTGACGTGTGGATTTTTGGTTAGTGTGTCGATGCGAAAGGTGATGTGTATGTCTCGATATCAAGCGCCGTTTGAAATCCACGTGCATGGCGACGTGTGGTTGCGTCCTGATGCGCCTGTGCAGCAGGTGCATGAGGCCTTGGCGCCGTTGTGGAAGTACAGCGGGGCAGAGGCCTTCGCCCAAGGTTGTGCCAGTAGTTACGAAGAGGAACCGGGCTTGGTGTATGACTCCGGCCTGCACAAGCTACAAATTTGTTGGACCGTGAGTGGTGATGACGACTTTCGCCAAGCCATAGAAGATACCTGCATGGGGCTTAACGACGTGGCTCTTAAAGGGGCTGCGATTGAGGTCTCGTTTTATGACACCGAGTTTGATGACGACGAAGACGGCGCACGTGGTCCAGACGGTGCCTCACGTGATGACTTTCTAATGTGCTTTGTGGGGCCGACACCGCAGGCCATCATGGAGGTACAGCGCGACATGTTGGTCCAAGATGTGGTGCACATCATGGAGCGCCACTTTGATGCCTCAGAGTTGGGCACGGTCGTGAGTGCGGTGGATGCGTTGTTTCAGCAGCGCTACAGCGCGCTCGAAACCTCCATGCAAATGGGACGACCGCCCCGTGGGACTGGCGGCGGCTCGGGGCACGGTACGGGCGGGCGCAAGCCGCGCCATCTGCACTAGCGGCATGAGGGCATGAGGACATGACCGTGGCAAAGGCCAGCAGTTCTCCCGCGCGTTCATCCACACTCAACGCCGGCGTCCGAAAGCGTGAGGTGTTCGGTTGGGCGATGTACGACTTCGCCAACTCCGGGTTCACCACGGTGGTCATTACTGCCGTATTTTCTGCATATTTCGTTGGCGCAGTCGCACAGGGTGCGGCTTGGGGCGCCTTGGCGTGGACAACCACGTTGGGCGTGTCGTACGCGCTGGTGATGCTGAGCATGCCCGCCTTGGGGGCCTGGGCTGACTTACACGGCGCGAAGAAGCGACTGCTTGGCTGGGTCACGTTGTTGTGCCTTGTGTCCACTGCCGCGTTGGCTTGGGTACAACCGGGTGACCTCGTTTTGGCCTGCATCTTGGTGGTGGTGGCGAATACCGCCTTCAGCTGGGGTGAGTCGGTGTCTTACGCCTTTTTGCCCGAATTAGCGAAGCCAGAGGCCATGGGGAAAGTGAGTGGCTGGGGCTGGGGTTTGGGTTATGCGGGCGGCATGTTGACGCTAGGAATTTGTTTGGCCTGGGTCATGAGCGCGCAGGCACGGGGCGAAACGGCGGCAGATTTTGTACCGATCACCATGTTGATCACGGCGGTGATGTATGGGGCCGCGTCCTTGTTCACCTTTGCATTGCTTAAAGAGCGAACCTTACCGACTAAGTCAACAGACGATGTGGCTAGCGCTGTGATGGCGGTGCCGGAGCGCACGTTGCAGGGCTTTCAGGCGTCGATGCGTCGCTTGCATGAGACGTGGCAAGCCTCTGCGCGTTATCGGGACTTTTCGCTGTTGTTAGGCAGCGCGGTGTTTTATCAGGGCGGGGTGGCGGTTGCGATTACGTTGGCGGCGATTTATGCCCAGCAAGTCATCGGCTTCCAGCCTCAAGAGATCATGGTGTTGGTCTTTGTCATCAACGCGGCAGCCATGATCGGGGCGCTGGTGTTCGGACACCTGCAGGACAAAATGGGTCACCGCTTGACATTGAGTTTGACACTGGTCGGTTGGACAATCACCTGCATACTGGCGGGTTTGGCGACGACCAAATTGGCGTTTTGGTACGCCGCGGCACTGGCGGGTGTTTGTATGGGGTCTAGCCAGTCCTGCGGTCGTGCGATGGCGGGCCTGCTGGCTCCCACCAAGCAACTGGCCGAGTTTTATGGGCTGTGGTCGTTTGCCACCCGATTGGCTGCGATTGCGGGGCCCCTAATGTACGGCCTGATCACGTGGGGAACAGGGGGCGATCAACGCACGGCGATTTTCAGCACGGCACTGTTGTTCGTGGTGGGCTTGGGGTTTTTGATACCCCTAGACATGGCGCGTGGCCAGCGAGCGGCTCAGGACGACTGAGCCCACGACCCTGTCGTTCAAGCCGAGACCTGTCGTTTAAGCCGAGACCACGGGTATCTTTTTAAACTCACCTGAGGCGATGCGTTTTTGCCACTCGGCTGGCCCGGTGTTGTGCACACTGGTGCCGCCAGCATCGACGGCCACCGTGACAGGCATGTCCACGATGTCGAACTCGTAAATCGCCTCCATACCCAGGTCAGCAAAGGCGGCGACGCGTGAACCCTTGATTGCTTTCGAGACGAGGTAAGCCGCGCCACCAACCGCCATCAGGTAGGCGCTCTGGTGTTTCTTAATGGACTCAATAGCGGCAGGGCCGCGTTCCGCCTTGCCCACCATGGCGATGAGTCCCGTTTGGCTGAGCATCATGTCGGTGAACTTATCCATACGCGTCGATGTGGTGGGGCCCGCTGGGCCAACCACTTCTTCACCTACGGGGTCCACCGGGCCGACGTAATAGATCACGCGGTTTTTAAAGTCCACGGGCAACGGCTCCCCTTTGGCCAGCATGTCGCTGATGCGCTTGTGAGCGGCGTCGCGCCCCGTGAGCATCTTGCCGTTCAGCAGAAGGGTTTGACCAGGCCGCCAGCTGGCGACCTCTTCTTTGGTTAGGCTATTTAAGTCGACGCGCTTGCTTTGCTCGGTGTTGGGGGTCCAGTTCACCTTGGGCCAGCTATCGAGGCTAGGCGGGGTGAGGTAGACCGGGCCTGAACCATCCATCACAAAGTGCGCGTGGCGTGTGGCCGCGCAGTTGGGAATCATGGCGACAGGCTTACTGGCTGCATGCGTGGGGTATTGACGAATCTTTACGTCCAGTACGGTGGTCAGTCCACCCAAGCCTTGTGCGCCAATGCCCAGCGCGTTGACCTTTTCGTATAGCTCAATGCGCAACTCCTCAATAGGCGTCAGGGCCGCACCTTTGCTGGATTTCTCCAGCAACTGGTACATATCCAGATCTTCCATGAGGGCTTCTTTTGCGCACAGCATGGCCTTCTCCGATGTGCCGCCGATGCCAATGCCCAGCATGCCAGGCGGGCACCAGCCCGCACCCATGGTCGGTACGGTTTTGAGTACCCAGTCCACCAGTGAGTCGCTGGGGTTGAGCATGGCCAGCTTGGACTTATTCTCACTGCCGCCGCCTTTGGCGGAGACGATGATATCGAGGGTGTTGCCCGGCACAATTTGTACGCTGATAACCGCCGGGGTGTTGTCTTTGGTGTTCAGGCGTGTGAACTGCGGGTCGGCCACGACACTGGCGCGCAGTGGGTTATCGCCCATGGCATAGCCACGACGCACGCCTTCGTTGATTGCGTCTTCTAGACCACCTTTAAAGCCATCAAAGCGGATATCCATACCCACTTTTAAAAACACGTTCACGATACCGGTGTCTTGGCACATCGGACGGTGTCCTGTTGCGCTCATGTAGCTGTTTGTCAAAATTTGCGCCATCGCATCTTTGGCCGCTGGCGCTTGCTCGCGCTCGTAGGCGCTCGCCAAGTGGCTGATGTAGTCGGTGGGGTGGTAGTAGCTGATGTACTGAAGTGAGGCGGCGATGGACTCAATCAGATCGGCTTCTTTGATGGCGGTCGTTTGGGACATGATAGGTTTCTCGTGAGGGCAGCAAAGCGATACAAATTGAGGCGCAACGACCCAGCGTGCTTGGGTGCGTTTAGCGCCTCACTGTCAAGCCCTTATTGTAAATCGCCTGCTAGGCAGCGCTGTCACCCGAGTGGATCACCGCCCCCCTTGACTGGGAGGCAGGGGCTGGTTACAAACAAGCGTCACCGCATGTAAGTGGCTCGTAAGAGCATGGATGCACAGTGAGACCATCAGTTCGGGCGTTTGCGTAGCGCCTACAAAAACCGCTTTTAGGAGAGTGTTCATGTCGGGTAGTCAATCATCTATTGAGTCCACACTGGTTGAGAACCGTGTCTTTGAGCCTGCCGCCGAGATGGCTGCCGGCGCCGCTGTGTCAGGGATGGCCGCCTACGAGGCGCTGTATAAAGAGGCAGAAACAGATCTAGAGGGTTTCTGGCGCAAGCGTGCGAAAGAAAATCTGGTCTGGTCAAAGCCGTTCACACGGGTCTTAGACGAGTCCAACGCCCCGTTTTACAAGTGGTTTGACGACGGCGAGCTCAATGCGTCAGCCAACTGTTTAGACCGCCATATGGGCACCCCCACGGAGAACAAAACCGCAATCATCTTTGAATCCGACGACGGACAAGTGACCAAGGTGACGTACAAAGAACTGTTGTCTCGCGTTGCCCGCTTTGCAAACGTGCTGAAGACGCAGGGCGTCAAGCGCGGCGATCGTGTGATTATTTATATGCCCATGACCATCGAGGGTGTGGTCGCCATGCAGGCTTGCGCGCGCATTGGTGCGACCCATTCGGTGGTGTTTGGTGGCTTCTCGGCCAAGGCCTTGCAAGAGCGCATCATTGACGTGGGTGCCGTCGCGGTGCTGACAGCCAACTATCAAATGCGTGGCGGTAAGGAATTACCACTCAAAAGCATTGTGGACGAGGCCATGGCAATGGGTGGCTGCGAAGCGGTGACCTCTATCGTGGTCTATCAGCGCACGCCAACAGACGTCAACATGGTGGCAGGTCGAGACCACTTTATGGATGCGTTACTGGCGAGCGAAAGCGACGTGTGCCCCCCCGAGATGGTGGACGCAGAGCACCCCTTGTTTGTGCTCTATACCTCTGGCTCAACAGGGAAACCCAAAGGGGTGCAACACGCCACTGGGGGCTACCTGCTGTGGGCGCGTATGACCATGAACTGGACCTTCGACCTGAAGGACAACGATGTGTTTTGGTGTACCGCAGATATCGGTTGGATTACAGGTCATACCTATGTGGCCTACGGCCCGTTGGCTGCTGGTGCGACGCAAATCGTGTTTGAGGGCGTGCCGACGTTCCCGAATGCAGGCCGTTTCTGGCAAATGATTGACCGCCATAAGTGCACCATTTTCTATACCGCACCCACCGCCATTCGCTCGCTCATTAAAGCGGCTGAGAGCGATGCGGCCGTGCACCCTAAGCAGTCCGATCTCAGTAGTCTGCGGATTCTGGGCTCGGTCGGTGAGCCCATTAACCCCGAGGCGTGGATGTGGTACCACCGCCATGTGGGTGGCGAGCGCTGCCCCATTGTGGATACCTTCTGGCAGACCGAGACGGGTGGCCACGTGATTACACCCTTGCCTGGCGCTACGCCCTTGGTGCCAGGTTCTTGCACCTTGCCGTTGCCCGGCATCATGGCATCGATCGTGGATGAAAGTGGCCAAGACATGCCCAACGGCGATGGCGGCATCTTGGTCATCAAGCGGCCATGGCCCAGCATGATTCGCACCATTTGGGGTGACCCAGAGCGCTTCAAGAAAAGCTACTTCCCAGACGAGTTGGGCGGCACGATGTACCTAGCGGGTGACGGTGCGGTGCGCTCCAAGGATCGGGGCTATTTCCGAATCACGGGGCGTATCGATGATGTGCTGAACGTATCGGGTCACCGCATGGGCACCATGGAAATCGAATCGGCCTTGGTGGCTAAAACTGATCTGGTTGCCGAGGCCGCGGTGGTGGGTCGGCCCGATGACGTGACGGGCGAGGCGATTGTGGCGTTTGTGGTCTTGAAGGGCGCGCGGCCCGAGGGCGATGAGGCCAAGCGCATTGCGAAGGTCTTGCGTGATTGGGTGGGCACCGAGATCGGCCCGATTGCCAAGCCGAAAGAGGTGCGTTTTGGCGATAACTTGCCCAAGACACGCTCTGGCAAGATCATGCGCCGCTTGTTGCGCACGCTTGCCCAAGGAGAGACCATCACGCAGGACACCAGCACCTTGGAGAACCCAGCGATTTTGGAGCAACTGGCCAAGGCGCTGTAAGAAAAAAAGCCCGCCGGTGTAAACCGCGGGCTTTTTGGTGCGCGTCGCACGGCTAGCGTGCGTGCGTCATGGGGCGCTTACTGGGTAGCTAAGACCCAAGCAGCCAACTTCTTGGCCTCATCCGCAGATACCTGTGGGTTGGCTGGCATGGGAATGGCACCCCAAACGCCCGCGCCGCCCTTCATGATTTTGGTCGCGAGCTTGGCTGCGGCAGCCTTGTCGCCCGCGTATTTCTGGGCGACGGCTTGATAGGAAGGGCCGACCAGCTTCTTGTCCATGGCGTGACAAGCCATGCAGTTTTTGGATTTAGCCAGTGCCATGTCAGCCATGGCGGGTGCTGCCAATAAGGTGGAAGCGGCGATCGCAATTAAGATGCGTTTCATGGTGAATCCTATCTATAAGTAATCGTCACGGTGTCAGCGTAGTAAGTCAGATGAGACAACACTATTTTGCCAGTCTCAACCGCTCACAAGGGGTGAGCGATTCAATTTTACAAACACTTTACAAAACCCTAAAACACGCCAGTGTGTAGGGTTTTGAAGGGTTTTGAAAGGTTTGTAGAGGCTAGAACGCTCGCTTAGAAGTTGTCCAATACCGCACCACGGCTGGCACTGGCGGCGTTGAACGCAAACTTGGCTTGCACACCGCGGGTGTAGCGGGGTGCGGGTGCCGTCCACTTGGTGCGGCGCTCGGCCAGCACCTCGTCGCTCACTAAGACATCGAGTGTGAGATTGATGGCGTCGATGGTGATCATGTCGCCCTCATGGATGAGCGCAATGTTTCCGCCCACCGCAGCCTCCGGTGCGACGTGGCCGACGACCATACCCCAAGTACCGCCAGAGAAACGACCATCGGTTATCAGGCCAACGGACTCGCCCAAGCCGGCACCAATGAGCGCACCCGTGGGGGCCAACATCTCGGGCATACCCGGGCCACCTTTGGGGCCCAAGTAACGCAAGATCATGACATCACCGGCAACGATTTTGCCGTCCAAAATAGCCTTCAATGCCGATTGCTCGTCGTCGAACACACGTGCAGGCCCTGTAATGGTTGGGTTCTTCAAGCCTGTGATTTTGGCGACGGCACCTTCAGGGCTCAAGTTGCCCTTCAAGATGGCCAGGTGGCCAGCAGCGTACATGGGTTTGCTGATGGGACGAATCACGTCTTGATCGGCACGTGGCTCATCGGGAATGTCGGCCAACTGCTCTGCAATGGTTTTACCTGTGATGGTCATGCAGTCACCATGCACCAAACCGGCTTTCAGCAAAATCTTCATGACCTGTGGAATGCCGCCTGCCTTGTGCAGGTCAACAGCCAGGTACTTGCCGCTGGGCTTTAAGTCGCACAGCACGGGGGTGACCTTGCGAATACGCTCGAAGTCGTCGAGTGTCCATTCCACACCGGCGGCATGGGCAATAGCCAAGAAGTGCAACACGGCGTTGGTGGAGCCACCGGTTGCCATGGTCAGCGCCACTGCGTTTTCAATTGCCTTCTTCGTGACGATGTCGCGTGGCTTTAAGTCTTTTTTCACGGCCTCAATCAAGACACGTGCGGACTCCGTGGCTGAGCCGACGATCTCATCATGGGGGCTGGCCATGGTGGAAGAAAAGGGCAGGCTCATGCCCAGCGCCTCAAAGGAGCTGGACATGGTGTTTGCCGTGTACATACCGCCGCAGGAGCCCGTGCCAGGAATGGCGCGACGCTCGATTTCCTCTAAGTCTTCGTCTGAGAGATTACCCGCCGCGTTTTGACCGACGGCCTCAAACACGCTGACGATGTTCAGATCTTGCCCTTTGTAACGGCCTGGAAGAATCGTGCCGCCGTAGACATAGATGGCGGGCACGTTGGCGCGCAACATACCCATCATGCCGCCGGGCATGTTTTTGTCGCAGCCGCCGATGACCACCACGCCGTCCATCCATTGGCCTTGCACGCTGGTTTCCACGCAGTCAGAGATCACCTCGCGGCTGACCAAGGAGTACTTCATACCCTCGGTGCCCATGGCCATGCCGTCGGAAATGGTGGGGGTGCCGAATACCTGCGCGTTGCCGCCAGCGGTTTCAATGGCATCAATGGCGGCATCCGCCAGACGCTGAATGCCCGCATTGCAAGGTGTGATGGTGCTGTGGCCGTTGGCCACACCGATCATGGGTTTTTTGAAGTCTTCCTTCTCATAGCCCATTGCGTAATACATTGAACGGTTAGGCGCGCGTGACTTGCCTTCTGTAATGTTGGCAGAGCGGCGATTGATTTTGAGTGTCTTCGGATCGGTCATTGATTTACCCAGTAAGAGTGAGTGAATGGGATGTGTTACCCCGCCATATCGCCTAGGGCGAAAGTGCATCTATTTTAGAGGCTATCTGGCGAGATCAGTGAACAGCCCCAATCGTTTGAAATGGAAGGCAAAATAGCAGCATGCTGATTCATCCTGAAATTGACCCCGTTGCCATCGCTATTGGCCCCATCGCCGTGCACTGGTACGGGCTGACTTACCTGCTCGCTTTTGCGCTCTTTGTTTTGTTGGGTCGAGCGCGCTTGAAGCACGCCCCCTATAGCCAGCGGGCCGACGGACGAGATTGGCAGCCTGCGGACATAGAGGACATCTTGTTTCTTGGGGTGATGGGCGTGGTACTCGGGGGGCGCATAGGGTATTGCTTGTTTTATAAGCCTGGCTATTACCTGTCGAATCCGCTGGAAATCTTCGCGGTGTGGCAAGGTGGGATGAGTTTCCACGGCGGCTTGCTCGGCGTGCTGATTGCGATGTGGTGGTTCTCCCGTAGCCGCAGCGTTCGATTTTTGACGGTAATGGATTTGATCGCGCCGTGCATTCCTGCGGGCTTGGCATCGGGGCGTTTGGGTAACTTTATAAACGGCGAGTTGTGGGGGCGCGTTGCCGACCCCAGCTTGCCTTGGGGCATGGTGTTTAGGGGAGGAGGCGCGTTGCCGCGTCACCCCTCGCAAATTTATCAACTCTTGCTTGAGGGCTTGCTACTTTTCGTGGTGTTGTGGCTGTATGCGCGTCAGCCGCGGCAGACCGGACAAGTGTCGGCTGTTTTCTTGATGGGCTATGGCGCGTTGCGCTTCTTTGCAGAATACTTCCGCGAACCCGACGCCCATTTGGGCTTGTTGGGCTTGGGGTTGAGCATGGGGCAGTGGCTGTGCGTCCCTATGATGCTCGCGGGCGCTGCACTCATGGTGTGGGCGAACCGCCAGTCCGTGCGTAGCCACTCATGAGCACCGTGATCGCTGTCACCGCTGACGACACGCCTGCCGTGCGATGGCGCTACGTATCGGACGGGGTGGCTGAGGTTTGTATCAGCAACCCGACACGCATGAACGCCATGACCGTGGGGATGTGGGCTGAACTGCGCGAGGCCTTTGAGACCCTGTCGGCCCAACCACTCAGCGCGATCGTTTTAACGGGTGACCCCAGCGGCCACGCATTTTGTGCGGGCGGAGACATACAGGAGTACCCGGCATTTCGTTTTGATGCGACCTCGCTGGCGCACTTTCATGAGGCGCAGGTATGGCCTGGGTTGCGAGCCATCTTGAACTGTGACATTCCGGTGATCGCCCATATCAACGGCACCTGCATGGGGGCTGGCTTGGAGTTGGCCTGTTGCGCTGACATTCGTTTGGCTCATAGCGATGCGGTTTTCGGTGCGCCGATCGCTAAATTGGGTTTCCCCATGGCCCCCAAGGAGGCCGCTGTAGTGGCATCGGTTTTGGGCACGTCAGTGGCGCGCAATATCTTGTTGCAAGCGGCAACCTATCGCGCGGAACTGCTACACCATATGGGTTTCTTGGCAGAAATACACCCCGCCCAAGACCTTGATAAGGCGGTCACCCGTGTCGCTAATAAAGTGCGAACCTTAGCGCCAGAAGCGGCCAGATTAAACAAACAGTTGTTACGCGACACCTTGCCTGACAGCCTGGGTTTGCGGCGCCGCGATGCGAACCAAGCCTACGCCTATGCGGGGTCGGCGGAGCACCGCGAAGGCGTCACGGCATTTATAGCGAAACGGTCGCCGCGTTTCGGCGCCTCTTCGGACGATGCGTGAGGTTTGTGGCATGAGAGTTGTGGCATGAGGCATCACGCATAAGCATGGATACGGTGTCGCTTCTTTTGGCGCCCGCGTTGGCCGCGCTGTCTATGGGCGTGCTGGGCGGCCCGCACTGTATTGCCATGTGCAGTGCGGCGTGTGCTGGCGTGGCGCGTGCAAGTTGCGGCTTGGACGATCCGTCCCCCAAGCGCATCAATACGGCCTTGTTGCAGTTTCAGTTGGGCCGCGTGCTGGGTTATGCGCTACTGGGTATGGTCGCGGCGGGGTCTGTGCAGGCGCTGGGCTGGATGGGGGCCAACACCACGGTAATTAGACCGCTGTGGATGGGCTTTCACGTGGTCGCTGCGTTGTTGGGCTTGACGCTGTTGGGCTTGGGTCGGCAGCCCCATTGGGTAGACGGTTTGGCACAGCGCGTCTGGCGCTTTGTGCGTCCGCGTATCGGTAACTTTGGCAGCAGCGCGCCATGGCTGGTCGGCATGGTTTGGGCACTGATGCCGTGTGGGTTGCTGTACGCCGCGCTCATGCTGGCGGCCTTGCAAAGCAGTGCGTGGCAGGGCGGCTTGACCATGGCTATTTTTGCAGCGGGAAGCGGCGTGTCTATGACGCTCGGTGCATGGTGGTTGTTACGCGCCAACCTCCGTCCGGCTGGCCATTGGGCGATGCGGGCAGCGGGTCTGGCCTTATTTGGCTTGTCGAGTTGGGCCATCTATAAGGGCGTGACGGCACCCACGGGTTTGTGGTGCGCATAGCCCATGCGCGGTGGCGCCTAGTCGCTTGACGTGCGCTGCGTCGCAGCGCGCTCACCGCGCTGACCGCGTTTAGGCAAGGTGGCCAAGACCACGCCGACAAGGGCAATGGCGAAGGCAATGACCTGTATGCCGGTCATGACCTCATCGAAAAACGCCACACCAATGGCGGCCGCGGTGATGGGTAGAAATACGGTGAACACCCCGGCTTGATGCGCCGGAATGGTTTTAAGACCTGTCATCCACAGCCACACCGTCACCACGCTGGCCGCGGTGGCATAAAAGAGCAGCAGCGCCCACTTGTCTGCGGTGACTCCCGCGAAGTCGAACTGCAGCGCCAAGTAAATACCAAAGGGTGTGGTGAGCGCCAGTCCCCACACATTGATGACGGCCGCAATGCGCTTGGCTGATAAATGCGCGGTGAGGTACTTGCCGATCACGGCGTAAGAGGCTTCGCAACAAACGGCTGCGAACACCAACAGGTTTCCGATAGACGCGTTGGGGTAGGCTGCGCTGGTTTGCTCGGGGCGGTTGCTCGCGTAAAGCCCAATGCCCACAAAGGCGCAGAGGATTGCGAACAGGGATAACCGCGACAGTCGCTCACCCAAAAAGAGGGCGCTCAGCACGGCCACCATCGCGGGGATGGCGGCAAGAATAACGCCCGCAGAACTGGCACTTGTGAGGCTCAGGCCGTAGAGCATACAAATTGAGAACAGGAAGTTGCCGAGGAACGAGGTTAAGAAAAGCAAGCGGTGCGTGGCGCGTGACAGTGGGCTTTCTTGAGGCTCTGGTTTGAGCCAGCCCATCATCAGCACGGTGCCCGTACCGAAGCGCAACCAGGCCAATAACAGCACGGGGAACGCTGCGACCAAGGGCTTGGACAGTGCCACGTAACACCCGACCAGCGCCATGCTAAGACCAAGACACAGGTAGGCAAGCCACGTTTTCATAGCGATAGCTTATTCCATTTCACACAGCAAAAAAGACGTTTCTCGATGTGAAATGTACGAGCATCTGCCCATGCTGCGCCGCACCAAAATTTCTCATTGTGGGAAATATTATTCCGCATTGCGATATTTAACGAAAAGATGATTGATATTTATATAAAAAATAAAAGTCTTATATAAGACATAAGAGATCGGATTAACTCTTGTATAAGACTTATAGTAGGTGTCATGGAGGCAAAAGTGCTTTTTGCCCACCCCATTTGAATTTAACCAACCTGAAGGCGTACTGATATGAAAAAGCAAACCCGTGAGCAGCAAATTGCAGCCCTTGAAAAAGACTGGGCAGAGAACCCCCGTTGGAAGGGCGTGACCCGTCCTTACAGCGCAGCCGACGTCGTGCGCTTGCGTGGTAGCTTGCAACCTGAGCACACCCTGGCGGCCAACGGCGCAGAGCGTCTGTGGGAACTGGTTAACGGTGGTGCCAAAAAGGGTTACGTCAACTCATTTGGTGCGATCAGCGCTGGGCAAGCCATGCAACAAGCCAAAGCGGGTCTTGAGGCGGTCTACCTGTCTGGTTGGCAAGTGGCCGCTGACGGCAACTCCTCAGAGACCATGTACCCCGATCAGTCGTTGTACGCCTATGACTCGGTGCCAACGATGGTGCGCCGCATCAATAACACCTTTAAACGTGCCGATGAAATTCAGTGGTCGCGTGGCATCAACCCGGGTGACGACGGCTTTATTGACTACTTTTTGCCTGTGGTGGCAGATGCCGAGGCGGGTTTTGGTGGGGTGTTGAACGCCTTCGAATTGATGAAGAACATGATTACGGCGGGCGCAGCGGGCGTGCACTTCGAGGACCAACTCGCCGCGGTTAAAAAATGCGGCCACATGGGCGGCAAGGTATTGGTGCCCACGTCGGAGGCGGTTCAAAAACTCACTGCTGCGCGCTTCGCTGCGGACGTCATGGGTGTGTCCACCATTGTGTTGGCCCGCACCGACTCCGAGGCGGCCAACCTCATCACCTCAGACCATGATGCCAATGACCGCCCCTTCCTAACGGGAGAGCGCACACCAGAGGGCTTCTATCGCGTGAAAAATGGTTTGGAGCAAGCCATCAGCCGTGGCGTTGCGTACGCCCCGCATGCCGACTTGGTCTGGTGCGAAACGGGTGTGCCAGACATCGGTTTCGCCAGAGAGTTTGCCCAAGCCGTGCACGCCGCATGCCCTGGCAAGCTGTTGTCTTACAACTGTTCGCCGTCGTTCAACTGGAAGAAGAATCTAAACGACACGCAGATTGCGTCTTTCCAAGAAGACTTGTCCGCCCTCGGTTACAAGTATCAGTTCATCACGTTGGCGGGTATCCACATCAACTGGTACAACAGCTTCAAGTTCGCCAAGGCCTACGCGGGCGGCGAGGGTATGAAGCACTACACCGAGATGGTGCAAGAGCCTGAGTTCAAGGCGCGCGAGGACGGTTACACATTTGTGTCGCATCAGCAAGAGGTGGGCGCAGGTTACTTTGACGAAGTCACCACCGTGATTCAAGGCGGCGCTTCTTCGGTGAAAGCGTTAACCGGCTCGACAGAGGAAGAGCAGTTCCACTGATGCGTTGAGTGCAGATAAAGGTACAGGTAAAGGTACAGGTAAAGGTACAGGTAAAGGTACAGGTACAGGTAAAGGTACAGGTACAGGTAAGGGCGCGGTTGCCGGCGCCTGTACCGCCTGATGGGCGCTAGTCAGAGATGCGGGCGCGCAAGGCTTTTTTCTCCGAGCGTTGGCTTTTCTCCGCACGGGCGCGCTGTTTGGAGCCATAGCTGGGTTTGGTGGGGCGACGTTTTTTGGGAGGTGTTGCCACGCTTTGCACCAGCTCACTCAATCGAGACAGCGCATCCAGCTTGTTCATCTCCTGCGTGCGGTGTTGCTGTGCCTTGATTACCAAGACGCCAGATTTGTTAATCCGGCTGTCACTGAGGGTCAGCAAGCGCTCCTTTACCTCATCAGGCAACGCGGACGCCGCAATATCAAAACGCATGTGAATGGCGCTGGAAACCTTGTTAACGTTTTGACCGCCAGAGCCTTGTGCACGAATAGCGCTGATTTCGACATCGTCTTCTGCAATGCGCAATTCGGGGCGTTTGGCTGCGGCGGTCATATGCGGATAAGGGGGCGTCGCCTATTGGCGGTTGACGCGACCAAGTAGCGAGGTCAATGCCGGCACATAGTCGTCGCCGTGCCCCGCATCGACGACGGCGCTAATCGCCGCTGAGACGCCGTCAGCAATTGCATGGCTACCGCCGCCATCGCCAATCATTTCCCGGTAGTAATTGATATCTTTCATGGCATTACTGATGGCGAAAGGGACATCGCTGGCATCGCCCGTCAATATGGACTTGCGCAACCGATCAAGGGCTGCGCCCGCGCCGCCACCTTTGGCGAGCACGTCGACAAACAGTTGCGGATCGACACCAGCGGCTGCTGCTTGGGCGGCTGCCTCCGCCATCACGGCCATGTGCCCGAGGGATACATAGTTGTGCAAGAGTTTCATCCGGTGCCCAAACCCGAGGGCGCCGACGTGATCAATGTTTTCTGTGAAGGTATTCAGCACGGGCCTTGCCGCATCGAGGACAGCCGTTTCTCCTCCGACCAAAATATTGAGCGTGCCCTCGTGTGCTTGCTTTGCCAGTCGCGTCATGGGTGCGTCTAGGTACTGGCTACCTGCGGCGGCGACCAGTGCGGCCATGCGCGCCGTGGAGGCTGGCAGTGACGTAGAGCAATCTACGACGATGCTGCCCGGTTTGAGTGACGCAATCACCCCGGTATCGCCCGTGAGAACGGCCTCAACTTGGGGGGAGCCGGAGACGCACAGAATAACAAGGTCGACCTCAGACGCCACCGCCCCTGGGGTGAGGCCTTGTGTCGCACCGAGGTCTATTAAGTCATGTACCGGTTGGTTGCCAGGGTGATCGAGCATGACCAAGGGAAAGCCGCCCTTGAGCACGTTCAGCGCGATGCCATGGCCCATATGTCCCACCCCAATGATTCCTACCCGCATGGCTCAATCCTTTACTTACTTATTTACTTATTTACGCCGAAGACGCTATCGTAACCAAATTAAAAAAAGCCACCCGAGGGTGGCTTCTTCGATACCGAGGGTCACCGACGCCGTGACTTACTTGGTGGGGGCCTTGGCGTAGCGAAGGTAAGGAAGCTTGATATCCAACTCGCCGTATTTCTCTGTCGCCTGTTCGTTGTTTAGCGCTAGGGCGACGATGACGTCTTGGCCTGGCACCCAATTCGCAGGCGTCGCCAGTGGCACGCCATCCGTGATTTGAATCGCATCCAATGCACGCAGAATTTCTGCGAAGTTTCGGCCCACGGTCATGGGGTATGAAATGCTCAAGCGCACCTTCTTGTCGGGGCCAATAATGAACACGGTTCTGACGGTCGCGCTATGTGCCGGGGTGCGGCCATCCGGTAGGTAGGCATCCGCCGGCAGCATGTCATAGAGCTTGGCCACCTGCAAAGAGGTGTCGTCAATGATAGGAAAATCTGCCGGGGCGCCCGCAAACGCCGTGATGTCTTTTTTCCATTTTTCATGGTCCTCAACGCTGTCTACAGAGACGCCCATTACTTTGGTGTTGCGTTTGGCGAACTCAGGAGCGAGTTGCGCCACCGCGCCAAACTCCGTGGTGCATACGGGAGTGAAGTCTTTGGGATGTGAGAACAAAATGGCGTAGCTGTCGCCTATCCAGTCGTGCAGTGTCAATGCGCCGGCGGTAGACGCCGCTGTGAAGTTGGGGGCAATATCGTTGATACGTAGTGACATAGAGATTCCTTTGTGTAGCGTTTAAGGATAGAGATAAATAAAGACCTATTTCTCTTGTGACTATGTATTTTGTTAGCCGACGTGTTTTTTGTGAAATACGAAGAAGTTATATGCTTATGCTGGAAACGCATGAGGGCGCGCCTATTTCGCTGTTTCGTTATACTTTTCCCATGTCCAAGCGGTTAATTTCTCGTTGTTGTTAAATATTTAATGGCGCATCATCAAATGAAGCCATTGCGTCGAGCACTTGCGAGCAGCGTTGCCGCCGCATTGTTTGGGGTGTTTTTTAGTAGCCGTTCGTCATTTGCGTCCAATATGTCACAGGCAGCAGGCATTCACGCCATTCAACCGTTGCTCACGGCCCTCAGGGCGACCCAGTTACCCGTTTGTGTCGAGGCGGCTGAACGACTGTCCGCGTCGTTTGCGCATACACACGTTGCCGATCTTGCGCTGCGCAGCGCCAAACTAGACTCCGCACATGCCTTGGCGCTGGCCGCCGCCATTCGTCATGCAACGCAGGGCGGCGCGTTTCAACTGCGCGGGTTTAGCGCCAGTTACAACCCTCAAATTGGGTCGACTGGCGCCGCCGCTATCGTGGCGGCCATGCCAGACAACCTAGCTGAATTTGGGCTGGTTGGCTGCGCTCTCGACGATGTCGCAGGCGATGCCATTGTGGAATTCATGGCACGAGCCACCACGCTGAGAGTCATCTGCGTTGAGGAAAACACATTTTCAACAGCGATGGTGGCGCGTATCACCCAAGCAGGTCGTTTGCTGCCAGGTTGCCTCGTTGTGGTTTGAACCTGCTGGCGTAGCCTCTCGCGGTGCTCTTAAAAGGCGCCGGGAATCATAGAGTCTGCGATGGGTCTGCGCTGAGACGGTTGCTCGCGGGACTTGAGCGCGTCAGGTAACGCCTCGGCATCGCCTTGCCGCCCGATCGCAACGATGCAGTGAATGGCGTAGTCGGCAGGTAGCTTAATCACAGTGGCTGCGGCCTCCGCGTTGAAACCGCCCATGGCATGTGTCGCCCAGCCGGATTGACTGGCTTGTAGCGCCAGAAAAGCCCAAGCCGCGCCAGCATCAAACGCGTGGGCGCCATTGTTGACGAGCTCACTGCCACCCGGTGGGACCATGCGCTTGTGGGAGGTGACTGCAATCAACGCAGCAGCCTTCGGCGCCCACGTTTGGTTGCCGGGAGCCAATGTCGCGGCAAGATCAGCCCATGCCGCATCGTTTCGCAAGCTGTACACAAAGCGCCACGGTTGTACGTTGCTCGCAGAAGGTGCCCAGCGAGCCGCCTCAAGAATTCCTGTGAGCTCGGCTAAGGTGATGCTGGCATCGGTGAAAGACCTTGGCGACCAGCGGTTGACAAAGATGGGGTCGACGGGGGTATCGGCGATGCGCGTGGGAGCGGTGGTCATAAAGCGTTATTTCCTTGTCATTTGAAGATCGACATGCTAACAAATTTCCAATTGTCTTGACGCCCGCCCCATGGCGGGTCGCCGCGATCAGCCGCCGAACGATCGCGGTCAGGTGATGCGTGTATCTAATGCTGCATAACGCTGGGTAGGTATAAAACCAATGCCGGGAACAGTGCGATGAGACCCACCAGAATCGCGTCGCACAGTAAGAAAGGGGCCGCCGCTGTCGCAACTTGCTTTAGCGTGGTCCCTTTGGGTGCAACCCCGAGCATCACAAAAAGTAGCAGACCAAACGGCGGTGTGGTTTGACTCATTTCCAACGCCAACAGCATAAACAGACCGAACCAAAGTGGGTCGATCCCAAGGGCTATGACGAGCGGGAAGAAAATGGGCACCGTAATAAGCATCATGGATACGGGGTCCATAAACATGCCGATGAGCAGCAATGACAAAAAGATCATCATGAGCATTGCTGCGGGGGAAATGTCAAACGAGGTTGCGAACTGAAGTAGTCCCGAGCTCGCGCCCGAAAAAGCCAGCAGTTGGCTGAAGATGCTTGAGTTGAGGATGATGAAAAACACCATTCCACCCACCTTGATTGTGGAAATCAAAGAGGTCTTGACCACCTCAAAGGTCAGCATTTTGAACGCTTTAGCCAAAAGAGCGACGCCCAGCACGCCAAAGGCCGCAGACTCGGTTGGCGTTGCAATCCCGAAAATGATGAGGCCGATCACCATCAAAACCACCAATGCCATCGGCATGATGTTGGTTATGACAACCTTGATGCTCTCTTGCCAACCCAACCTAGGCGTATCGTAATTCGGCGTGTAGTGTGGGTTTCGCCAAACTTGATAGGAAATTAAAGCGGTGTAGAGTGCCGCGAGGACAAGACCGGGCAGAATACCCGCGATCAAAAATTTCCCCACATCAACTTCTGCCAAGGTGGCCAGTAGGATGCCCAGCGTGGACGGGGGAATAATCATGGCCAGTCCGCCCGTACCCAAAATCGGACCGAGCGACATCTTCCAGTGATATCCGCGCCGCTGCATTTCAGGGACCATCAAGGAGCCGAGCATGGCGGTGTTCGCCATACTTGAACCGGTGAGCGTTGAAAACGCGGTGCCGCCGGCCACTGTCAAGTAGCATAGGCGGCCAGGGATACGACCCAACAGACGGTCTAATGCGTCAAAAACACGGACGGCTAATCCTGAATAGAAGAACACCGAACCCATGAATATGAAAAATGGGACAGGTGCCAGCTGGAAGCGCGTGATGAGTGCAGTGGAGTTATCCACCACCTGCAACACCGACGCCGAGCCTCCGATAAAAATCCATGCGGCTATCAAATTGGTCGCCATGAAAGCGAAGGCGACCGGAACACCGATGATCATTAGACCAACGACTAATGACAACAGCAGCGATAACGCGTAATACCATTCCATGATTACATCGAGTCCAGCTGAAGTTCGCCTTCGTATAGCGACTCGGCGCCCAGCAGGTAGCGGCTGAATTCCAAGGCAATAAGTGAGAAACAGGGAGGGAATAAAACGTATAAAAGCCAGTAGGGAATATCAATGGAGCGTTCGTCCATGTACCCAAGTAGCAGGGCTTCATAGAACAGAAACCCTCCAACGCTGGCGAAAATAAGCGAGATGATGATGCAGAGCAAGTAAATAAATTTCTCTACCCACCATCGAATGCCTTTGGGTAGTCGCCGAAAAACCATGTCGGTTAAGACATGGCCTTTAATGCGAACCAAGTAGGGCGCAGAAAGTAAAACAAAGTAGAGCAAGATGTACTCGACGGTGGCGACAGTGAAGCCGGGGGGCTTCAGTCCTACCGTGCGTATACAAACGTCTACGATGACTAGCGCAATGCCAATGAGGATGAGTACCCCGGCGGTCACAACAAATGCGTTAACAACTTTGAGTTGTCGGTCCCACCATAAAGTACCCATCATCGTCGACTCCAAGCTAGGGTATGCGATTAATCTTCGCTTAACATTTTGCGCAACTGGGCCAATTCATCGGGGCCAACCTTCTTGCCGACGACACCCCACATGGCGTCGCTTGCAGTCTTCAGGTATTTCTTGCCTTCGGCTCCGCTCATGGTGATCGCCTTGACACCTGCTTTGTCGCCGGCGGCGATGTCAGACTGGTTTTTCTCGATCATGTATTGAACCGATGCCGTCTCATACTCGCGTGCGACTTTTGAGATCAGCTGACGTGCTTCTGGAGACAAGCTGTTCCACTTTGATTTTGCAATCAAGACCACGTTGGCGAGGTTGTAAAACTTAGGCTCAATACGATAGCTAATTCGGTCAGCCAAGCCAATTGAGGCCAGTCCGACGGTTGGCCAGCCAAATCCGTCAATGACACCACGCTCAAGTCCTGTGGGCACATCACCGGATGGGATGGAAACCGTTGTTGCATTCAATGCGGTCTGAATGGGGCGGTAAGCACCTGTTGTACGCATTGTTAGTCCGCTCAGGTCGACCATACCGTCCTTCATGCCGGGCTTTTTCTTGGTGTACAGGTAGTAACCTGATCCTTCACCGGTTTCTGCCCATGCCAATAACTTAGCGTCTAAACGGTCGCCAAAAATTTTGTCGTACGCATCGACCGCGCCCGTGCTGCGCAGCTTATCGATACCGATGTTCTGCAACATCATGGCCTGCGCCTCTGGCACCAAGCCGGCGACATAAGCGGCTGGGATGAACAAAACGTCAATCACGCCACGCTGCATGGCTTGCGGCGCACGCTTCGCCGGCGTGACTTCAGGGCCACCCAACAAATTAAGTTGGACAACGCCCTTACCCTGCTGGTTTAGGGGCGTTATGAAGTGTGTGATGTAGCTCTGCGAAAGCGCATGTTTTGTGGGGAGCGCTGTTTGCGTGGAGAGGGTTACCTCCGCAGCGTTAGCGCCTGTGATGCCGCCTAATGCCAGTGTGGCTACTGCAAGGCTGCTTAAAATTTTTCGTTTAATCATTGTCGTCTCCTTTAGGGTTACCAAAAAAACTACCGGGTCGCTTCACTCAAGAAACAGGGTTGTGCAAATCACCGAGGCCGGTGATGCTGACAGTCATTTGATCGCCAGGTCGCAAATATTTCGGCGGGTTGAAGCCGATGCCGACGCCGACGGGTGTGCCAGTGGCAATGATGTCACCGGGTAACAACGTGGTTGTTGCGCTGATGGTTGCAATCAGGTTGGGGATGTCAAAAATCAGATCCGCGACAGAGGTCTGTTGGCGAACCTCGCCGTTGACCGTAGTGGTCAGTTCCATCTTGGTAACATCTGAAATCTCGTCGGCTGTCACCAACCAGGGGCCCATCGGGCAGAAGGTGTCAATACCTTTGCCGATCACCCACTGCCCGTGGCGCTTTTGCAGCTCACGAGAGGTGACGTCGTTGATGATGGTGTAGCCAAAGACGTAACTCATGGCATCAGCCTCAGCGACTTGAAATGCGCGGCGGCCAATTACCACGCCCAATTCGCCTTCGTAGTCCACTGTGTTCGTCGTGTCTAACGCGCTGTTAACGCTGACGCCCGGCCCGATCACGCTGGTTGTGGCCTTTGTAAAAATGATCGCGTGCTGTGGGATGGCATCTCTGCTGCTTGAATCAAAGCCGCTGGAATGAAACTCTTTGGCATGCTCAAAGTAGTTTTTCCCAACGCAAAAAATGTCACGCAGTGGCTCTGGAATAGGCGCGACCAGCGTCACTTCACTGAGGGGAATGCGACGAATCTCTTTGTTAGACCAAGCTTTCAAGCCATCTGCGCCAGTGGCACAAAGCGCCAGTAAGGCGCGCGCGGCGCCGTCGCCCTCATGGCAAACCACGACGGTCTCATCCGCTAAGTAGCCTGCGGCGAGCTGTCCGTGAGCGTGGAAAGTTACAAGTTTCATTTTGTCGACAAAAGTAGTTATTTGCGCTAATGTTGCATGGTATATATAATTTTGTCAATCCGAGTAACAAATTAAAGCCATGTTTGATATTCGATTTATTTGTCCGATTTCACCTGCGGAAAACAAAGGAATGCGCGCATGAGCGACACCCTACATGGCACTGCGGCGCGGCCTCAAGCTAGCGAGTCGCTAGCGGAGTCAGCCTATAAACGGCTTCGCGAAGACATCATCCGTGGCGTCCGCTACGCGGGGGAGCGCCTACGCATCGAAAAACTAAAGGGTATCTACGGCATGGGGCCGACGCCCTTGCGCGAGGCCCTCCAGCGTTTGAGTTCAGAACAATTCGTTGAGGTGCACGAAAATCGGGGCTTTACAGTCGCGCCCATGGATTTGGCAGACTTTGGCGATCTCAATTTCGCGCGCGCCGAGATCGAACAAATTGCCCTTCGTCGTGCGATGCGCATTGGCGATGGTGATTGGGAGGCTCGGGTCGTCGCGGCCAGTTACGTCATGGCGAAGGCGGATGCGCGTTTGGCCGATATTGATGGCCCCCGGCATGATGACGATTGGGAAAAAGCCAACGCCGCATTTCATTCTGCGATGGTGTCGGCCTGCGACTCACGTTGGCTACTCATGACGCGTGGCCGCCTCCAAGACATGTGCGAGCGCTATAGGCGCGCTTCGTTGCACACGACCAGCGGACACCGCAGTACAGCCCAAGAGCACACGCAGATATCAGAGGCCGTTCTCGCTAGGGATGTCGATCGTGCCTGCGCGCTCACCGCAGCCCACTTTACGGTCACGCTGAACATTCTTTTAGAAGAACGCTCTGGACATGATCCTGTTTTTGCCCCGAGAGGGGGGGAGTTGAAATAATGAGTTCTGAATCGACGGTGATTCAATTTTGGGTCAATGACGAAAAGGTCGAGGCGCCAGCGGCGGATGGTGATATGTCCCTGCTGAATTACTTAAGAGATTCTCTAGGTCTTAATCGGGCCCGCTACGGGTGCGGTGCTGCAGCCTGTGGTGCGTGCACGGTGGTCTGTAATGGAGAGGCGGTGACGTCGTGTGATCAGGTCCTGTCGGAGTTGCACGGCGTGCGCGTGGAAACGCCAGAAAGCTTGGGTTCTGAAGCACAGCCGCATGCCGTTTTGGCGACGCTCGTGAAACACCAGGCGGTTCAGTGTGGCTACTGCATATCGGGCATCGCCATGCGCGTAAAAGCCTTACTGGACAAAAATCCAACACCCTCAAAACAATCGCTGGACATGGCGTTAGATCACCATTTGTGCCGCTGCGGTACCCACGTTAGGATCAAGCGCGCCGTATACGAGCTGGCAGGGATTGGGGCTTAATATGAATGCTCCCGTACAGCTTACTGAATCGCCGCGCATCTCAGCCTGGCTAATTTTTGGCCAAGCCCAGCTTCACGTGCTGAGTGGTCGTGTTGAACTCGGGCAGGGCAACATGACGGCTATTTTGCAAATCGCAGCAGATGAGTTGGATTTGCGAGTCGATCAAGTGACGATCACTGGCGGCGATACGCGTGCCACGCCAAACGAGGGCTTCACCTCGGGCAGTCTCTCGATCGCGCAAAGCGGTATGGCTATCCGGTGGGCCGCTTCCGCCGCACGTAATGCCCTGTTTGCCATCGCCGCGCAAAAACTCTCAGTTTCATTAGACCGACTCAGCGCGGTAGCAGGCCAATTTCATGTCGATGGAAACGCGGTTACCTTGACCTATTGGGATGTGAGCGCCGAGGTTGACTGGACTCAAGACGTCTCGTTGCTTGCGAGTCCCAAGTTGGCAGTCGCGCGTCAGGTGACGGGGTTGTCGGTGCCGCGTATTGATCTGATCGAGCGCATCATGGGTACGCCGTTCGTACACGACTTACAGCTGCCTGGGCTGGTTCACGGTCGCGTGGTTCAACCGCCTTGCCTAGGCGCCACACTGCAGCATCTAGACGAAGCCAGTTTAGGTAATCGCCCAGGGGTGCTTGGGGTTTGGCGTAGCGGCGAGGTGGTTGGGCTTATCGCCGACACGGCCCACCATGCAAATGCCGCGTGCGAGTGGGCGCACTTGAAAGCACAATGGTCGCTCCCCGCTAACGCGCCCGTCGATCCCATCGCAGAAATTAGAAACTCCCAAGAGGAGACTAGTCTCATCCATTCGATCGGTGACGTCGATCAAGCCGCGGGCGAGGTGACTGCACACCTCGTGTCAAGACCCTATCTGAGCCATGGGTCTATCGGCCCGTCAGCGGCGGTGGCCATTTTGGCAGACCAGCGTCTTAACGTGTGGTCCCACGCGCAAGGGCCGTTCCCGTTGCGCGATGCGTTGGCCGTGGTGTTGGACATGCCAGCCCAAAGCATTGATGTGATTCACCATCCGGGCGCAGGGTGCTACGGACACAATGGTGCCGATGATGTGGCCTTGGACGCTGCCCTGTTAGCGAAGGCCTTTCCAGGAAGACCTGTCAAAGTGGTTTGGAGCCGCGCCGATGAGTTTCGCTGTTCGCCGCTTGCGCCGGGTATGGTGACCCGTGTGTCCGCGCGTGTGGATCAGACGCATACGATTCAAGCCATGGACGTGTTGGTAAACAGCGCCCCCCACGGTAATCGACCGGGTCGAAATGGCTCACCTAACTTGCGTTCGGCAGCCTTCTTAGAGACGCCTTTTTTGCCCAGTCGCTCAAACGACATTCCTCTCGCTGGGGGCGGTGGTGCAGATCGAAATGCCATACCGCTTTACGCCATCCCCAATGTGTTGGTGCACAAGCGAATTGTTCATAACTTACCGTACCGAACGTCCTCGATGCGTGGGTTAGGTGCACACCTGAATGTGTACGCCATTGAAACACTGATGGACAAGTTGGCCGCAGAGGCGTCAGAGGACGCTTTCGATTTTCGTTTGCGCCATCTGACGGATGCGCGTGCAAAGGGCGTTTTACAGGAACTCCGCACGATGAGCGAACACCTGCGATCGGTCGCAGCGGAGGACGGTGAAGGCTGGGGGATCGGATTTGCCAAGTACAAGAATACAGCGGCCTATTGCGCGATTTTTGTGCGTGTTCAGATACAAGAGCGTGTGCGCGTGACCCACGCTTTTGCCGTACTAGACGGCGGCGAAATAATCAATCCAGATGGTGCTATCAACCAAACAGAGGGTGGCATGTTGCAGGCACTGAGTTGGACTCTCCACGAGGCGATTAAATTCGATGGCCCGGCTGTTGCGACGGACGCCTGGCTGGACTATCCCATTTTGTCCTTCTCTGACGTGCCTGCCGTGGAGGTTAGGTTAATGGCGCAACCGGATGCGCCGCCTTTGGGTTGCGCTGAAGCGGCGCAAGGCCCTATGGCTGCCGCCATAGGGAATGCTGTTTTCAACGCGATAGGCGTGCATGTGTGTGAGATGCCCATCACCCACGATGCACTGGTTAAGGCCGCGTTAGGCGAGTAACAATTTTTAAAAACGAAGGATATGTGATGAGTGACGTAAAGATTCTGAGCGGTGGCGCCGCCAATGGACTGGTGAACGCCGTGCGGGCTGATTTTCTACAGGCAACTGGGTCCAACATCGTTGGTGATTTTGGCGCGGTCGGGGGCATGTTTGATCGCATTGTTGCCAACGAAGCGGTTGATATCGTGATTCTGAGCCAAAAGCTGATGGACGATTTACTTGCGCGGGGGTTGATTAGTTCGAAAAACATGACGCCACTCGGGAAAGTGGTGACAGGACTCGCCGTGCGCAGCGGGCAAGCTAAGCCGGTCGTCGACAATGCTGACAGCTTGAAGCAGACTTTCTTAGACGCGGATGCGATCTATATACCCGACCACATTAAATCGACTGCGGGCATCCACATTGCGGGGGTGCTTGCTAAGTTGGGTATTTTTGATGCGGTGATGCCGCGTTTGAAGTCTTTCCCCAACGGGCAGACCGCAATGACTGAAATGGCCAAGGCTAACGATGTCAATCCCATTGGTTGTACCCAAATGACGGAAATTTTGAATACCGCCGGTGTGGAATACGTCGGCGACCTGCCAAGCGGTTTTGATTTGGCTACGGTGTACACGGCGGCGCAAGCAACAGCTGCGGCTGACCCTGACGCGGTGCAACGTTTGATAGGCATCCTGAGCGCGGATGCCCATCAGCAGACGCGGTTGACGGCCGGGTTTTTGCCGTGAACGTGCCCGTCGCCAAAGTCTTATCGGAGCGGCTACCCCGCATATTTGCGGCAGGCGCGGATCACAGCGATGTGCAGCGCGTGATCACTCAGGTGACCGATATGTCGCTGTGGCCGCAAGCCTGGCTGGCGCTGGCTACTGGCTATGAGCGGCAAGGTGAGAAGGCATTGGAGAACGGTGCGCACACCACGGCTGGCGAGGCCTTCGCGCGGCAGGCGCTTTACTGTCATTTTGGGCAGTTTGCATTTTTTGGTGATGAGGACTTAAAGCGCCGTTTGCAGGCGATGCAAAATGTCGCCTATCAGCGCGCGGCACCGTATCTGTCGCCACCGGGCATACACCTTGAGATCGCAACGACGGGGGCGATGATGCGTGGTGTTTTGCGTGTTCCCGAGGCAGATCGTCCGCCACCTTGCGTGATATTGGTGCCAGGTGCGGACTCGACAAAAGAGGAGTTCCAAACGCTCGAGGCTGTTTTTCATCGTCGCGGCTTAGCGACCTGCAGCGTGGATGGACCGGGGCAGGGACTGACGCGCGCGGCGGCTAAGTTGCGTCCAGACTTTGAGGTCCCTATTGGACATGTACTTGATAGCTTGCAGCAGCGCGAAGATATAAATACGCAAAAAATCGGCCTGTGGGGGCGCAGCTTTGGCGCCTATGCAGCACTGCGAGGAGCCATAGACCAACGGCTTTCTGCCGTTGTGTCGATCGGTGGTTTTTTCGACCTGCCAACCGTTTGGGCTCGTATGCCGTATTCCACCCAAGAGTCCATTGCCTATGCCATGGGCTTGTCGGTGGAAGAGGCATCGTCGGCGTTGCCAAGCTACACATTAAAGGGGCACCTAGGCGAGGTGCGCTGCCCGGTGCTGATTGTGCACAGCGGCGGGGATGAAGTCTGTCCGGTAACGGAGAGCGAACACATGGTTAGTGACCTGAGCGCACCGACGAGCTATCAGCTTTTTGAAAACGGTAACCATGTCTGCGACAACCTGACGCATACGGTGCGACCGTTGATGGGCGACTGGTTGCAATCCATATTGTTTGGACGTACAACGCCTGTTTGAGTGATGACTAAAAAAACTGAAGGAGACTGCAATGGGTAATAAGTTAGCAAAACGTGCGCTAGGTGCGTCGGGTCTGCAGGTCAGCCCCATTGGGTTTGGGCTGATGTCTTTGTCGGGCATTTACGGTGCCAGTGACGATGAAAACGGCACAAAACTTATTCAACAGGCGATTGATCAAGGGGTGGACTTTCTGGACTCCTCGGATATGTACGGTTGGGGGCATAACGAAACGCTGCTGTCCAAGGCCTTACCGGGCTATCGCGATCGGGTTGTATTAGCCAGTAAATTTGGTCAGGTTCGCCGCGAAGATGGCACACAAGGGGTAGACGGACGTCCCGAGTATGTGCGCGCGGCGTGTGAGGCGAGTTTGCAACGCTTGCAGACCGACGTGATCGATCTCTACTACGTGCACCGCATCGATCCCAACGTCGCTATCGAGGAGACGGTTGGTGCGATGGCCGACTTGGTCAAAGCGGGGAAAGTCCGTGCGCTTGGACTGTGTGAGGCCAACCCAGAGACCATACGTCGTGCGCACGCCGTACACCCGTTAGCAGCCATTCAGACTGAATACTCGTTGCTTTACCGGGAGCCTGCCGAGGAAACCTTGCAGACGACGCGTGAACTCGGTATTGGGTTTGTCGCCTATGCTCCGCTGGGTCGAAGCCTGTTGACGGGCGCTGTTAAGTCTGTTGAGGATGTGGCGGCCGACCGCCGCAAAGACCATCCCCGGTTCCACGAGGCCAACCTAGCCAGTAACTTGACCCTACTCCCCGCGTTACAAGAGATGGCTGCGCGCAAGGCGTGTACGCCAGGGCAGCTGGCACTGGCGTGGTTGCTTGCGCAGGGCGATGACCTGATCATCATTCCGGGTACCAAGCAGAGTGCGCGCTTGCAGGAAAATTTAGAGGCTGGTGGCGTCACACTGAGCGCTGATGATATCGCCGCGTTAGCCCAAGCCTTTCCAAAAGAGGCGGCGGCAGGAACGCGTTACCCGACTGGCGGCATGAAGGGTGTCTTTATTTAAGGCTGGGGTCGCAGCAAGCAGTAGGGGGCTTTCGTGGCACTGATGCCTAGTCGTTTGCCGCCTGTATCGTTACCGCCGATGTCTCCCGCTAAGACTCCGTAATTTGTATTGAAAGTGACTAATTTCATTTAATCAATAAAGGTAATAAATATCGATATTCTTATAGACAAGGGGTCAAAAAAGAAGCGTCTAGCGCTTTAGGTTGTTCCCAACGCGGCATACTTTGCATAGTTAATCTACTTGTCGCGTAACACCATGGTATTTCAAGCACCCGAACCCTACAGCGCCTACGCCAGCGGCGAATCGCTTGCCGAGCGTGCCTATGCGCTGCTACGCTCAGACATCATTCGCGGCATCCGACCACCCGGGGAGCGTTTGCGCATTGAGAAACTCAAAACAATCTACGGAATCGGGCCGACGCCTATACGGGAGGCGTTGCAAAAGCTGAGTGCAGAACACTTGGTGCAGACTTTTGAGAACCGTGGTTTTGCGGTCGCACCGCTGGATTTGAGTGACTTTTCAGACCTGAATTTTGCGCGCGCTGAGATCGAAAACGTCGCGTTGCGCCGATCCATTGCGCTCGGCGGCAGTGCGTGGGAGGGCGGGGTCGTCGCGGCAAGCTATGTCATGGCGAAGGCGGAAAAGCGTTTGGAGAGCAGTGCGAGGGGTGCAGATGACGAATGGGAGCAAGCGAACGCTGGTTTTCATACTGCAATGGTCGCGGCTTGTGACTCAAAGTGGTTACTCATGACGCGACGTCGATTACAAGATATGTGCGAGCGCTACCGACGCGCTTCTTTGCACTCAGAGACAGGTCATCGTGTGACTGCGGCTGAACATCAGGCCATCGCAGATGCTGTTTTGAAGCGAGACAGTGTGCTTGCCTGTGAGTTGACGCAGAGTCACTTCATGACAACGCTAGACATCCTTGTATCGCGCAGTGATAAAAAAAAGGCGGCCAATCCCAGCTGATCGCGTTTTAACGTGTGCGCGCAGGCGTGCGTTTCCCATCCCCGGTTGGCAACGGATCGGGTGTTCTTTTGATGACGCGTCGCATCAGCTTACAACCATCTCAGTGTGTTGACTAGCCTATGATGAGACGCAAACGGTCAGCGTATTTTGTGGCGTGATCGATTGTTTGGAGCAGGCGAATGAAGTTCGATTTTGTAATCGTTGGTGGGGGCTCTGCAGGGTCGACATTGGCAGCCCGTTTAACGGAAGACCCAGATGTCACGGTTTGCCTACTGGAGGCCGGTGGTGGTGCCGATCCTATTTTGCTACGCGCGCCTGCGGCCGTTGTTGCCTTGTTGCCAGGCTATGGCAAGTTGTACAACTGGGCTTTCCAGACGGTTCCTCAGCCGGGACTGAATGGGCGACGCGGCTACCAGCCTCGGGGTCGGGCGCTGGGCGGGTCGTCATCAATCAACGCCATGCTTTACGTGCGGGGTCAAAAGAGTGACTACGACGGGTGGGCCGATATGGGCTGCAATGGTTGGTCTTGGGATGACTGCTTGCCGTACTTTATTCGCTCCGAAAACAATGCGCGTGGCGCCAGTGCGTGGCACGGTGACAGCGGACCACTGCATGTTTCCGATCAACAAAGCCCACGCCCGATTTCCAAGGCGTTCGTCGAAGCTGCCACCCAAATGGGACATGCCGCCGTGGATGATTTCAATACGGGTGAGAACGACGGGGCGGGTCTGTTTCAGGTGACCCAATTTCACGATGCGGCCAAAAATGGTGAGCGGTGCTCTGCCGCACTGGGCTACCTTTACCCCGCTCTGAGTCGCCCCAATTTGACGGTTATCACGAAGGCGCGGGCGACCAAAATATTGTTTGAAGGCCAGCGTGCAGTTGGTGTGAACTATCGCTTAGGGGGGGAAGATAAGTCTGTTTACGCCGCGAAAGAAGTGATTTTGTGTGGTGGTGCCTTTCAATCTCCTCAGCTCTTGCAGCTCTCTGGCGTTGGGCGGTCCGCTGACATTACCCGGTTTGGCATTGAGATGGTGCACGAATTACCGGGTGTCGGTCAGAACCTGCAAGACCACCTAGACTTCATCTTGGCATGCAAAACCGACGACAAGGACAACTTTGGCATCGGCGTAGCCGCGAGCATTCAGCTTGTAAAGCACATCTTGCAATGGCGGCAGGATGGCACGGGTATGGTAGCAACGCCTTTCGCCGAAGGGGGCGCATTTCTTAAGAGCGATCCCTCGGTGGAACGACCGGACATTCAATTGCACTTTGTGATTGCGGTGGTCGATAACCACGGTAAAAATTTACACAGAGGCTACGGCTACAGTTGCCATGTGTGTCCCGTACGTCCGCATAGCCGCGGCGAGGTTTTTTTGATATCAGGGGATCCCTTCGCGGATCCGGGTATCGATCCCAAATTTTTATCTGACCCGCGGGACTTGGCCGTGATGGTTAAGGGCGCCAAAATTGCGCGCGATATTTTGGAGGCGCCTGCGATGAAGCTTTATAAAAAGCACGACCTGTTTGGCGTCACAGATAACCTATCGGACGCGGCGTGGGAGGAGCATATTCGCGCACGCTCCGATACCATTTACCATCCCGTGGGGACCTGCAAGATGGGCGTGGATGAGATGGCCGTAGTCGACCCAGAACTGCGGGTGCACGGGCTGTCGGGTCTGCGGGTCGTTGATGCCTCGGTGATGCCGACGGTCGTGAGCGGAAACACCAACGCCCCGACCATCATGATTGCCGAACGCGCCGCCGATATGATTCGATCTGCCTACGCCAAAGATAACGCCATTCTCGAAAGTTCATCATGAATTCAGTACAAGGTAATGCGTCTTCGGCAGAAGACTTCGCGGCGCTAGACATGGCGCTGGATGCGCTAAAAACCAATGCCACGGCGTGGGCGCAAACATCCAACGCGGAGCGCATCGCGGTGCTCAATGAGATCAAGGACAGAACCTTGGCGGTATCGGAGGGGTGGGTGGAGATCGCTGTGCGTAAGAAGGGGATTCCCAGTGACTCGCCACTAGCAGGGGAGGAGTGGATCTCTGGTCCGTACGCCGTGATCTCTGCCTGTAACGGTTTGATCGAGACCCTCACGCAGATGGGTGATAAAGCGTTTTTGCACGCGCTGCCCAAGCGCACAACCGTCACGGAGCAACTCGCCGTGACCGTGCTCCCGCACAACCTCTGGGACCGGCTTTTGTTATCGGGTGTCACTGCAGAGGTTTGGATGGAGAAGGGCGTTGACGAACATCATTTAGCCGACCACACGGCGGGTGCTTATGCGGCACCCCTAAGCGAACGCGAAGGACGCGTCGCGCTGGTTTTGGGCGCTGGTAATGTCGCATCGATTGCGCCGCTAGACGCGATGCACAAACTGTTTTCTGAGCACCAAGTGGTTCTTTTGAAAATGAATCCGGTCAACGACTATCTAACCGACTATCTCTGTGCTGCATTCCGCCCCTTGATCGCCTGCGGTGCGTTGCGTATCGTCAAAGGGGGTGCTGCAAGCGGGGCGTATTTGTGCCAGCACGCATCGATTGATGAGATTCACATTACGGGCGCCGAGACCACGCACGATGCCATTGTCTGGGGCGTTGGCGAGGAGGCGGTGCAAAACCGCTTAGCGGCTACTCCCAAAATAAATAAACGCGTGACCTCTGAATTGGGTGCGGTATGTCCAACCATTGTGGTTCCAGGGCCTTGGACACAGGCGGATATTCGCTTTCAAGCAGAAAACATCGCGACCCAAAAGCTGCACAACTCTGGCTTCAATTGCGTTGCAATGCAAATGCTCATACTCCCTAGCTACTGGGAGAAAAAAGAGGCCTTGATGCAAGCGGTGCGCGCCGTCATGGCTGCTGGCTTACCGCGGGCGGCCTACTACCCCGGCGCGGCGGAGCGCATGCAGTCTTTTGTTGCGCATTCAGACGATGCAACCCTGTTTGACCGTGGCGAGGCGCCCGCCTGTGTGGTGGTGCCTTATCAAGACGACGGGCAGGCATGGTACCGCTCGCAAGAAATCTTTGCCCCCGCATTCAGTACCTATGAAATAGAGGGGCGTGATGCACAGACGTACTTGCAGGCCGCCATTGACTATGCGAATACGCAGTTACATGGCACCCTGGGCGCCAATATATTGATTCATCCAACGACCATCAAAGAGATGGGGGAGCAGCGATTTCAGGCACTGGTCGCCGACCTGAAATACGGTACGGTGGCCATCAATACGTGGACAGGGCTTGGCTTCTTGACGACGGCTTGCCCATGGGGAGCTTTCCCCGGCCACACCCTCGCTGATGTGCGCAGTGGTATTGGTTTTGTGCACAACACGTTCATGTTCGACAAGGCGGAGCGCGTGGTTGTGCAGGCGCCTTGGCGTCCATTTCCTCGCAACGTATTGAGCGGTGTGTTTGACCTGTTACCTAAGCCACCGTGGTATGTGACTAACAAAACGCAACACATCACGGCGCGTTTGATGACCGGGTTTCAGCACAAGCCAAGCTGGTGGAAGTTGCCGCGCATTTTCCTAAACGCATTGTTGGGGTGATGCGCTTGAGGCGGCATGCAGGGGATCGCCGCCACGTGCTCACCGCTTCACCATAGCGGTGCGTTGTGTGGCCGATGGTCATATAGCCCGGCGTTATATCGATATCACTAAAAATTCCTTGTTGCATTTTTCCGCTCTCGTTATATTTGTTTTTTTAGACAGCGGTAACACATCATGAAATTCGAAACGCAGTCGGTACACGCCGGCTACAAGCCAGACCCAACGACCAAGGCCATGGCGGTCCCCATCTATCAGACCGTTGCGTACGCATTTGATAGCGCCCAGCATGCAGCCGACTTATTCGACCTGAAGGTGCCTGGCAACATTTACACGCGCATCATGAATCCCACGCAAGACGTTCTAGAGCAGCGCGTCGCCGCCCTAGAGGGCGGTATTGCCGCGTTGGCGGTTGCGTCGGGTCAGGCCGCCATTACCTACGCAATCCAAACCATTGCCGAGTCTGGCGACAACATTGTGTCTGCCAGCACCTTGTACGGCGGGACTTACAACTTGTTCGCACACACCTTGCCGCAATACGGCATAGAAACGCGGTTTGCCGATGGTCGTGACCCACAGAGTTTCGCCGCACTCATAGACGAGAAGACGAAGGCGGTGTACATCGAGTCAATCGGTAACCCCTTGGGTAATGTGACCGACATCGCCGCCATCGCGGCAGTTGCGCATGCCGCAGGCGTGCCGCTGATTGTGGACAACACGGTGCCCAGCCCGTACCTCTGCCGCCCCATCGAACATGGTGCTGATATTGTGGTGCACTCCCTGACCAAGTACATCGGCGGGCATGGCACCAGCGTTGGCGGCTGCATTGTTGATTCGGGTAAGTTCCCATGGGCAGAGCATAAGGAACGGTTCAAGCGCCTCAATGAGCCTGACGTGAGCTATCACGGGGTGGTCTACACCGAGGCACTGGGTCCCGCGGCATTTATCGGTCGCGCTCGGGTGGTGCCCCTGCGAAATATGGGGGCTGCGATTTCCCCTATGAATGCATGGTTGATTATTCAGGGGCTTGAGACGTTGGCGCTGCGCATGGACCGCATTTGCGAGAACACCTTGGCGGTCGCTCGTTACTTGCAAGCGCACGAAAAAGTTGAGTGGGTTGAGTACGCGGGCTTGCCTGAGCACGTCGACCATGCCATCGCGCAAAGGTTGATGGGTGGCCGCGCATCGGGACTGTTGACCTTTGGCGTGAAGGGTGGCCGACCCGCTGGTGAGCGCTTCTTGGACGCCCTTGACCTGTTTACACGTCTGGTCAATATTGGTGACACGAAGTCGCTGGCAACACACCCTGCATCAACCACTCACCGTCAGTTGTCGCCGGAAGAGCTGGCCAAAGCGGGCGTGAAAGAGGAGACCGTTCGTTTGTGTGTCGGCATTGAGCATATCGACGACATCAAGGATGATCTCGCGCAAGCGTTGGAAAAGGCTTAACACCGGCCGGATAACCCACACGCCTCCACCGGTGGGTGGGGGCTTTTTTATGCGTGCCAGCCGCTGATTACTTGGGCGCTGCGAGGGCAAGGCCGACCACGCAAAGCATAGACAAGGCCATGGCGATGTTGACTCTGCGCTGCACGTGGGGCGCCAAGTTCAGCTTATGTAAGGTCATGCCAACGTAGAGCCACGCAAAGTGAATGGGCACCCAGATTGCATTCATGATCACGAACTTGATCAAGGTCTCCATGGGCAGGCTACTGGGTAAAAATGCAAACCCAGTAAACAACGTGGTGTTCACGGCATAGGCCTTGGGGTTTAAGGCTTGCAAAATGATGCCGTTAAAAAAACCAGGGGGTGTTGTGACCTCCTTGAACGCAATTTTGGCGCCAGCGAATGCGATTTTGGATGCTAAAAATAACAAGTAGCCAACCGACGCGACGAGCAACACCCAGCGTATGTTCTCGTTGGCCAAAATGATGGCGGCCATGCCTGAAACAACCGCCAAGGCCACGAGGTTGGTGCCGACAAATAGCCCTGCAATATAGCGCGCGCCTGGCCCTGAGCCAAAGGAGGATCCGACGCCTGCCACGGACAGAACGCCGGGGCCAGGGGTGATGATGAGGAAGAAAACGGCGAGGGCAAATGTGAGCATACGGCATCCTAGAGTAAGCCCCTGCCCGCGTCAAATATTCATTGCACTAGGGGAGACTGAGCCGTTGAGCCTGCTTGGTCTGGCTATTGAAGACAACCATATCGCCGACGCCAACCGATAGGCCGGTGATGCGGCTGATCACGACTTGATGGGAGACCATCAGCGTGACGCCGGGTTTTCTTGCTTGTAGCCGTTTCTCGAGTGCCGGGAGGGTTTTCTTGGCATCGGCATAACCCTGAAAAAACGAATTTAAACCGGAAAACGTCTGCCATGGCCCCAGATTAAGTCGCTCGGCCGTTTCTTTGCACCGGCACCACTCGCTGGACAAAATCTCAGAAAACGTCAGCTTGCTTTGTGCCAAGCGCTGTCCGAGCGCCGTTGCTTGAGCACGTCCTTGCGCATCTAAGTTTCGTTGGGTGGCGCAGTCGTTGACCTGAAAGCGATCAGGGTCACCAAAGCCAGGCGCCAACGCATGACGCATGAAAACGACATCGGCATCAATGGCGGCAACCGCATCAGCCAGCGGGTCGGCTGACCAACTGTAGGAGGTGAACGTCAGTAATAAGCTGGCAATGAGTAGGCGCATAGTCAATTTACGTTTGGTGTTGAGGGGGTGAGTGTTCGGCTACCACGCAGTGCGCTGTGGTCGCGTGTCCAGCAACGCAGATCGGCCCACGCCAGCCAATGCCTGGTAGTACAACCAGATCATCATGATCGGCAACAACATGGTTTGAAGAATGAAAATAACCATCAGGCTAACGATTCCGTCGACAGCCAGATTCGCGGCCCGCTTAACGTCGGTAATTTTGGTGCGGAACTGTTCGATTGGCGAGCTCAACAGCATCTCGTTCTCGGCGAACCACCGTTCAGTCACACAGGCCAGGGTGTCGCACGCGGGAGCGGCGTTGGGGGTGTCTTTTGAGGAGGGCGTCAACGCCATGTGTTTATCCGTAATGAGCCGCTGGTTGGCGGTGTATTCGTGGGCCGCAAAATGCTCGTAGATCATACCGCTGCCAATCGTGGCGATCGGCAGCGCGAACCGTACAAACATGACGAGCATGAATAGGCGGGTGAGCCACGGTCTGAGCCCGCCACCCCAAAGGCAAACAATCCAGATAAGCGCGATTGCCGTCACCAAGCCGGATACCGCAGGATCGCCGAACACCGTGAGCAACAACTTCTCGACCCCGAACGCCACGCTGGTGGCAAGCATCAGGTTAGAGAACTGCTCAACCAAGTGGTTAACAGGGGCGAGTACTTGGCCGATGGACATAGAGACGCCAAACCCCAATGGTTGCGCCACGACTTCAGTGCCTTGCGCGACGGAGATGATGCCGTTGAGGGCGCGCGCTGCGCCAAATGTGATGAGTGAGCGCTTTAACCCCGCATCAACTTGGCTCATGGCCAATTCATTGGTTTCCGAATGCCACGCCAATGGGATAACCAGTGCCGCGAGGCAGGTGAGCAATAGTTTTTTGATGTACATGGGGTGCGCCGCCAACATCACAGGACAATGCGGGCGGTCTTGCTGTTTGATTGATCTACACGGTAACGGTAATCCGTGAAAGGGTCAATTAGACGCAAGGCCTTGTAAGGTCCTGCGCACCCCCGACTTTTAGTTGCCGACGTGACACATTGGCCGCCAGTTCAGTGCGAGCATATTTGCAACCGATTACAGCGAGGAGAACGGCATGTCTGAACGATGGAAAAACGCCCCAGAAAATAGCAATTGGGGACACTTTGGCCCGGATGATCAACGTGGCCGTATGAATCTGGTTGATGAAAAGAAAGTATTGCAAGGCGTGGCCGAGGTCAAGACGGGCAAGAGCTTTTCTCTATCGTTACCGCTTGATTTTCCGGGTGGTAATGCATTGAACCCGGCGCGCTTCCCGCCGCGCTTGGTGTCGACTCGGCGCGGTGGCCCTGAAGGCCCAGAGAACTATGTACTTGGTCTGGATGTGATGGAGCCGAATGCCACGGATGTGGTCTGCGACGATATCGCTATTTTGGCAACCCAGTATTCGACGCAATGGGACTCCTTTGCGCATGTAGGTAGCTACTTTGATGCGGACGGTGATGGTGTTGCGGAAAAGGTTTTTTACAACGGGTATCGAGCCAATGCCGATATTCGCCCTGCCGCCGATGTCGCATCCGATACGTCCGATCTCTTTGCCTTTAAGAACCCTAAAGCGACCGCGTTAGGTATTGAAAATCTAGCCCAGCATGGCGCGCAAGGTCGGGGTGTTTTGGTCGATTTACACGCCCACTATGGACGGGCGCGCACCAAAATTGGCTATGACGCCTTGATGCGGGTCATGGAGGAGGACAACGTCGTGGTGGAGGCGGGTGACATGCTTTGCTTGCACACCGGCTTCGCTGACATGATCTTGGAGATGAACCGTAACCCAGACCCTGAGAAGCTGCACCACACCTGCACCGGCCTTGATGGTGAGGACGAGAAGTTGCTGCAATGGATCACGGACAGCGGGGTGGCTGCCATCATTGCCGATAACTATGCGGTAGAGATTATTCCCACGCGTTGGATGGAGCCCATTCGTAAACCCAAGCTGCCTTTGCACGCGCATTGCCTCTTTAAGAATGGCATACATTTGGGCGAGTTGTGGTACCTCACACCGTTGGCGACTTGGCTGCGAGCCAATGACCGCAACCGGTTCTTGTTAACGGCACCGCCACTACACCTGCCGGGTGCGGTGGGGTCGCCCGTGAACCCCATCGCGACCGTGTAGTTTTAGAGTACTTCGAACACCTGGTAAATGGGGCCACTCGCAATACGGCGGCCTGTTGCAACGCAGATCATGCGGTTGATCCATGCGTATTTTTCAGATGATGTTTCAAATACAGGCGTTGCGCGGAAGTAGTACTCAGACGGGTCCACATCCTCGCCACGACCCAAGCGTGCCATGACCTCGTCAGGACCGTGGCGCAGGCCGTTGTAGTGCATGTAGATCAGGGCGCCGTCATCTGTCTTGAGTGTGAGTCGGACGTCTAGGGTTAGGACGCCGTCTGCACGCATCAACAGCCAGTCGCCGCCGGGAGAGGGCATAACGGTGCCACGAATGCGCTCGCCTTGAAATGTGCCGCCGGCAACGGTCGCAATTTTCCTACCCCCTAGCGGTGTTTGGCCTAGGTCAACAATTTCGGGCACGGTGAGGGCGATTTCAAAAAGTTCACGGGTCTTAATCATGGTGGATTCCGTTCGGCATCGAGTTAAAAGAAAATCAGTTTACGAGCCCACCAGGTCGGCGATTGTCGCCTAGCTTTCACCTGTTGTTCACCTGACGGGGGGACGTGACAGCGATATCCCACGCTCGCCCGGCTCTGAGGTATGCTCAGCCCTTTTACAGCCCTAATGAGCGAGCCGCCAATGGACACACCTCACACCGATTCTCTAAATACGCGCTCACTCGACGTAACGGAGTTCAGCCCTAGCGAGATGTATTTTTTGCTGCGCGATAGCATTATTCCGCGCCCGATTGCTTGGGTCTCCACGGTGGGCTTGGATGGCAGCCACAACCTCGCGCCATTCAGTTTCTTCAACGTCTGCTGCCCGTCTCCCCCCGTCATGGGGTTCTCTTGCGGGCCACGCGGTGATGACCACAACTTGAAAACCCTGGTCACGAAAGACACCTTGCAAAATATTCGGGACACCGGTGAGTTCGTCATCAACCTATCGCCTGAAGGCTTGTTTGAGCCTATGGTGGACAGCGCGCAAGACCTCCCCGCCGGTGCCAGTGAGTTTGATGTCTTTGACATTGCGAGCCTGCCATGTGACAGCGTGAAACCACGTCGGGTTGCGCGCTCTCCCGTCGCCTACGAATGCAAGGTGCACGATATTTTGCCGCTTGGAAAAAACCATTGGGTGATGGGTGACGTGCTGAGGGTGCATATCCTAGAGAGCGTTTATAGGGGTGAGCGCGAAGGGAAGAAGCACCGCGTGGACTTGATGGAGGACCCTGCCATGCGCCCCATCGGTCGTTTGGGCCGTGCGTTCTATACGCGACTCACGGACACCATGCTGCGCCGACGTCAGGATGGTCCTAATTAAGCAGTTGAAAACATCCGAGCGCCTAGAACGACTTTAAGAGGAGTCGTCGGCGCTCGGGGTGCTTACTGCCGTGCCAAGCGATGCAGGGACGGCGCGAGGCCAGGGAAGTTTTGGCGTACAGGATTAATATCCATGCCGCCGCGCCGTGTGAAGCGAATAAGCACCTGTAACTTGCTGGGTTTGCACTGGCGCATGATGTCAACAAAAATGCGCTCCGCCAACGGTTCGTGAAATTCTTGTTGATCTCTAAATCCAATGATGTATTCCAACAAACCGGCTTGGTCTATTTGTCTACCTGCGTAATAGATTTGAATACTGCCCCAGTCGGGTTGCCCGGTCACACGGCAAAGTGCCCGCAGCAAATCACTGCATAGCGCCTCCTCCACCGGGGCATCGCTTGCATTGACGCGCAGCAGAGTCGGGTCGTATTGCGGTTGGCTGACCTCGATATCCAAGCGGTCGATACTGAGCGCTTTGAATGCGCCTATTTTTTCTTTTTCAAACGCGTCTGGCAACAAGATCTTCACTGTGGCTTGGCCACCGCTTGTATGCCCCTGCCACAGCACTGCGTTGATATCGCGTGCGATGCACTGCGCGAGTGACTCGCTGCTGTCGACGCGGTGGTTATTGAAGCTGTTGAGGTATAGCTTGAATGACTTGCTCTCAACCATGTTCGGCGTCTCGCACGGCACGACCACCTGCAACATGCCGACCTGTGGCTTCCCTTTGGCATTGAGCCAGCCCAATTCGTAACCGGTCCAGTAATCGGCGCCGATGAAAGGCAGGCTAGCGGTTAGGTGCAGCCCCTCTCGCGCCATCGCGCGGGGAATTGGGAATAAGAGAGCCGCATCGTAATGCGACGGTGTGGTGCTCGATTTGCCCAAGGGTGCGGCGGCAAGCAGTGGGTGGTGGTCTGTCATGGGCGGGTGGTGTGTGTGAGTGGCGCGTTGGGGATGTCCTGCATGCGGTGCAACGTACCCATCACCCAGTAGTTCATGGCCACAGCGAGCAAGGCATGGCCAGCCATGAGATACAAGGCGAGGTTGAAATTGCCGTAAATAGCGACGGCGTAGCCAATGATAATCGGCGTGAAGATACCTGAGAGATTCGTGAACGCGTTCACCGCACTGCCTGTTAATCCCACGCGATTGGCCGGGGCGAGGTCGCCAACCAAGGTCCAAATCATGGTGCCGACGCCCTTGCCGAAGAATGCGATGGTCATCAGCAATGCAATCCACGTTGGGTCCCGCGTGAACAGGCAACCTAAAAAACCGATGGTGGATAGCGACATGCCCACGTAAACGGGGGTCTTGCGCGCAATGGTTAAGGAGTGGGTGCGCTTTAAGAGGGCATCAGAAAAAAAGCCAGTCATCGCGCCACCCAAAAAGCCGCCGATCGCAGGGAACGCCGATAATGCGCCCGCCTGAGCCAGACTTAAGTCGAGGTCGAGTACCAAGTAGGCGGGAAACCAAGCAATAAAAAACCACGTGATCGCCGCAATCGCGTACTGAGCAACCACCAAGCCGCGAAACATGCGCTGTGAAAAAAGGTGGCGTAAGTCGTGCGACAAGCTGCTGAGGTTGCTGCCGGGCGAGGGCGGCGTGTCGGGATTGTCGTCGTTGAGTGCGGCGGGTCTGTCGGTCTTGGGCGCCCCCCATAGCGCCCCGCCTGAAATGAGTAGGCGACGCTCCTTGGCGCTAAGCCGCCGATGTTGTTGCGGTGTTCTAAACGCCGTACTCCACACCGCAGAGCTGAGTATGCCCATGAAGGCGAGCATTAAAAAACAAATATCCCAGCCGAGGTGGTTGACGACCCAAGCCATGATGGGGTTGAACACGGCAATCGAGAGGTAGGGCATGCTGCCATACACCGATCCGGCAACGCCGCGCTCGTTTTTGGGAAACCAAGTCGCGAACACCATGCCTGAGCTGCCCCCCATCGGGCTTTGACTGGCGCCGAGAATCAGTCGCGCGACAAGAATAAGCCCCCAAGAGATGGCGGCGAATGCGGGTGCCCCAGCCAAGGCGACCAACACACTGCACAGGCTGCCGATGGCGAGTCCGCTCCCAATGATGCGACGTACGCCAAACCGTTCCACTAATAGACCGGCAGGAATTTGGGCAATGACGTAGGTCCAAGAAAAGGCGGAAAACAGCCAGCCGAGATCGCTTGGGCTTAATTGCAGTGCGCTCGATAGCTCAGGCGCCGCCACTGATAAGCCCGACCGCTCGGCTGACGCCATCGCCAAGGTCATGCAAATAAGGGTGAGCGCGGCGTATCGCCGGCGCTGTTGCATGCTCCGCCAAGTGCGACGGAGCCAGTTGAGTCGCCGCATAGTTTGTGTGGAGGTCAGTGTGGGCGGATTGCAGGAGCCTAGCGCAGGCCAAGCCGTGGTGAAGCGAGTATAGATGAGCGACCTCGCGGGGCGTCGCGGACAAAAACAGGGGGTTTACCCCACCCATTGAATGTTCTATTGGTAAGCATTATTTCATACTAATAATAGTATGCATCATTAATTTGACTAACAATATATTAATAAATTTCATAATAAAGTTTTATTATTCAAATCTAATTGATTGATTCATGGGTGATGCGACCTGCGCTGTGCCCCGATTGGTCGGTCTGCGTCTACTAAAGGTTTTACTGTGATTCATCAAATGAAAATGGGTTTTCGCCTCATGGTGCTTGTCGGCATGATGGGGGTTTTGTTGCTGATAGTGGGCGCCACTGGCGTGCGAGGCATGTCTCAGATCGTTTCTGGATTGGAAACGGTTTACAAAAATAGGGTCCTACCGCTGCGCGACTTCAAGAATATAGCGGACCGGTATTCGGTTGATATTGTTGACGCCGCCCTTCAGGTTCGTAACCGCAACATGGGGTGGGATGATGGGCGCCAGCGTGTGATTGAGGCGCGCGGGGTGATCAATGAGACGTGGCGCGCACATATTGAGAAGCCGCTGGTCGAGAGGGAGGCGCAGCTGACCCGCGACATCACACCTCTTTTTGAACATGCGGAAGCGGAGATTGGTGCGCTGGAAGTGATTATGCAAAGGCAGGACATTGCCGCGTTGGTCACATTCACTGAACAGAGGCTCCACCCCGCAATCGATCCCGTTACGGATAAGTTTTCACAATTAATTCAGCTCCAGCTTGACTTAGCGAAGGACGAATACACCAAGGCGATGGATATTTATTCATTCGATCGTCTTTTAAGTATCGTACTGATCGTCGGCGGACTCATGGCCTCCGCTTGGCTGGCATTTCTCATCATACGATCCGTCACGCGGCCGCTCAATACCCTGCAAGAGGCCCTCATTGCGATGCGCGGCGGTAACCTCGAGATGGAGATTCCGTATGTGGCATTGAAGACGGAGGTGGGGGACATCGCCCGCTCCGTGGCTGCGCTGCAGCTTGAGCTTCGTAAATCGGTTGCCATGCAGGGCGAAGAGTTAAATCGCACCACCGTCTTCACGGATACAACCAAAGAAATTGGGGCGGTCATCGGTGCGGCAGCGGCCGGTGACTTTACCGTTGAGGTGAACACCCACGGCAAAGAAGGCTTTTTGCTAGACATATCGAGTCAGGTCAATACGCTGCTCGCGACTTCTCGAAATGCATTCATCGCGATTAGCCAAAACGCGGCAACACTGGCCTCCTCGTCGGAGGAGCTGTCGGCGGTAAGCACCCAGATGAATAGCAACGCGGAGGCGTCGGCCACACAGGCCACTGCTGCCTCATCCTCGGCGCTACAGGTTAGCAGCAATATGCAGACAGTCTCTGCCAGCGTGACAGAGTTAACCGTCAGCATACGAGAGATATCCGCCAACGCTATCCAAGCGTCTACGGTGGCGACGCGTGCGGTGGAGGAGGCGCAAATGACGAGCGCGACCATGGCGAAGCTGGGGGATAGCAGCATCGAAGTGGGTAAGGTCATCAAGGTCATATCCGGCATCGCCGAGCAAACCAATTTGTTAGCACTCAATGCCACCATAGAAGCGGCGCGGGCTGGAGAGCTAGGAAAAGGGTTTGCGGTGGTGGCCAATGAGGTGAAGGAGTTGGCGCGTCAGACGTCAAAGGCGACCGAGGAAATTGGTCAAAGCATTGAGAGCATCCAGTCTGAGGTCAAGGGTGCCGTGGCTTCCATCGGCTCCATATCTGGAATCATTAACAAGATCAATGACATCTCTGCTGTGATTGCGAGCGCCGTCGAGGAGCAAGCAGCGACCGCACATGAAATCAGACAGACCGTATCTGAGGCGGCCGCTGGCAGCGAAGGCATTGCGAAAAATGTGTCTTCTGTCGCGGCGGTGTCCAGAGACGCCACGATGGGCGCGGCGAACTGCCAAGCCGCGGCGCATCAGTTGGCCACCATGGCCGCCGAGTTGCAGACCATGGTCTTTAAATTCAAAACCACCAAGACATAGTCCTAGCGATTTAAAACGTCGTAGTCACTTGAACAACGTAACGCTTGTCGGAATGGAACGCGCATGACAGATGAGGCGGAAATACTAGAGGAGTTTCTCGTAGAGGCACGAGAAATCATAGACAAGCTGGACTTGGACTTTGTGCAATTAGAGAAGTCGCCAGCTGACGGAAATCTATTGGGCGATGTATTCCGCGGCGTACACACCTTGAAGGGGAGTAGTGGGTTTTTCTCCTTTAAAAGGCTGGAGTTGGTTTCACACGCCGGAGAGTCGTTGTTGAGTAAGTTGCGCGAGAAATCGCTAGAACTGACGACCGATATGGTGACCATATTGCTCCGTACGCTGGACACGCTCAGAGACATCGTTGACGACATTGAAGCCAACAGAGCAGAGTCCGCGGGGGACGACACGCTGCTGTTGGCAAACCTGCAGTCATTGACAGTCGGTGGCGGATTAATCAACGAGCTGGAAGAGGACAATCCGGTGGCAACCGGTGCCTCGCCCGCGGTGGACGGGGTGGACGGGGTGACGACGCCTAGCCCGGATGTCGCGGTGGAACCAATGGGTGTGGCGGTTATCGAGTCAGACAGCGAAGGCCCGTCTGACGAGGTTGCCCCGGAGGCCTTAGACGTCAACGCGCAAGTCAATGCCGCGTCGCCACCCGTGAAAGTCAGTGTGGAGTTACTCGACTCGTTAATGAATTTGGTGAGCGAGATGGTACTCGCAAGAAATAGGTTGATCACGTACGCAGCGCAAGCCACGGATCCTCAGTTAACGGGCGTGGTGCGCAACGTTGACTTCATCACGCTTGAGCTGCAGGAGCGGATGATGAAAACACGTATGTCGCCTATCAGCCAGGTGTGGGACAAGTTTCCTAGGCTGGTCAGAGATCTGGCGCAAGCCTGCGGCAAGGAGGTTGACTTGCATCAGCGCGGTGCGGAAACCGAGCTAGATCGAACGCTTTTAGAGATGATCAAGGCACCGTTGATTCACCTGATACGTAACAGTGTCGATCACGGAATTGAGGACGCTCAGACGCGGCTTCAGTCTGGAAAACCCGCCACTGGATCGGTCACGCTGCACGCAAAGCATGAAAACGGGATGGTGGTGGTTGAGGTCCTGGATGATGGGGATGGCATTGACTTAAACGCGGTCCGTGCAAAGGTCATTGAGCTGGGCTTAGCCGATGCTAAACGCGCGGCGAAACTAGATGCCGACGAGCTCATTGAGTTCATTTACTTACCAGGGTTTTCAACCAACGATGCGGTCACCAATGTATCGGGGCGTGGCGTCGGTATGGATGTCGTGCGCACCAACCTTCAGAATATCGGCGGTTCCGTTGAGGTGACATCGTCCCCTTTGGGTACGTGCTTTAAATTAAAAATCCCGTTGACGCTTGCCATCATGCCCACGTTGTTTGTGCGTTGTGCAGCAGAGCGGTTTGCAATCCCGCAAAGCAATTTGCTTGAGATGGTCCGCTACCACCCCGGCGATAACACAGAGCGGCTGGAGTATCTCTATGGTGTGCCTGTTTTTCGTCTTCGCGAAAAATTAGTCCCACTGATTTTCTTGGCCCAGTCGCTGGAACTGCGGTCAGCCAACGATTGGGGCGGCGAGACCCTAAATATTGCGGTGGTGCAGTCGTCAGGCGTTCGGTTCGGCTTGGTAGTTGACGAGGTTCTTGACATGCAAGAGGTGGTGGTTAAGCCAATGGTCGCCATTCTGCGCAGTCGATCGATATACAGCGGCGCAACCATACTGGGAGACGGCCGTGTTGCCCTGATATTGGATATTGAGGGCGTCGCAAAAAATGCGTGTATTTCAGGAAAGATACGGGAGTACCAGCGCAAGGAAGCAGTGAGCGGCCACGGTGCGGCGGATGCAGAACACGCCTTGTTGTTGTTTGAGTTGTCCGGAGATGACCGCTTGGCGATTCCAGTCAACCAAGTCGAGCGACTAGAGCGTATTGAGCGAGCAGACATTCAGAAAAGCGGAAGCGAGTCGGTCATTCCTTATGGTGACGAGATCATGAAGCTGGTTTGGTTGGCCGATTATGTCGATGGCAGTCGCCACGTAAAGAAGAACGCGGCGCTCTCGATCATCGTCCATTACGCGGACGGTTTGCCCATCGGCTTGGTGGTTAATCAGATCAATGACATCGTGTACGTCCCTGGGCAACTCAACATCACGCCATCTCATCAGAAGGGGCACCTGGGGTGCGCGGTAATTGACGAGCAGGTGATCAACGTGATCGACGTAGATGGCATTTTGTTGGCGCATAACAGCCGATTTTTAAGTGACGTACCCCGGCTCAGCCAAACGGTAACCGTGGAGGAGCCCCTATGAGCGCGCGCGAAGTATTGTCTACGTTTCTTGTGGGCAGTTTCTACTGCGGCATTCGCACGAAAGAAGTTTTTGAGCTAACGAAGGGGCTGGAGGTCACGCCGGTTCCGCTGGCTCCCTTGGCGATTTTGGGACTTTTAAATTTACGTGGGCAGTTGGTGACCGCCATTGATATGCGGGCGCGATTGGGGTGTGAGTCGCGACATATTTCGGCTGATTCTGTGGGCATCTTCTCCAAGCAATCGGGCAGTCTTTACTCTTTTGTGGTTGACAGTGTGAGCGAAATACTTGAACTCGATGAGGATGACTTTGAGCCCCCGCCTAGCAACTTGGTGGGGGTTGGTCTAGATGCGGTGATTGGGGTCTACAAGATGCCAGGCCGTCTGTTACTTGTTCTCAACCCGAGCAAGCTCGTCTCAGGTATCACCGCAGAGCGGGCAAGTGAGTAGGGATGACTGACGCTGAATTGAAAACAAAAATCGCGGTATTGGTCGTGGATGACTCTGCCGTGATGCGGCGTATTTTGGCGACGGTTCTCGAAAAAGATCCTGAAATCAATGTGATTGGATTTGCCAGCAATGGTCTTGAGGCGATTGAGGCGGTCGCGCGACTCAAGCCGCAGGTGGTCACGCTCGATATCGAGATGCCTAAGTTGGATGGCATTGCCGCGTTAAAAGAGATACGCAAATTTGCGCCCCGATTACCGGTCATTATGTTTAGCACCTTGACGCAATCGGGCGCACGCGCAGCAATCGATGCGCTGATGAGCGGCGCCAGTGACTACGTTGGTAAGCCAGATGCGTCGCAGGGTATGGAGGGCGCGTTCACCGTCTTACAGCAGGTTCTGATCCCAAAAATAAAGGGGTTGACCCGGCGTCCGCTGGTGCAGCGTGCGCTGGCGTCACCCCAACCCATGGACGTGCCGCGTACCGCACCGCCTGCCGACTCAGGGCGTGCCGAAACGGTGCGCGCAGCACCGCACCCCCTAGAGACCGGTCGACGGATGGAGGCGGTTTGTATCGGCGTGTCCACAGGGGGGCCGATGGCGCTGGTGAGCCTCTTTGAGGGTTTAAGGCCAAGCGTCCGTACCCCAATTTTTATCGTCCAACACATGCCGGCAATGTTCACGGCCATACTCGCTAAGCGGTTGAATGCGCTCGGCAGAATGCCGGTCCAAGAGGGGGTTCATGGGCAAGAAGTGCAGGACGGTCACGTCTATCTAGCGCCCGGTGGGCTGCACATGAGCCTCAAGCGCTCGTCCTTGGGCAAGATACGTTTAGAGCTTGATGACACACCGCCTGAGAATTTTTGCAAACCTGCTGTCGATGTGTTGTTCCGGTCAGCTGCGCGTGTTTACGGCGCCAATTGCCTTGCGATTGTGCTAACGGGTATGGGGCATGACGGACTCCAAGGCGCCCGCGCGGTAAAAGCGGCGGGGGGCACGGTCTATGCGCAAGATCGAGAGAGCAGTGTGATTTGGGGGATGCCGGGTGCGATTGTGAACGAAGGCTTGCAAAGCAAGACGCTCCCGCTGTCGCAGGTGGCAGGTGAAATCCTACGTTGGTCTGCACCGAGCCCAGGCAGCGAATGAGCGACTTGCCGTTAAGCGACCAAGAGATCAGCGCATTTTTTGAGTGTCTAGAGGAGCGGGTCGGCGTGCGCTTAGACCTTTCCAAAAAATACCTGCTCTTCGCGCGTTTGCAGGCACTTAGTTTGGAAGCAAACTACCCCAGCGTCGGTGACTTTGTTCGATTTCTAAATCGAAGTCGGCATACCTCTTGGCACGACGCCGCATTCGCCGCGCTCACGACCAATGAGACCATGTTTTTCCGGGATCCCGCCTTTTTTCGGACATTGCAAACCCGCGTGCTTCCCGCACTCATTCGGATGCGCGCCGGTGAGAAAAGACTTCGAATTTGGTCTGCCGCTGCATCCAGTGGTCAGGAAGCGTACAGCGTGGCCATGATGATTCGCCTGCATTTTCCTGAAGTCGCCAAATGGGAGATTGACATTTTGGGGTCTGACGTCTCTCGTCCCATTCTCGCGAGAGCGCGAGCAGCGGTGTTCAGTGAGTCCGAGATAAACAGAGGCTTGCCGACAGCGTATCTCTCGCAATTTTTTAAGCACGTGGGTGCTAGCCGTTATCAGTTATCGGAAGGCATCCGGTCAATGGTGCGGTTTGAGACGTTCAACCTCATGGGTAACGCCTATCCCCCAGAACGCTACGACCTCATTTTTTTACGTAACGTGCTGATTTATTTTTCGAAAGAAAACAAATCGCACATCTTAGAAAAAATCGCTGTGTCGTTGGCCCATGACGGCGGCATGTTGTTTCTGGGCGGCACCGAGTCAATTAAGGCGCCAGAAAAATTTGACGTTGATTTGCAGTCCGAATGGACGGTGTACACAAAAAGGACGCTTGCTTGTGACGGAAGATAAAAACTCAGACTTAACGGTCATGTTGTCTCGTGTGGAGGTGCTGGTCGTAGACGATAGTCGAACGCTACGCCGCATACTCATTCGCGAACTCAACACGCTCGGTATCACCCATGTTGTCGAAGCGTCAAATGGCGTTGAGGCCCTCGCGATGGCGCGTGAAAAGCCGCCAGATCTCATGTTGCTTGACATGGAAATGCCTGAGCTAGACGGCTTGGGTGTTTTGCAGGAGATGGCCAAGCAGTCAGGGGTGCATCATTTCCCAGTCATCGTGGTGTCGGGTGCAGATCAAATTGAAAAAACGATCGCCTGCATCGCGCTCGGTGCGGAGGACTACTTGCCAAAACCGTTCGATCCCGTTTTGCTGAAGGCAAGGATCTTCTCATCATTAGAGAAGAAGCGATTGAAGGATCTTGATGCGGTCCGTCTACAACAATTGCAAGAGGAGAAGCAGCTCTTAGAGATGGAGCAGATGAAAACAGAAAAACTCATGCTGAATATTCTTCCCCGATCCATCGCCGAACGATTGAAGCGGGGTGAAAAAAATATTGCCGGTAGTTATCCCGAGTCCACTATTTTGTTTAGTGACATGGTGGGTTTTACAAAGATGTCATCGGAGATCTCTGCATCTGACTTGGTTGAGTTACTCAATGATTTATTTACCCGGTTTGACAAACGGGCCGAGCTTTTGGGGCTTGAGAAGATAAAGACAATTGGTGACGCGTACATGGCTGTTGGGGGTCTTCCGATACCGCGGTCTGATCATGCGCACATTTGCGCCGACATGGCGTTGGGTATGTTCGAGGATTTGGAGGCGTTTAATTTAAATCGCGGGACGGCGCTTAACATACGCATTGGCTTGAACTCCGGCCCGGTGGTGGCTGGCGTGATCGGGTTCACCAAATTTTCTTATGACCTGTGGGGGAATACCGTTAACACCGCGAGCCGCATGGAATCAACCTCTGCGCATGGGCGGGTTCAGGTGTCACCCAGTACCATCGCACTCATAGAGGACGACTTTTTACTCGAGATGCGTGCAGAGCCGGTAGCCTGTAAGGGGCTTGGGGACATACAAACTGCGTTGCTGGTTTCTCGCAAGCCCTGAGGGCAGGCTAGCCACCGGTTTGTCGGCATTGGGTAGATTGCGGTTCTTTGCTGGGTTACACTTTCCCCCCGGAAAGTTCCCCTTCACTGATTGCCTATTCAACTGGAATGACCATGGCTATGTTAAAGACTGCTGCTTCCCTTTCACGGTTAGGTACCGAGTCCGCTTTTGAGGTGTTGGCGCGTGCGCAATCCTTGATGGCGCAGGGCAAAGACATCATTAATTTGGGGATAGGTCAGCCCGACTTTAAGACCCCGGCGCATATCGTAGAGGCCGGAATTCAGGCGCTGCGTGATGGCCACCACGGATACACCCCTGCCAACGGCTTGCCGCAGTTGCGTGAGGCGGTTGCAGCTGATTTACAGCGCCGTCACGGTGCAGCCGTCGACCCGGACTGTGTGGTGGTGGTGCCCGGTGGCAAGCCCACAATGTTTTTTGCGGTGTTGATGTTTGGTGAGCCGGGCGCGGAGATCATGTATCCCAACCCGGGGTTCCCCATCTATGAGTCGGTGATCAAGTACAGCGGTGCGACACCCGTGCCGATTGAGCTGCGCGAAGACAAAGGGTTTGCGTTTGACGCGGATACCGTGCTGGCCCAAATCACGCCGGCGACTCGCCTAATCATCATTAACAGCCCCGCTAACCCGACCGGCGGCGTGACGCCCAAAGCGGAGATCGATAAGCTGGTGGCTGGCCTGGCCCAGCACCCCCACGTGGCGTTGCTGTCGGACGAAATTTACAGCCAGATGCTCTACGGCGGGCGTGAGCACGTCTCTTTACTGAATTACCCAGAAATTCGTGACCGTCTGATTCTTTTGGACGGTTGGAGCAAGACCTACGCCATGACGGGCTGGCGCTTGGGCTTTGCCGTGTGGCCCAAAGACCTCGTCGCTGATGTGACGCGTCTGTGTATCAATGACCACTCCTGCGTTAATGCCTCCGCGCAGTTTGCGGGTTTGGCTGCATTGACTGGCCCGCAAGATGCCGCCGCAGAGATGATGGTGGCGTTTAATCAGCGTCGCACGCTGATCGTTGATGCCTTGAATAGTTTGCCGGGTGTACGCTGCGCCGATGCGGCGGGTGCGTTTTACGCGTTCCCGAATATTGCAGGGACTGGCCTGACCTCACGTGAAGCCCAGGACCTCTTTCTCAACGAAGGCAACGTGGCGACCGTCTCGGGCACGAGTTTCGGGGCTTGGGGGGAGGGCTTTGTCCGCTTCTCCTATGCCAACAGTGCTGAGAATATTGAACGGGCTATGGAGCGCATCCGCAAGTTGCTTTAGGCGACACGGTACGCGCCGTAACGCCCTTTGATAAGGGTTTTCAGCGATCACGGTCGCAGGCGTCTTTGATAATATGATTACACCAAAATAACGTTTGTAAAGGTGTGTCATGAGTCAGCCAAAGGATAAACCGCTGCGCAGTCAAGCGTGGTTTGGTCGTCAAGACCGCGATGGTTTTGCCTACCGGAGTTGGGTTAAGGGCAAGGGGGTGCCGCATGACCAATTTGATGGCCGCCCCGTGATCGGCATCTGTAATACCTTCTCCGAGCTGACGCCATGTAACTCCCACTTCCGCGCCCTGGCCGAGCAGGTCAAGATTGGTGTGTACGAGGCGGGGGGCTTTCCACTTGAGTTCCCGGTGATGTCTCTGGGTGAGACCTTGTTGCGTCCAACGGCCATGTTGTACCGCAATCTTGCGTCCATGGATGTAGAGGAAAGCCTGCGTGGCAACCCGGTTGACGGGGTGGTGCTTCTGATGGGCTGTGATAAAACCACACCGGCGCTGCTGATGGGCGCGTCCAGTGCCAATCTGCCAACCGTTGGTGTGAGCGGTGGCCCCATGCTGAACGGCAAGTGGCGCGGCAAAGAACTGGGCTCCGGTACAGGGGTCTGGAGCATGAGTGAGCAGGTGCGTGCCGGCACCATGAAACTACAAGATTTCTTTGATGCCGAGGCGGGTATGCACCGCTCGCATGGCCACTGCATGACCATGGGTACCGCGTCGACCATGGCCAGCATGGTCGAGTCTTTAGGCATTGGCTTGCCGGGTAACGCAGCGTATCCCGCGGTTGATGGGCGGCGCAACGTGTTGGCCCGCGAGGCGGGACGGCGTGTGGTGGACTTGGTGCGCAAGGACGTCAAGATTGGCGACCTCCTGACCCGTCAAGCGTTTGAGAACGCCATCAAGACATTGGCCGCAATTGGCGGATCGACCAATGCCGTTATTCACCTCATCGCGATTGCCGGACGCTTGGGCGTGGAGTTGTCCTTAGATGACTTTGAAAACTTGGGCAGTCGCCTGCCTTGTTTGGTGAACTTGCAACCCTCAGGTGAACACCTGATGGAAGACTTTTGTTACGCCGGTGGCGTCCCTGCCGTGATGAAGGCGATTGCCAGTGAGTTGCATCTCGACGTCATGACGGTATCGGGTAAAACCGTTGGTGAGAACATTGCGGACGCGGAGAATTTTGATCCGCGTGTGATCAAGACAATGGCCGAACCCTTCAAAGCAGAGGCCGGCATCGCTGTCTTACGTGGCAACCTAGCGCCGCGTGGCGCGGTAATTAAGCCCAGTGCGGCCAGCCCACACCTGCTCAAGCACACAGGCCGCGCCGTGGTGTTTGAGGACTCCGAAGATTTCCACGCACGCATTGACGACGAGTCATTAGACGTCGATGAGCACTGCATTTTGGTGCTGAAGAACTGTGGCCCGAAAGGGTATCCCGGCATGGCAGAAGTGGGCAATATGCCTTTGCCGCCCAAGGTCCTTCGCACAGGGGTCACGGACATGGTCCGTATCTCAGACGCGCGCATGAGTGGAACGGCCTACGGGACCGTTGTGTTGCATACCGCGCCAGAGGCGGCGGCGGGCGGACCACTTGCTGTCGTTCGCAATGGCGACATGATTAGCTTGGACGTCGCCGCGCGTAGCTTACAGTTACATATTGACGATGCCGAGTTGTCGGCACGTCTAAGCAGTTGGGTGCAACCAGAGCCACCGCTGTCAAGCGGGTATTGGCGTCTGTATGTTGACCATGTTTTGCAAGCCGATCAGGGCGCAGACTTTGATTTTTTGGTTGGACAACGGGGCGCTTTTGTGCCCAAAGACAACCATTGAATGTGTGTAAGCGCATAGAGGTTCAATTGATTTTTAACGGGAGTCGATAAATGAGTTCAAAGATTGCCCTTGTCACGGGTGCCAGCGGAGGCATTGGCCAGGCGTGTGCAACGGCGTTGGTCGCCGAAGGTTGGACGACTATTTTTGTCGGGCGAGATGCCGCCAAACTAAGCGCCGCGGTGGCGTCATTGCCAGAGTCGCAACGCGACTTGGCTGAGACAGCGGTCTGCGATGTGACGAGCGCGGAAGCGGTGAAAGGGCTGTTTGACGGTGTGGTCAAACGCCATGGCCGCTTGGACGTATTGTTCAACAACGCGGGTGTAAACCAATCGGCCGTGACGCCCGATGAACTGAGTGCGGATGAATGGCGCCAAGTCGTGGGTACCAACTTAGATGGCGCCTTTTATTGCTTGTCCAATGCGTTCCGGATCATGCGCGCGCAGACGCCGCAAGGCGGGCGCATTATTAACAATGGCTCTATTTCTGCACAGGTGCCACGTCCCTCTTCCATCGCCTATGCGGCAAGTAAGTCAGCGATTAATGGCTTGACGCGCGGCGCGGCGTTGGACGGGCGCCCATTCAATATTGCCGTCGGTCAAATTGACATCGGCAACGTGGCGAGTGCCATGACAGAGAGAATGGCTGCAGGTGTGCTGCAGGCGGATGGCTCCGTTCGCCCCGAGGCGAGAATGGACATGAGCAGTGTCGCCAAGACCTTTATGACGATGGTGAATTTGCCATTGGACGCGAATATTTTTACGGTCACCGTGATGGCGACCGGCATGCCCTTTGTTGGGCGTGGTTAAACCTTAACCTCAGGAGAATTGACATGAAGTTTTTACGTGCGTGGGTGAACGGGGCCGTGGTTCCGGGCGTTTTGGATAACAACGGCGTTCGCCGTAACATCAGTGCCCTAGCTGCTGACGTGACGTCGGCCCAAATTTCTGGCGCTGGTCTGGCTCAAATTAAAGGTGCTGACCTCACGGCCTTGCCTGAGATTGCGGCCGATGCGCCACTGGTGGCGCCTTGGGCGGATTGCAAGAAGTTTATTTGTATCGGTTTGAACTATGCCGATCACGCTGCGGAGTCGGGGTTGCCTATTCCACCCGAGCCCATCATTTTTACCAAGTCGATTGATGCCCGCGTGGGGCCCAACCACGACGTGGTGTTGCCCCAAGGTTCGGTGAAGGGGGACTGGGAGGTTGAGCTCGGCGTGGTGATCGGTCAAACCGCTCGTTACGTAGAGCAAGCCGATGCGCTGAATTATGTGGCGGGCTACTGCGTTGTTAACGACGTATCTGAGCGCGAGTATCAGATTGAGCGTGGCGGCACATGGGACAAGGGCAAAGGCTGCGATACCTTCGGCCCAGTCGGTCCTTGGTTGGTCACCACAGATGAGGTGACCGATCCGCAGGGCTTGGGTATGTGGTTTGAGTTGAATGGCAAGCGCTATCAAAACGGCTCCACGAAGACCATGATTTTTGGTGTCGCGGAGTTGGTGTCTTACGTGAGTCGTTTCATGACGCTGTATCCCGGCGACATCATTTCTACGGGCACCCCACCCGGCGTCGGTATGGGGGTTAAACCCAACCCCGTTTTCCTGAAGGCCGGCGATCAAATGCGCTTGGGTATTGATGGCTTGGGTGAGCAGACGCAAAACGTCGTGGCGTGGGACCCTGCGCGTATCGATGCCATTGTGTAAGGGGTCCTGATATGACACGTGTTCTGATTACTGGTGGCGGCGGTTTCATTGGTGCGCGCTTGGCGCGTCATCTCTTGGCCCACCCACCAGCCGCTTGGGGGACAGCGCCATCCTTGACGCTGACCGACCAGTTTCCTTTGCCAGCAGATTTGGCTTCAGACCCCCGGGTGACGGCGGTGATCGGGCCGTTGGGTGATCAGAGCGCTTTGTTTTCATCGGGGTTCGATAAGGTTTTTCACCTGGCCTCAGCGGTTTCGGGGGAGTGCGAACTGGACTTTGAGTTGGGTCTGCGCTCTAACTTAGATGGCACCCGTACGCTTTTAGAGGGCCTACGCCAAGCGGGTAATCAGCCGTGTCTCGTGTTTTCTAGCTCTATTGCGGTTTACGGTCCAGACCCGGGTCTAGCGATGCCCGCAGTGGTGGACGAGAACACCTTAGCGGCGCCGCAAACCTCGTACGGCGCGCAGAAGTTAATGTGTGAGTACCTGATTGCGGACTACACCCGCAAAGGGTATGTGGATGGTCGCAGTGCCAGGCTGATGACGGTGTCTGTGCGACCGGGGCAGCCCAACGGTGCGGCCTCGTCATTCTTTAGTGGCATCATCCGCGAGCCTTTGGCCGGAGTTCAGTCGGTTTGTCCGGTGGATCCGGACGTAGCGCATCCGTTGGCCTCGCCGCAATCCACGGTCTTGAGCTTGGTTGGCTTGATGACGGCATCGCGCGACACCTTAAAGCGTCGGCTTGCCATTGCGTTGCCAGCCGTGAATGTGACGGTGGCTCAAATGCTCGATGCCTTGGAACGCGTCGCTGGCCCAGAGGTGCGGGCACGCGTAACGTTCAAGCGGGACGAGCGCATCGCGGCCATTGTCGCGAACTGGCCGCGCGCCGCCAAGAGCGATACCGCAACGGCGTTGCTGGGTTTTCCAGGAGACGCATCGTTCGACGCCATCATTCAACAATACATTGACGACATGCGGGCAACGGGTCAGGCCGACACCGCATTGAAGGGGCTTTCTTCATGAACAAAATTGATTTAACAGGCCGTGTTGCGGTCATTACTGGCGGCGCGCAGGGAATAGGCTATGCCACCGCTGAGCGTATGCTCGCGTCCGGCGCATCCGTCGTGTTGTGGGACCGTAACCCCCAGTCCTTGGCGGAAGCCGAGCAGGCCTTGTCTGCTAAGGGCTCCGTTAAGACGGTGTTGGTGGAGTTGGTTCAAGAGGCTAGCGTGAAGGCGGCTGCGGAGTCAACGTTGACGCAATGCGGCAAGGTGGACATCTTGGTAAACAACGCGGGCATTACCGGCGGTAATGCCACGACATGGGAGCTTGATAGCCAAGTGTGGCAAGACGTCATTCAAGTGAACTTGGTCGCCCCGTATTTCGTGTGTAAAGCGCTGGTGCCAGCCATGATTGCAGCGGGCTACGGTCGCATCGTGAATATCGCCTCGATCGCTGGCAAGGAAGGCAATCCCAACGCGTCGCACTATAGTGCGTCAAAAGCGGGGTTGATTGCTTTGACCAAGTCATTGGGTAAAGAGCTGGCGCAGAAAGGAATCATGGTTAATGCCATTACCCCTGCAGCGGCGCAGACACCGATCTTTGATTCGATGACGCAAGAACATATTGACTTCATGTTGTCTAAGATTCCGATGGGCCGCTTTGTTGAGGTTGATGAGATCGCCGCCATGGCCAGTTGGCTCGCCAGTGCAGACTGTTCGTTTTCGACGGGTGCGGTGTTTGATATTTCAGGCGGGCGCGGTACCTACTGATGTGAGGCAGCGGTCTTGACGCTGCTCAGAAGCTAGAGCCTGGCTCCGTTAGAAAAGCGATTTCAGCCTCCGTCGATACGCGGCCAAGTAGGGCATTGCGGTGGGGGTAGCGGCCGAAGCGATCGATGATGGCTTTGTGCCGTAACTCAAATGACAAGTTGCCTTCAGCCGCAGGTTTGCTGAACAAACGAAGTGCAACCGCGTGCACGGCTCTGGACTCGCTGTGCATGTAAGGCATCAATAAAAACGGTACGTGGACGGCGAGTAGTTCCAAGTCGGCTCCCCGCGCGACGGCCTCTTGTGCCAAGGCAAGTGCCATGGGATCGGCAGCGAATGCCTCGGCGGTATCGCGATAGACGTTGCGTGAAAACTGATCGAGCACAATGATTTCAGCCAAACGTCCTTGCGGCGTGGCGCGCCATGCGTAGAGCTCGGCAGCCTTTGCTTGGCGCAGGACAGCGCCAAATCGGTTTTTTATAGTGGCGTCAAACGCGGTATCTTTTATCCACCAACTTTTGGGTTTGATCTCTTTAAACCAAAAATCAATGATGGCCTGCGGCGTAACACCTTGGTCGTGCGTGGCTGCTGCTATGGTCGTTGGGACAGGGGGAAGAGTCAAAATGGGTCCTAGGTGCTGCGCGGCTAGGTCGACGGCGGTAGCGCAATGGGTACGCGCCGCTGCTCCCACAGCAGATACAAGCCACTCAGAACGATGATGGACCCGCCCACCAGCACCGCAAGTGGCGGGATGTCACCAAATAGTAACCACCCCCAAAGCGCCATATAAATCAGTTGTTGGTAGCCAAATGGTGCAAGCGTCGCGGAGCTGGCGTATTGGTGTGCACGCGCCCACAAGTAGTGTCCAACAGCCCCCCACAAACCGGTTGCAAACACCAACACCCATTCAACGCTGTTGTGCGGCATCACGAAGTTTGGGAGCACCCACGGAGCGAGCAATAGAACGGGACCCATGGCGGAGTACCACTGCATGGCGGCGGGGTTTTCGTTCTGCGCCAAGTGCCGTGTGAGTAGCGTGAAAATGGAAAACAGGAAGGCGTTAAGCACCATTAAAAAAATGGCTGGGTGTATGACACTGGATGTGGGGCGAACGACGATGAGAACACCAATAAACCCCAACACAATGGCCCACCATTGACCGCCGCGCAAGGGTTGTTTGAGCCACCAGTGGCTGATGACGGCGACGATGAGTGGCGATGAAAAAAGGATGGCCGCCGTCTCAGTGAGCTGCAAGAACTGAATAGACCAGAAGTTGCAGGAGGTCATGAGTCCTAACAACACAGCCCGCAAGGCTTGTAGCTTGACGTTGTTAATACGTAGCAGGTCTAACTTGTAATGGGGCGCCAAGAGGACACCACTGACTAAGGCGTGACAAAAAAAGCGCAACCAGATCAACTCCAGCAACGGGAGGGTCTGCAGTTGCACCAACCACTTTACGGTGGCATCTAGGGTCGTGAATGCCAGCCCTGCGAGTGACAAAAGTAAGATGCCCATACGCCGGTTGGCGTACGAGTCTTCGCGCCACATGGAGGGTTTTAGTGCCATCGCGCGTTACCGGTGGTCGGTGCCATGCGCGGGCGTCGTCAGCAACGTCTCGGTGACATCGGTACGGGAAGCTTGAATCTGTTGGCGCGAGTAGGCGCAGGCTTTTTCGGCATCCCGTGCACGGATCGTTTCAACGATGCGCCAGTGCGCGGGGAGCGAGCGTGCGATGCCGTTATTTGGCGTGCGGGTTGTGATGAGTAAGACCTCCCGCAACATGCTCCCAAGCGCACGCCCCATTTGTAAAAACATGCGGTTATGGCTGGCGCGAAGCAGACCCAGGTGAAAGTCGTAGTCGTGGCTGATGTAGTCCTCGGTAGACCCACGCTCTACCGCGCTCGCCATGCCGTGGTAGGCGCGCTCTAAGGCGTCTATTTCTTCCTCGGTGGCGCGTTCTGCGGCCAAGCGAACGGCCTCGGGTTCAATGACGGCACGTAACTCTTGTAAGTTGTCGAGGATTTCTGGATCGAAACCGATACTGGCTTGCCAGCCAACCACCTGGTCATCAAACCAATTCCAGCGCTCACTGGGGAGCACCAGTGTCCCAATCTTTGGCCCGGTGCTGATCAAGCCTTTTGCGACCAACGACTTGACGACTTCACGGAGAATCGTGCGTGAGACGCCAAGCTCTTCGCACAATTTTTGCTCGGGCGGCAGCTTTTCACCCGGAACATAGTCGCCGCGAATAATGGCGCTACCCATGGCGTCTAGTGTGCCGCCATGAATATTCTTGATCTTGGGTTTCAACATTCGGGGACAGGCGTCTCGAGTGCTTCGCCGGCGAAATGGCGCTCGATGTTGCGGGTTGCGAGGTCGGCCATGGCTTGACGTGTCGCACCGGTTGCGCTGCCGATGTGCGGTGTGAGCACCACGTTATCTAGCGTGCGCAGTGCATCAAGCGGATGCGGTTCGTTCTCAAATACATCCAGGCCCGCACCAGCGATAACGCCGTTGGACAGCGCGTGCACCAACGCCGCTTCATCGACCACAGAGCCACGCGCGACGTTCACGACATATCCCTTAGGACCCAAGGCAGTCAGCACCTCGGCATTGATCATGTGATGGGTACTGGCGCCGCCTGGCGTGATCAGTGTGAGCATGTCAACGTCTGCCGCCAAGGCCTTCACTGATGGGACGAAGCGGTAAGGCAGTGCAGACTTTTCTGAGCGTGCCGTGTACGCGATGGACATGCCGAAGGCTTCGGCGCGCGTGGCAATCGCTTGCCCAATGCGACCCATACCCACAATGCCCAAACGCATGCCAGACAGCTTGGTGCCCAATGGCATGTTGCCCTTGGCCCATGAGCCGTTACGCACGAAGGCGTCGGCCTGCGGAATACGGCGCGTGATGCTGAGCATCAAGACCAGTGCCAGGTCAGCGACGTCATCGTTGAGAACATTGGGCGTATGCGTGACCAAGGCGCCACGGCTGATCGCGTGCTGTACGTCGACGCCGTCGTAGCCAACGCCCATTACGGAGACGAGCTTGAGGGCGGGTAGGGCGTCCATCATGGCGGCGGGTACCTTGGACTCGCCACCCGCAGCGATCACCGTGATGTGTTCGCGGTCAGGGTGTGCCATCAGATCGTCGAGGGGCATCGGCCCAATGAGCGTATAGCGCTTGCTTAGCTCGGCTACGAATAAAGGGTTGAGGGGGGATGCGGCGAGGATGGTGGGGTTCATAAGTGTTGATTGGTCTATTGAAAGCGTCGTAAAAGTTCAGCGGCTTGCCGCTAGGGGTGTTTGCTTGCGGTGATCGTTCATGGCGCAGATACCGTCACGGTGTACGCTCATTTCTGGACGCCTCTGTTCAAGCCGCGGTAGGCCCGAATGACTTGGCTGTCATCGGCCAAGCCATGGCCTTGCCCCGATGCTGCCAAAAACATTTGTAATGCCGCCGCTGCAAGGGGCAAGCCGCTTTTTGCGCGACGCGCTTCTTCTGCCACGATGCTCAAATCTTTTACAAAAATATCGACGGCGCTGGTAACTGGCGGTTCATCTTGTAGCATGCGTGGCCCGCGGTTGCCTAGCATCCAGCTACTGGCAGCGGACACCGACAAAATACGGTGAACCTGCGCCAGGTCCAGCCCGGCGTTCTCTGCGACGTGCGTGGCCTCTGCCGCGACAGCAATGTGGACACCACACAGCAATTGGTTGACGGTTTTCATGGTTGAACCCATGCCGCAGGTGACGCCCATATGGAAGAGGTTGCTGCCCACGCTTTCTAGGGCTGAGCGGGCAAAGTCGAAGTCGGCTTGTGCGCCACCGACCATGATTGCCAGTGTTCCGGCCTCCGCGCCGACGACACCGCCGGATACGGGGGCGTCTAAGACGCGCAGCCCCCTTGCGGTTAATGCCTCGCCCGTGCTGGCCGCCTTGGATGCAGACTGCGTGCAACTCATGACCACCATGGCGTTGGCAGGCATGTCGGCCGCGTGGTTTTGGGTAAACAAGAAGTCGTGTGCTTGGTCGCCAGAGACCACCATGAGCCAGACCAACTCGGCCTCTTGCACCGCCCCCTTTGCGTCGGGAGACCATTGCCCACCCGCCGCCTCAAACGCGGCACGGTTGCGTGTGTTCAGATCGAAGCCGGTGACGGCATGTCCCGCCTGTATAAGCCGAATAGCCATGGGCAGACCCATAGCGCCGAGACCAATAAAAGCGATCCGCATACCGTAAATTCCTATAAGACATCATGTGGCGCTACCTATGAGCACCGGTTCACCCTATTATATTTTGTAATATCGTAGGATGAATGAAACGTAGGCGTCAACTCATGGTAAACCCGTGAGGGCCTAGCCGCCCGCCGGGCCTAAGGTGCGACGTTGACCAAGGCACCATGGGCGCCGATAACTTGCGCCGCCAGATGGTGGCCTGCGTGGGCTGCGGCCACTGCGTTGCCGTCATGTAAGCGCGTTGCCAGAAAGGCGGCGTTAAATGCATCGCCTGCCGCCGTGGAATCGACAGGGGTCAGACGCGGCCCGCAATCGACCTCTGCGGCCCCCTGGGCTGAGGCGACCCACATGGGTGAGCCCGCATTTTTGACGATCACTTCGGATGCACCAACCGCCAAGTAGCGCTGGGCGCACGCTTGACGGTCTGTATCGCCAAAAAAGGTTTGTTCATCATCGAAACTCGGCAAGACCCAGTCGCTCACGCCAGCGGCCGCCATGATCGTCTTGCACATCACCTCGCGGTCGCGCCACAGCTTAGGCCGGATGTTGGGGTCAAACACGATGGTGCGCCCGGATTGCCGCGCGTGTGCCAAGCTCAAAAGCAGGTTTCTCTGTGCCTGGGGTGCGAGGATGGCGAGTGTGATGCCGGAGAAATAAAGGACATCTGCTGTGGCCATCGCGCGTGTCAGCCAATCGGGGTCATCGGCAAAGTGTTTCGCTGCCGATTGACCGCGCCAATAGGTAAAGCTACGCTCCCCTTGTTCTAAGTTAATGGCATACAGACCTGCCGTGCGCTCGGGGTCACGTTGCACCCATGTCGTATCTAGGTTCGCTTGCGTTAGGAAGTCCGCAATGCGTTGTGAGAACTGATCAGTGCCGATACGGGTGCCGTAGGCGACGCGCCATTTTTGCGTGTCTAACAATCGCCGGGCATACCAAGCGGTATTCAGCGTATCTCCGGCGACGCCCAGCCGCCACAGCGCCGTGTCTGCATGCGACAACTCCAGCATGCATTCGCCAAGCGCCAGTAGTTGTCGCATCGGGTGTCGCATCGGTTGGGGTGTCGGTCGTGTGGTGGGCTGTGGTTTTGGTTGGCGCGAGGCGAGCGGTCTAGATGGCGATGCCGCCATCAATTGTGTGCGCCTGTCCGGTCATAAATGCGGACTCGTCGGAGGCGAGAAACACCACCAGTGGGGCAATTTCGTCGGCCTGAGCCAAGCGCCCCATGGGTTGACGGGCAATGAACTGCTGTCGCGCCAAAACGGGGTCGGGTTGCGCGTGGATGCGGTCGTGTAAAGACGGGGTGTCGACAGTTCCCGGACACACCGCATTGCAGCGGATACCTTGCGCCACATAATCTGCTGCAACGCTTTTGGTTAAACCAATTACAGCGGCTTTGGTTGCGCCGTAAATGAACCGGTTAGGCAAGCCTTTGATGCTGCTGCAGACGCTAGCCATGTTGATAATGCTTGCACCACCATGCTTTTTTGCACTTGCCTGTAGTTTGCTTAAGGTGGCTTGAATCATCCAAAACTGCGCGCGCACGTTGAGGTTGAAGCCAACATCCCATTGCGCGTCATCAGCCTCCGCAATGGTGCCCGCATGAACGATACCGGCGCAATTAAACAGCGCATCAATTTCAGGAATCTCGCTAACAACTTTTTCGATATTGACTTTGTCCGTGACATCCAACGTTCTCGTATGAATATTGGCCATACCCTCGTAGCTGGTTAATAGGGCTGCGTTGATGTCGGTTGCCCATACAACGGCGCCTTCATTCACCATCGCAAGCACCGTCGCTCGCCCGATACCTTGGCCAGCAGCGGTCACGAGAATAGTTTTACCTTTGAGTCGCATCGTGTTCTCCAATTTGGTTTTCTTGGGGTTACCGATAGGTTTTCGGTATTGACAAGACAATTACTTCGTTTAATGATTCATCATAGATTGGTCATACCAATTGGCCAATTATCGTTTACCCGATTTATGAAAATCATAGAACCCCAACGCCTATACCGCCGTATTGCAGAAGAAATCCGGGGTGGTGTTGTGGGCGGCCAATGGCCGGTGGGCACGCGGTTACCGCCTGAGCGTGATCTGGCCATCCTGCTGGGGGTGAGTCGCCCGTCTCTACGTGAAGCCCTGATTGCACTGGAGGTGGAGGGTCTGATAGAGGTTCGTACGGGTTCCGGCATCTACGTGCGCGAGGTGTTGAGTGCCAAGCCGCGCGATGTGGGCTCGGCGGTGAACGCCGCCCACGAGTGGGGTCCGCTTGAGGTGATGCGGGCCAGGCAGGTCATTGAGGTTGAGGTGGCGGCGATGGCCGCTGGTAATGCGCGCAAGGGCGAAATTGCCGTGATGCATGACGCCTTGCGCCTCATGCGGCAAGAGGTGGCCAATGGGCAAGCGCCTAGGCGAGGGGATGAGGCCTTTCACGTCGCGATTGCCAAGGCCTGTGGAAATGATGTGTTGACCGATATGGTGCAGCGCACCTGGGAGGCGCGGGACGGTGCGGTGTTTGAACGCCTTGGGCAGCACTTCGAAAACCCGGTGGCTTGGCAAAAAGCCATTGACGAGCACGAGGCGGTTTTACACGCCATTGAGTTGCATGACGTCAGCGGTGCCCGGCGAGCGATGCAAGTGCATCTGCGCAATGCAACGAAACGCTACAGCGCAAGCTGGAAGCGACCGGTCGCCGCCTAGCTGGTTTTTTTGATTGTTCTGAGAGAAAAGAAGGAGAGAAAGATGAAGAAACGATGCATGGTCAACGCCTTATCGGCGAGGGCGCACAGCCAGTCATTTTTTGCCATAACCAGAGAGCAGATGTGAGCGATTTATTTTTAAAACTACACCCCGCCGACGATGTCTTGATTGCGCGTGCGCAGCTAATCAGCGGACACCAAGCTGGCGATATCAAAGTGCGCGGCATGGTGCCAGCCGGCCACAAAGTGGCCGTCCGTGACATCGCGCAAGGCGCACCCGTGCTGCGCTACAACCAAATTATTGGTTTCGCTTCCAAGCCCATACAAGCCGGTGAGCACATCCATACCCATAACTTAGATATGGGGCCAGAGGGCGGCGCGTTTGCCCGCGACTATGCCATTGGCGTCGATTGCCAGACGCCTGCGCCGCGCCAAGACGCGACGTTTATGGGCTACCGCAGAAAAGATGGTCGCGTAGCGACCCGCAATTACATTGGCATTTTGTCCAGCGTCAATTGTTCAGCCACGGTTGCGCGCGCCATTGCCGATCACTTTAGACAGTCGGATGCGTTAGCGGCGTTTCCGCAGGTGGACGGCGTGGTCGCGCTCACCCATGGAACGGGCTGCGGGATGGCGAGCGAGGGCGAGGGGATGGATGTGTTGCGTCGCACCTTAACGGGCTATGCGGTACACCCTAATTTTGCGGGTGTATTGGTCATTGGCTTGGGCTGCGAGGGTAATCAGATCGGTAGCTGGCTACGCGCCTCAGGCTTGAGTGAAAGCGTGAATCTGCGCACCTACAACATTCAAAATGTGGGTGGTACACGGGCGGCAGTGAGTCAGGGTATCTCGTTTGTTAGCGAGATGCTGGTCTCGGCCAACGAGGCACAGCGCGAGCCCTGCAGCGTGTCACACCTCACGGTGGGCTTGCAGTGTGGCGGCTCAGATGGTTACTCAGGCATCAGCGCCAACCCCGCGCTAGGTGCGGCTGTCGATCGCCTGGTGGCCCACGGCGGCACAGCAATTTTGAGTGAAACCCCCGAGGTATACGGCGCCGAGCATTTATTGACGCGTCGCGCCAATGACCCCGCTGTGGCGCACAAATTAATCGAGCGCATTCATTGGTGGGAATCTTATACGGAGCGCAACGGTGGTGAGATGAACAACAACCCGTCACCAGGCAACAAGGCGGGCGGGCTAACCACCATTTTGGAGAAGTCGCTGGGTGCGGTTGCCAAAGGCGGTACCACCAATCTGGAGGCGGTGTACGAGTATGCCGAATTGGTGAAGGCCCATGGTTTCGTCTTTATGGATACACCGGGCTACGACCCTGTCAGTGCGACGGGGCAGGTGGCGGGCGGTGCCAATCTAATTTGCTTTACAACGGGCCGCGGATCGGCTTACGGCTGTGCGCCATCGCCCTCACTGAAGCTGGCGACGAACACCGCGCTGTGGGAAAAGCAGGGCGATGACATGGATATCAACTGCGGCGATATCGTTGACGGATCCGCCACGGTCGATGAGTTAGGCGAGCGTATTTTTCAAGCATTGATTGACTTGGCTTCTGGCAAGCCGAGTAAGAGCGAGATGCATGGATACGGTCAAAGTGAGTTTGTGCCGTGGCAACTTGGCGCCGTGATGTAAGGATACAAAGATGAGTGAATCTGAGACTAATTGGGGGCCTGCCGCGTTACGCCAAGCCGCCGCCCATATCGTGCAGGCGGCGGGTAGTTCGCCAGAGGAGGCGAAGGCCGTTGCTGACAATTTGGTGATGGCCAACTTGAAAGGTCACGACTCCCATGGCGTTGGTATGTTGCCGCGGTATATGGATGCGGTGGCCGAGGGCGGCTTGACACCCAACACGGGCGTCACCGTCAAGTTGGACTTGGGCTCCCTGTTAACCCTAGACGGCCAACGCGGCTATGGGCAAGTGGTTGGACAGCAGGCGATGGACATGGGCATTGCACGCGCGCAGACACATGGCTCCTGCATCATGGCCCTAGGTCAGGCCCATCACCTCGGTCGCATCGGACATTGGGCAGAAATGGCGATCGACGCCGGTCTGGTCGCCATCCATTTTGTGAACGTCTTGGCACCACCCGTGGTGGCGCCATGGGGCGGCGCCGATGGCCGCTTCGGCACCAACCCCTGTTGTATTGGTTTGCCCTTGCAAGGACGCGAGCCGTTCGTACTTGATTTTGCAACCAGTCGCGTCGCGCAGGGCAAGATGCGCGTGGCCCACAATGAAGGCCGTCGCGTCGCGGACGGCATTTTGATTGATCCGCACGGCAACCCCACGACCGATCCTAGCGTCGTGGTGGTGCCCCAAGCGCCAGGCCCGCTGGGTAATCTGATGGGGGCCCTGTTGCCTTTTGGCGAGCACAAGGGCTCGGGCCTGTCTGTCGCGTGCGAACTGCTGGGTGGGGCCCTGACTGGCGGTGGTGCATGGCACGGCGCGCGGGATGCGGGCCGCGCTGTGTACAACGGCATGCTGACCATTTTGATTGACCCTAAGCGGTTGGGTACGGCGCCTGACTTTGAGCGTGAAGCGGATGCCTTCATGTCATGGCTTGATCAAGCGCCTCCCGCGCCAGACTCGGCGGGTGTGATCACGGCGGGTGAGCCCGAACGCCGAACCAAGCAAATACGCGAGGTGAATGGCATTGTGGTTGACGCACAGACCATGGCCGAGCTCGATCGTGTGGCGCGCCGCGTCAATGCCGCTGACTGGCGAACCGCAACAACTGGATGAACGTATGACACTCAATACCGTGCAAACCATGAAAGACTTCCTGCCAGACGATGGTTGCGCAGGGACGTTGCTCGCTCGGGTCTGGAACCCCAACGGCCCGTTCCCTGGTCCGATGGTGGTGGCGGTGCGTGCCGCTGGCCTCTTCGACGTCACTGAAAAGTGGCCGACTGTTGCGGACGTATTGGATGAACCCAATCCCGCTGCGGCATTAAACGACATGGGCGGAACATTTGTCGCGACCGTTGGGGAAGCGCTTGCCAACAGCGCCTTGCCCGCGAGTGATTCTGTGCTGCGCTTCCTCGCGCCGGTGGATGTGCAAGTTATCAAGGCGTGCGGCGTCACCTTTGCCGATAGCATGTTGGAGCGTGTCATTGAGGAGCGCACCAAGGGCGATGCGTCTGGCGCCGGCGCGGTGCGTGCAGAAATTACAGCGGTGATTGGCGATAACTTGCAGGGCCTAAAGCCCGGCTCTGCGCCGGCAATGGCGCTCAAAGAGGTGCTGAAGGCCAAAGGCTGGTGGTCGGCCTATTTGGAGGTCGGCATCGGGCCGGATGCGGAGGTTTTTACAAAAGCACCGGTGATGGGTGCGGTTGGTCCGGGCGCGCTAGTCGGTATTCGCAGCGACTCGTCGTGGAATAACCCGGAGCCAGAAGTGGTGTTGGCCGTGAATGCCCGTGGTGAGACGGTGGGCGTTAGCTTGGGCAATGATGTCAATCTGCGTGATATCGAAGGACGCAGTGCCTTACTTTTGGGCAAGGCGAAAGACAACAATGCGTCCTGCGCCATCGGTCCATTTATACGACTCTTTGATGCCACGTTTGGTATGGATGATGTACGGCAAATGACGCTGGATTTGCAGGTGGCGGGTGATGATGGATACGCGCTGCAAGGTGAGAATCAGATGTCCCGGATTAGCCGAGACCCCTTAGATTTGGTTGCGCAGACCATTAGCGCACACCACTATCCAGACGGGTTCATGCTGTTTACTGGCACGCTGTTCGCGCCAACCAAAGACCGCGATGCACCGGGTGCGGGGTTTACGCACCACGTGGGTGACGTGGTGCGCATACGCAATGGCTGGCTGGGTGAGTTATGCAACCAAGTGACGCATGCAGAGACCGCGCCGCCTTGGCAGTTTGGCGTTCGTGCCCTCATGCGTAACTTGGCGCAACGCGGCTTGCTGGGCTGATGAGCGGCGTGTGCCTAGACGGCGCCGGTAAACTCGCCGCGCGCTGGGTAGTCTTTTGCTATCGCAAAGTCAATGGCTCCCAGCAAATCCGCGAACGATGGCCTAGCGAAGGGCATGGTTTGCGTTGAGCCGTAGTAGAGCGAGCCATCCGGGCTCACGATAAACACCCCGGGCTCATTAAAGAGCGCAGGCTCCTCCACGCCCAATGAGGTTTTGCCGCGCGACGCGCTGATGTACAGCCCCCATTCGCGGGCGTTTGGCAGTGGCAAGTCATAGCCGATTCGCAGTGCCTTGGCGCTAATTTTGTCAGCCATGGCTTGTGCGCGATCTGCGGTGTCACTGCTGGCTGCAATGACCTGAACGCCACGTGTTTCAAACTCAGGCACCAGTCGTTCCAGCTCTATCAGGTATTTGGCGCAGATGGGGCAGTGCAGACCACGGTAAAACACCACCAAGTCAAAGCGCGTTGCCGCTGGGGCTCCCAAGGTGTAGGTGCCGCCACCAACTAAGGGGATGTGAAGGGCGGGCGTTGCCGCGCGTGGGATGAGGCCTGTGGTGGTCATTGCGAATTCCTTTTTAAAAGTAGGTGCCAAACGGGGGGCTCACCAGCGTGCGCCGAAGGCGTCACGTAAGTCGTTTATGGCGGATGCGCTGAGCGACGGGGCTTGACCGCCTGTGAGTGCCCACAGGCGAGCCGTTTCCTCTAGTTCTTCTAAAACGGCCATCGCAGCAGCTGGCGTTGCATGCCAAACGGTTGGCCCTAATTGGTCGAGCATGACCGCACGTATGGGGCAGTCTCGGGCGCTGGCATGCGCTATGGCGGCGCCCACGGCCTCCGCGACATCCGGGTGACCGGGTCGGCCGTAGGCGATGCGCGGCACATGGCCGACCTTCATCACAAAGTAGGGCGTAATCGGCGGCAAGAGGTCACCCGTTGCATCCGGTGCCTGTAACGTGGCCGCCACACAGTGGGTGGCGTGTGTGTGAATCACGCAGTGTGCGTTGGGGTCGGCGGCGTAGATCGTGCGGTGGAGCACAATTGTTTTACTGGCCTTTGAACCGCTGTGCTGGACGCCACTGTCGTCTAACCACGCCAAGTCGCTGGGCGCCATAAAGCCAAGGCAGGCGTCAGTGGGCGTGATCAGGTAGCCGCCGCCAGCGTGTTGTGGCACGCGCACGCTGATGTTGCCAGCCGTGGCATGCACGTAGCCGCGGGCAAATAGGGATGCACCGACCCGGCAGATCTCGTCTCTTAGTGCGTTAAGGGCACGGTTCATTGGGCAGCGACCTCTTGGTTAATGGCTTCATAGAAAAAGTCAATGCCGCCGAAGTTACCAGACTTAAGGGCTAACTGCAGCGGTCGGTCGACGACCTCGGTCCACGGGACGCCCGGTGCAATGCTGCGGCCAATGCGTAGCTGTTGCACCTGGAGCGCTTGCACCACAGCGCCCGAGGTTTCACCGCCCGCGACAACCAAGCGGTCAACCCCGTGCGCGACGGCGGCTTGCGCAACGCGCGCAAGCAATGCCTCGATGAGCGCGCCTGCGCGCGCGACACCCAACGCGCTCTGCGTTTGCTTGACTGCCGCTTGATCGGCACTGGCATAGATCAGCGCTGGCTGGCCCACCTGTGACTCGTACCAAGACCATGCGGACTGGAAGGCGGTGTCTGGATCACTGGCAATGGCCAGCGGGTCGAGTTGGTAAGCCGGGAGCTGCCGAGCCTGCCAACGCGCGACCTGCGCCAAGGTTTGCGACGAGCACGAACCCGAGAGCACCAAAGCCGCCCCGGTCAGGGTTTGTAGTTGTGCGGCCTGTGCGTTGGGCGTGAGCCACCCGCGTTGGGCATAGACCTTGGGTAAGCCCAGCGCGACGCCTGAGCCAGCGGTGATGAGTGGCATGTCTGCACAGGCCTCGGCAATGGTGTCGAGCGCCGCATTGTCCACGGCGTCCACGACCCACCAGCGCGTCTCAGGGTGTTGTTGCCACTGCGCCTGCATGGCCGCTGCCCCTTGGCTCACGGTGGTGTAAGCGGTCAGTCCCACGGGCTGTGGGGTTTGAGCTTGCAATACATTGACTAGGTTGGCGTCGTGCATGGGCGTGAGCGGGTGGTGACGCATGCTGGAGTCGCTTAGCAAGGTGTCGCCAACAAATAAGTGTCCCTTGAACACCGTTCGCCCGTTTTCAGGCAGGGCGGGGCAGGCAATGGTTTGCTGCGTATTCAAAGCGCGCATCAAGGCGTCCCCAACCGGACCGATGTTCCCCTCTGCGGTGGAGTCAAAGGTCGAGCAGTACTTGAAGTAAATTTGGCGAGCACCCCCGTCGGTGAGCCAACGTAGAGCGCGCAGCGATTCATCAACGGCGTCATCGCTTGGCGTGGTGCGCGATTTCAGCGCGACGACCACGGCATCTGCCGTTGGCGGCACCCCTGTGGGGACGCCAATGACTTGAACCGTGGTCATGCCAGCGCGAACCAGCATGCTGGCCACATCGGTCGCGCCAGTGAAATCGTCTGCAATGACACCCAAAATCATGAACCGTTCTCCATTAATGGTTGATACAATCATCATACCAATAGCGCATCCCGCTAGTTTGCGCGCTTTGGCGTGTATAACGCCTCACGACACTTTGCCCGTATGTCCACCTACGAGACCCACCGCCCATTGCGCACCCCCGCGCCGCCGCCCAAGCGTTTGGTGATTATGGGGGTATCCGGTTGCGGAAAAACCAGCTTGGCTGACGGCTTAGGCGTTGCGCTAGGGTGGGACGTTCTGGATGCCGATCACCTGCACCCAGCAACCAATATCGAGAAGATGCGCCAAGGTATTCCCTTGCAAGACGCCGATCGCTGGCCTTGGTTGGACGCTGTGGCGACGTCTTTGGCAGCGCCGTTGGGCGCCTCAGACGGTCGCGTCGTGGCATGCTCCGCCTTGAAGCGGGTCTACCGTGAGACCATTCGCAGGGGCTGTCCGGGTACACATTTTGTTTTTTTAGAGGGGACATTTGAGGCGGTGCTGCCACGCTTACAAGCGCGAGCGGGGCACTACATGCCCGCGTCCCTTTTGCAAACGCAGTTCGCAACCTTGGAGTGCCCTGGCACGGACGAGCAAGACGTGTCCACGTTACCGTTAACGTGGCCTGTTGCCGAGCTGGTTGCGACCGTTACGTCGCTCATTGGCCTGCCTTGTCAGGCCGCGCCGCTAAACCAGGAGTAAGTGATGTCAGTTTTGGACCGTTTTAAACTCAATGGCCGCCGCGCCCTGATCACGGGATCGTCTGCCGGTATTGGCCTCGCGCTGGCGAAGGCGCTGTGTGAAGCCGGTGCGCATGTGGTGCTCAACGGACGTGATGCGACGCGCCTGCAGCAGGCTGAGATGCAGTTACGAGCCTTGGGACTGTCAGTGAGCACACACGCGTTTGACGTGACCGATCCCGCCGCTGTCCAACAGGCGGTTACGGCGATCGATGCGGATGCACCGCTGGATATTTTGATCAATAACGCAGGCATCCAAATCCGTGCACCACTGCATGAGTTTGACCCAAAAAACTGGCGTCACCTGTTGGCAACCAACTTGGACAGCGCTTTCTATGTGGGCCAAGCCGTCGCCCAGAAAATGATTCCGCGCGGACGCGGCAAGATCATTAATATTTGCTCGGTACAAAGTGAGCTGGGGCGTCCCGGCATCGCGCCGTATATGGCCAGCAAAGGCGCTCTGAAGATGTTGACAAAAGGTATGGCGATTGACTGGGGCCCCTTGGGCTTGCAGGTCAACGGTATTGGGCCAGGCTATTACAAGACCGAGCTCAATGAAAAATTGGTGGCCGATGAAAAGTTCACCGAGTGGCTGGTCAACCGCACACCCAGCCGGCGTTGGGGCGATGTTGAGGAGTTGGGCCCCGCCGCTGTCTACTTGGCGAGCGACGCCTCCAGTTTTGTAAACGGCCATATTATGTACGTCGATGGCGGCGTGACGGCCACACTTTAAGGACATCAGATGCAAGTCGTTATGTGTGCGGGTGCGGGTCAGTTGAGTGTTCAAGACCACCCCATTCCTGAACTCAGTGCGGACATGATTCGTGCGAAAGTGGCCTTTGGAGGCATTTGCGGTTCTGATCTGCATTACTACCAACATGGTGGTTTCGGGACCGTGCGAGTCAAGGAGCCGTTGGCACTGGGACACGAGGTCTCTGGTGTTGTTGATGCCGTTGGTGCGGACGTGGAAGGGCGGTATGTCGGCGAGCGTATTGCCATCAGCCCGTCACGACCGTGCGGTCACTGTCGCTTCTGTCAGTTAGGGATACATAACCAGTGCCTGAACATGCGCTTTTACGGCAGTGCGATGCCCTTCCCACACATTCAGGGTGCATTTTGCGAGTACATACTGCTGCACCCCTATCAAGTCCACGCCATCGCAGACCATGTCACCTTGTCCGAGGCGGCGTTGGCTGAACCCTTGTCCGTGGGCTTACACGCCATACAGCGGGCAGGCGGTGTGCTGGGTGCCAAGGTCTTGGTGACCGGGTGTGGGCCCATAGGGAGCTTACTCATTGGCGCCCTGCGCCGCGCCGGGGCGGAGTTGATTGTGGCGGCAGATGTGGCGGCATTGCCGCTTAAGTGCGCGATGGACATGGGCGCAGACTTGGCCATTAACTTGGCGACGGAGCCAGATGCCTTGGCGGCCTATAAGGCGGACAAGGGTTATTTCGATGTGGTTTTTGAGGCATCTGGCAGTGCGCCTGCCTTTTTGAATGCCTTAGATGTGGTGCGCGCGCGCGGTGTCGTGGTGGTAATTGGCGTCGGGGCCGAGGTGCATATTCCCTTGAGCCAACTCGTTGGCAAAGAGGTGGACGTGCGTGGGACCTTCCGCTTTCATCAGGAGTTTGCAACTGCGGTTCGTTTCTTAAACGACCGCTTAGTCGATGGTCGCCCGGTGATCACCGGGGTAGAGCCCGTGCGCAACGCACTGGCTGCCTTTGATATGGCGAGCGACAAATCCAAGTCGCTCAAGGTTCAGCTCGACTTCGCTTAGCGCGACGCTTTAGCCGTGGGGCGTGGCTTTTACAAAGCCACCGCCTTGGTAGATGGCGACAGGGTCGGTTACATCGATGGTTTGTTGCTTGGCCTCGGCGGCGTCTTTAAAGATATCGGAGCTATCCAGGGGCCGGTAGCCCACGTGTTTTGCAGGCGTGTTGTCCCACCAAGTCGTTTGGTTGTCTGACATGCCATAAATGACCGTGTGCTCAATAATGGGCGCCGTTAACCCCGCAACAACGACCCGCTCTAGGTCGTCGTAGCTCAGCCAAGTCGCCAGCATGCGTCTATCAACGGGCTCTGGGAATGACGATCCGATGCGCACACTCAAGGTCTCAATGCCCCATCGGTCCCAATACATCTGACCGACGTTTTCACCAAAGGCTTTGGATAGACCATAAAAGCCGTCCGGCTTGGGTTTCACCGTTGGTGGAATGGTTTCGCTCTGCTTGTAGAAACCCGTTGCGTGGTTGGAACTGGCAAAAATGATGCGCTTGGTTCCTGCCTTGCGGGCGGCCTCGTATAGGTTCACCATGCCGACGATATTCCCTGCCAAAATTGGCTCCCATGGCTGTTCGGTGGAGACCCCGCCCATGTGTACCACGGCATCCACACCGTCGAGCAAGGCCATCATCTCGTCGGCGTTCTCTAGCGAGGCGATAACGACCTCTTCTCCCGCATGGGCAGGCCCGAACTCTTTTCTATGGCTCACACGCAAGGTGCTGCAATAGGCCTTTAGGCGAGGGCGTAATACCTGCCCTAAATTGCCCGCAGCGCCGGTGAGCAAGATGCGGTTGAATCGGATGGAGGAGGCGGGTTTTTCTAGCATGGTGTGAACCTAGGGTGTCTGGCGTAGTGGTGCGGCGGCGGTGCGGTGGTGCGGCGAAAAAAATCAAGACTTCATGCGATTGGACAGCGCCTGTGCGCTGTCGCGCAGCAAGCTCCCGTCGGCGCCAACGGCGACAAACAAACAGCCCTTTGCGAGATAGTGCTTTGCCAGTGCCTCGTCGCCGGTCAATATGCCTGGCGCTTTGCCACATGCCCGAATCGTGTCTATCGCTTTGTCGATGGTGGCCAATACATCGGGGTGCGTCAGGTTGCCCAAATGCCCCATGGCTGCCGATAAGTCGCCGGGGCCAATAAACACGCCATCAACGCCCTCTACGTTGGCAATGGCCTCCAAGTTGGCGACTCCCAAAGTTGTCTCAACTTGAAGCAGTAGACACAACTCTTCCGCACAATGGTGGGCGTAATTTTTGATACGTCCGTAGCCTGAAGCCCGCGATGCAGCGGCATAGCCACGCACACCTTGAGGGGGGTAGCGGGTGAACGATACGGCGTCGCGTGCTTCTTGTTCCGTCTCGATATAAGGAACCAAAAGCGATTGCGTGCCAAGATCCAGCAGGCGCTTGAAGGTAACCATGTCATTCCACGGTGCACGCACGATGGGGTGGGAGGGGCTCCCTTTGAGGGCTTGCAACTGAGTAACGATGTCGTGTAACTCGTTGGGCGCATGCTCCATGTCCAGCAGCAACCAATCAAAGCCACAGTCGGCCAGTATTTCGGTGCTGATATGGCTCGTCAGGTTCGACCACAGACCGATTTGTGGTTGACCTTTACGCAGTGCGTGCTTGAAGTGATTGATGGGTAGTTCCATGACAAGGTCTCCTAGTAATGCGGGTTAGATGGGTTAATTTGTGGGCGCAATGTTCACGTTCGGGACAGGCTCAGGTTCAGGTTCAGGTTCAGGTTCAGGTTCAGGTCTTTAACCGTTGGTGATGCGGCGTACCTAGCGAACCATGGCAGGCGATTTGTTGTTGTAGGTCCAGCCCGGTATCAGGTATTGCATCGCCATGGCGTCGTTGCGGGCGCCAAGTCCGTGTTGTTGATACAAGGCATTCGCCGCCTGAAGCGCATCCCAGTCTAGGTCGACGCCCAAGCCTGCGCGGGTGGGGACGTCAATGTAGCCGTCTGATATTTGTAAGGGCGCCTTCGTGAGTTGTTGGCCATCCTGCCAAATCCAGTGCGTGTCAATGGCCGTGACTTTCCCCGGTGCGGCGGCGGCGCAGTGCGTGAACATGGCCAGCGAAATATCAAAGTGGTTGTTGGAATGTGAGCCCCAAGTGAGGTCGTACATTTGGCAGAGTTGGGCGACGCGGACGGAGCCCTGCAGGGTCCAAAAATGCGGATCTGCCAAGGGGATATCCACGGCTTGTAGCTGGATGCTGTGCGCCATCTCCCGCCAGTCGGTTGCCACCATGTTGGTCGCCGTGGGCAAGCCGGTGCCCCGGCGAAATTCGGCCATTACCTCGCGTCCTGAGAAGCCCCCCTCGGCACCGCATGGGTCCTCTGCATAGGCCATGACCTTGCCTTGGTCGCGCAGCAAGCGAATGGCGTCCTTTAGTGACCACCCGCCATTGGGGTCCAAGGTAATGCGCGCCTCGGGGAAACGCGCATGCAGTGCGGTCACCGCCTCAACTTCTTCCTCGCCGCGTAACACGCCGCCTTTTAGTTTGAAGTCCTGAAATCCATAGCGCGCATGCGCGGCCTCAGCGAGCCGCACAATGGCCTCTGGGGTCAGGGCTTCTTCACTGCGCAGTTGGGTCCAATCGTCGACTGGCGCGTTATCGGCCGCATACGGCAAGTCCGTCTTATGTCGGTCTCCCACATAAAAGAGGTAGCCCAAAACCTGAACACGTGCGCGTTGTTGTCCTTCTCCGAGTAAGGCAGCAACCGGGACATTGAGGTGTTGTCCGAGCAGATCGAGCATGGCGCTTTCTACCGCGGTCAGGGCATGAATGGTCGTGCGCAAGTCAAAGGTTTGTAGGCCACGTCCGCCACGATCGCGATCGGCAAACTGCGTACGCATGGCGTTCAGTACCGCGTTGTATTGCCCCAATGTTTCACCCACCACCAAGGTGCGCGCATCCTCTAGGGTGTTGCGAATTGCCTCGCCCCCGGGCACTTCTCCGACGCCTTGATTGCCCGCTGAATCAGTAAGCACCACGACATTGCGGGTAAAAAAGGGGCCGTGGGCCCCGCTTAAGTTGAGCAACATGTGGTCGCGACCCGCAACGGGGATCACCTGCATCTCTGTGATCTTGGGGCACATTTGGTCGCTGGCAAGAGACATGGGTCGAGGTCCTTTTCTACGGGCTATTCGCGTTTAAGTCATCATACAAGTTGTTGCAATAACGCGCAATTTGGCGGTGGCGGTGTTCAGCGTTCCGCGCTTCTACGCATTTTCAGGCGGTCGATGCTATTGGATAAATGTGCGCGCACGGCGGTGCGTGCACCTTCAGAGTTTTTGTCTCGAATGGCATGTAGCAGGCTCTCGTGCTCGGCATGGACGCGTTGCAAGTAGTCCTTCTGTGGCAGATCAATGGGCTGCTTTTTCACCGCCCGTGATCGGGGAATGACACGCTCCCCGAGTTGTACGAGAAACCCTGAGAAGTGGGCGTTTTGTGTTGCCTTGGCGATGCCCACGTGAAAGGCATAGTCCGCCTCAACCGCATCTTGGTCATTGGCAATGGCGCGCGCAAACTGTTTGTGTGCTTGCTCTAGATGCCGCAAGTTGTCAGGGGTTCGGCGTAAGGCCGCTAAAACTGCCGCCTCTGTTTCGAGTGCGATTCGCAACTCCAATAGGGCGATGGTCTCATTGAGGGATGCGACCTGTTCGGGCTCACATGCAAAGGGGGTGGTGTCTGGCGGGACACGCACAAACGTGCCTGCCCCTTGTCGCGTATCGACGAGGCTGTGGGCTTGCAAGTGCGACAAGGCCTCTCGAACGACCGTACGGCTCACGCCGAATGACGCCATGATGTGCGCCTCCGTCGGGAGTTTGCTCCCTGGTGGGTAGCTGTGATCGCGAATACGTGACATCAACTGTGTCGCCAAATGGGTGGACAGGGTTTTGCTCCGGGGGGTGGTTTGCATAAGCGCCTCAGAGGTTTAAAAGAGTGAAAATTTGTACGATGACTTATCATAGCAACCGCGGTACGTTCATAGCAACGGCGGTACTTTCTTGGCATGATGTGATCTATCAAAAAGAAATAAGGACAGTCTGATGAACTTAGCCATGGGTAGTGCGGTCAATGTGCCGTTCACACCGAACACACGTTATCCAGACCCCGCTGTCGAGGTGTTGGACCCCCGCTTCATGGGCCTGCGGCTGTTCAGCTCCAGCGTGGAGCAACTGCTTACCGGCTTGCGTTGGGGGGAGGGACCTGTGTGGTTTGGGGATGGCCGTTACCTCTTGCTGTCAGATATTCCGAACAACCGAATCATTCGATGGGATGAAACCTCGGGCGCCGCCAGTGTCTTTAGGCAGCCGTCGAATCATGCCAATGGGCTGGCGCGCGATACGGTGGGGCGTCTGATCACGTGTGAACACGGTGGGCGTCGGATTACACGCACGGAATATGACGGCGCTATTACGGTGCTGGCGGACCGTTTCGAGGGCAAGCGGCTTAACTCGCCCAATGACATCATTTGTCAGTCAAACGGGGTGATTTGGTTTACCGACCCAACGTTTGGTATTTCGGGCTGGTGGGAGGGGGCGTACGCCGAGCCGGAGTTGCCGCATGCCGTGTACCGGCTAGAAACCGACAGCGGGAAGCTGACGCGCGTTATTGACGACATGGCGGGGCCCAACGGACTGGCTTTCTCGCCGGATGAAAAGGTGTTGTACGTGGTGGAGAGCCGCGCTGAGCCCCACCGCCTGCTGTGGGCTTATGACGTGTCGCCAGATGGCAGCTTGCATAACAAGCGCTTACATATCAACCCCGATGGTTACGGTGCGTTGGATGGGATTGCCGTAGACGTACAGGGCAACATTTGGGCTGGTTTTGGTAGCTCGGGTCAGCCCGATGCCGACTTGACTGACCTAGACGGGGTGCGTGTTTTCAGTCCTGACGGGCAGCCAATTGGACACATCCATTTGCCCGAGCGTTGCGCAAATCTGTGTTTCGGTGGTCGACATCGCAACCGCTTGTTCATGGCCAGCTCGCACTCTTTGTACAGCCTGTTTGTAAATGTACAGGGCGCGCCATGAGCGTTAAGCCGGTCTTGATTCAAATGGACGCCGCGGATAACGTGGCGATCGTTGGGAATGATGGCGGGTTAGCCAAGGACACGGTGTTGCCGAGTGGTCTGCGCTTGGTGCAAGCGATACCGCAGGCGCACAAGGTGGCCCTGCACGCCATTGCCAAGGGGGCCGCCATTTGTCGTTACGGTGTCACCATTGGCTATGCCATGCAAGATTTGCCCGCGGGTAGTTGGGTGCACGAGCGCGTGATTCAAATGCCTGAGCCACGCAATTTCGAACAGTTGCCTATGGCGACGAAGTCCCCCGTACTGGACCCTTCAAAGCCCGATCTGTCTGGCGCAACGTTTATGGGCTATCGCAATCCGGATGGGTCTGTGGGGACGCGAAATTTGTTGGGCGTGACCACCACCGTGCAGTGCGTGTCGGGGGTACTCGCGCACGCGATGACCCGTATTCAAAAGGAGCTCCTCCCTCGCTACCCCCATGTCGACGGTGCGGTTGCACTTGATCACGCCTACGGGTGTGGTGTGGCGATTGATGCCCCCGATGCGGTCATTCCCATACGCACAGTGCGCAATATCAGCCTGAACCCCAACTTTGGCGGCGAGTTGATGGTGGTTAGCTTGGGGTGCGAGAAGCTCCAGCCCGAGCGCTTGTTGCCGCCCGGGTCTATCGCGTTGCAACCGGCGGCCGTTGAGGTGGGTAAGGCAAGTGAGGCGTCCGCAGCCGGCTTGGATGTGGTGCGTTTGCAGGATCCGAAATACGTGGGTTTTCAATCCATGGTGCAGGCGATTGTGGACGGCGCAGACCGGCATTTGCAGCGGCTCAATCGACGGACCCGTGAGTGCGTCTCGGTCAGCGAGCTGGTTGTCGGCGTGCAGTGCGGTGGCAGTGACGCCTTTAGTGGCGCCACAGCCAACCCTGTGGTGGGCTATGCAACAGACTTGTTGGTGCAGGCGGGCGCTACCGTGATGTTCAGCGAAAACACCGAGGTGCGCGACGCGGTTGACCAGCTGACTGCGCGCGCAGCGAGCGAGGCGGTGGCCGCTGATATCGTTAAAGAGCTGGCTTGGTATGACGCCTACTTACAGCGTGGCCACGTGGATCGCAGCGCCAACACCACCCCAGGCAACAAGGCTGGTGGCTTGTCTAATATTGTCGAGAAGGCCATGGGCTCTATCGTTAAAAGTGGCACGCAGGCGATCTCTCATGTGCTCAGTCCGGGTGAAAAATTGCGACGCGACCAGCGTGGTTTGGTGTTTGCGGCAACGCCGGCCAGTGACTTTATTTGTGGCACCTTGCAACTCGCGGCAGGCATGAACCTGCATGTGTTCACCACGGGGCGGGGCACACCGTACGGGCTGGCCGAGTGCCCAGTGATCAAGGTGGCGACGCGCACCGATTTGGCCACGCGCTGGCACGACCTCATGGACGTCAATGCGGGCACCGTCGCCGACGGGGACAGCACCTTGGCGGCGTCGGGGCTGGCACTGTTTGAACTGATGCTTGAGGTCGCCAGTGGCGCGCATCAGCCATGGGCAGAGCGTTGGGGCTTGCATAACCAGTTGGTGTTGTTTAACCCAGCGCCTGTGACCTAAGGTGCGATGCACGGCACCCCCATGACCGCCCACGCTTTGGATACAGACGCCTTTGTCGGGGAAGTCGATGGCGTGCCCGTTGGTCTGGTCACCATCACCGGCGGTGCCGGTCTGTCGCTGTCAATTTGCACCTACGGCGCACGCTGGCTACAAGCACTGGTGCCTGACGCCGAGGGCGTGGTGCGCGACGTGGTCTTGGGCTATGACAGCTTGCAAGGCGTGCGCGATGGCGTACCGTCCATGGGCGCCTTCATTGGGCGTTACGCTTGCCGCATTGGTGGTGCGGCCTTCCCCCTGTCGGGGCGGTCTTGGCGCTTATCCGCCAATGATGGCGCCAACTGCCTGCATGGTGGTGCGGGCGGTAGTCGACATCAGGTTTTTCAGGTGGTTGATCAAGGCACTGACTTTGTGACCATGGCACACCGCTTTCGCTCAGCGGTTGATGGCTTCCCCGGCGATCTCCTGCTGCACGTGACCTACGCGATTGAGGGGGACAACAAGGTGTGTATTCGCTACCGAGCGGAGGCCTTGGACCGCGATACGGTCGGTAGTTTCACTAGCCATGCTTTCTTTAACTTGGATGGATGTAGCAGCGGCACGGTGCAGGCGCATGCCTTGCAGGTCAACGCACCTGCATGGCTGCCGTTAGACAAGGACAAGCTGCCTACGGGTAGCGTCTTGCCCGTAGGCGACACCCCGTTTGACCTGCGCACCTCGGCTGCATTGGACAGCCATTCGGTCTGGGATGGCTCCCAGGGTCAATTCGGGTTCGATCATGCGTGGGTATGGCCTGACCCACCAGCCGAGATCACTGGCCTTCGCCTGCAAGCCACGCTGGTGGGGGCGCAGTCTGGCATTGCCATGGATGTCTGGTCAACCTCACCTTGTTTGGTCGTCTACACGGGCGGGGCATTGGACGGCACGCTGCCCAAGCATGCGGGTAAAGCAGGGCGGGCGATGGGGCGTTACGCTGGCATTTGTTTGGAGCCACAGGCGTATCCCGATGCACCTAATCACCCCTCATTTCCATCGACGCTCATCCCAAAGGGGACCGTGCATAGCGGTGAGATTCAATACCACTTCCGCATAGCCACGTGAGCGGCATCGTCCGCTACTGGGCTGACAGCGTCCATCCGGTCTGCTAAGGTGCGCGCTGGTCACTGTTGACTACCCATTGCGTCACTAGGAGTTCGCGCCATGTCTCAAACCATAGACTACTTTTTAGTACCCAACAGCCCGTGGACCTACCTCGGGCATGAACGATTCGCCGCGCTGGCCGCACGCGCGGGCGCCGAGGTGCGTTTCAAGCCAATGGACCTAGCGCAGGTGTTCCCGGTATCCGGGGGCTTACCGCTGGGGCAGCGGGCGCCACAGCGTCAGGCCTACCGGTTGATGGAATTGAAGCGGTTTAGCGAGTCACTGGATATGCCGCTAACCATTCACCCAGCGTTTTTCCCCGTGGCAGCCGATGCGGCGACAAAGCTGCTGGTTGCCGCGCATATGCAGCACGGTGTCGCCGAGGCCATGGGGTTGGCAGGTGCTTTGTTGCGCGCGGTTTGGGCGGAGGAAAAAAACATTGCCGATCCAGAAACGTTGGCGGCGCTGATCAAAACACGCGGTTTGCCTGCAGATTTGTTGGCCATTTCTGCCCAAGAGCCAACGGCAAAGCAGTACCAAGCCAACACCGATGAGGCCATTGCCGTGGGCGTCTTCGGCTCACCGACTTACGTGGTGGACGGGGAGTTGTTCTGGGGACAAGACCGCCTAGACCTGCTGGCGCGCTGCTTAGGCGTCACGCCCTAAGACAAATGGCCGCGCTAAACCGTGTTCAAAAAACGGCACCACAAGTCGGTAAAATGATGGGTTTTCCCCAATCGGCAATTCGTTGCTAAGCCCATGACTGTAAATATCACGCTACCCGACGGTGCTGTCCGTACATTTGATCAAGCCGTAACCGTTGCGGACGTGGCGCTGTCCATTGGCGCGGGCTTGGCGAAAGCGACGTTGGGCGGCAAGGTCGATGGGGTATTGGTTGACGCCAGCCACCGCATTGAGGCAGACGCGGCACTCGCGATTGTCACCGCGAAAGACCCCGAGGGGCTGGAGCTCATTAGGCACTCGACGGCCCACTTGTTGGCTTACGCCGTGAAAGACTTGTTTCCGGACGCGCAGGTCACGATTGGTCCTGTTATTGAGAACGGCTTTTACTATGACTTCGCCTACAAGCGTCCCTTTACGCCAGAGGACCTGACCAACATTGAGAAGCGCATGGCCGCCTTGTCCGCAAAGGACGAACCGGTGGTGCGCCGTGTGTTGCCTCGGGACGAAGCGGTTGCGCACTTCAAGCAAATGGGTGAGGCCTATAAAGCGGAAATTATTGGCAGCATTCCCGCCGACCAAGCGGTGAGTTTGTACAGCGAGGGTGCATTCGAAGACCTATGCCGTGGGCCGCACGTGCCGAGCACGGGCAAGCTCAAGCACTTTAAGCTCATGAAGGTGGCGGGTGCCTACTGGCGCGGTGACCATCGCAACGAAATGTTGCAACGTATTTACGGCACAGCGTGGGCGACCAAAGATGAGCTCCAGCAGTATTTGACGATGCTGGAGGAAGCGGAGAAGCGTGACCACCGCAAACTTGGCCGCGAGCTAGACCTGTTCCACATTGACGAGCACTCGCCGGGTACTGTTTTCTGGCACCCCAAGGGCTGGACGCTATGGCAAGAGGTGGAGCAGTACATGCGTGCCGTGTACCGGGACAATGGCTACCTAGAGGTCAAGGGGCCGCAGATTTTGGACAAAGGCCTGTGGGAGAAGACGGGGCATTGGGACAAGTACCGCGACAACATGTTCACCACGGAAAGCGAAAAACGCGAGTACGCGCTGAAGCCCATGAACTGTCCCGGACACATTCAAATCTTTAAGCAAGGGATTAAGAGTTACCGTGATTTGCCCTTGCGCTATGGTGAGTTTGGCCAGTGCCACCGCAATGAGCCAACGGGTGGTTTGCACGGCATCATGCGCGTGCGCGCCTTTACGCAAGACGACGGTCACATCTTCTGTACGGAAGACGATGTCTTGGCCGAATGTGAGGCCTACACCACATTGTTGCAAAAAGTCTACAAAGACTTTGGTTTCAACAACATCATTTACAAGGTGGCGACGCGTCCAGAGCAACGCATAGGCTCTGATGAGAGTTGGGACAAGGCCGAGCACGCGCTGATGGAGAGTTTGCGACGCTCTGGCTGTGACTTCGAGGTGTCGCCTGGGGACGGTGCTTTTTATGGTCCAAAGATCGAGTACACCCTGAAGGATGCGATCGGACGCCAATGGCAGTGCGGCACCATGCAGGTTGACTTCTTTATGACCGAGCGCCTAGATGCCGAGTATGTGGGTGAGGATGGTGGCCGCCACCGGCCCGTCATGCTGCACCGCGCGATCGTTGGTAGCTTGGAGCGTTTCATCGGTATTTTGATCGAAGAGCACGCAGGCGCGCTGCCTACTTGGCTGGCGCCAACGCAAGTTGCGGTTCTCAATATCACCGATTCTCAGGCTGGTTACGGGCGTGATTTAGCAAAATCGCTCCGTAATCAAGGGCTTAGGGTAGAGGTGGACGGTCGTAACGAGAAAATTACGGCTAAAATACGCAGTTGGGCTATGCAAAAGGTACCTTTTATCGCCGTTGTCGGTGACAAAGAGGTGGCCGCGGGTGCCGTTGCTGTGCGTGCGCGTGGTAACCAAGACCTGGGTGTCATGTCCATAGAAGCATTTGCTGAGTTGGTCTCCAAAGCCGTGGCGGATAAAACCTAGGCTTAACGTCAACCAGCAATGTGAGGGTGTTCAAGACAGCCCGCATGTATTTTTAAACGCGGTATTGGCCGCAAGAAAAGGATTTAACCATCGCTACCGAATTTCGTGATCGTCGACACCGTGAAGAGCGAAAGCATCGCTTAAACCGTGAAATCATGGCCCCTGAGGTCCGTGTCAGTGGCCCACAAAACGAACCCTTAGGCGTGATGTCCATCGCTGATGCCTTGGTGAAGGCGGGTGAGTTGGATGTTGATTTGGTGGAAATTTCCCCCAATGCTGCGCCACCAGTGTGTCGATTGATGGACTACGGTAAGTTCAAGTACCAAGAGCAGAAGAAAGCCGCTGAAGCGAAATCTAAGCAAAAGGTTATTGAGGTTAAAGAAGTGAAGTTTCGTCCGGGTACGGACGACGGCGACTACAACATCAAGGTGCGGAATATTCGCCGCTTCTTGGATGACGGTGACAAGTGCAAGATCACGCTGCGGTTCCGCGGTCGTGAGATTACCCATCAACAGCTGGGCTTGGATTTGTTGAACCGTTTGCGTGATGAGTTAGCCGATGTGATTTTGGTGGAGCAGTTTCCCAAGTTGGAAGGCCGCCAGATGGTGATGATGATTGCACCTGGTCGTAAAAAGCCAGCGGGTGCTGCGAAGGCCGCTGCCGAGAAAGCTGCTGCTGTCGCAACATCCGAAAGCGGGTCTGAGGCCTAAGCCTTAGACCGACTGATTTGTTGGGTAAGGCCTTGTGCCATTACCCAACGAATAGGCAGGTTGTAAAACCTGCCAACGACGTGCCCAAGGGGCTAGCGCTTTAAACCGCTGGACTTGGACGGTACGAAAAGAAGTGTCTCGGGGCCAACAAGTCTGTGGAAGGTTCACAGCGCCTCACGAGCACAATGTAAAAGGAGCATTTAAATGCCCAAGATGAAGACCAAGAGCGCGGCTAAAAAGCGTTTCCGCGTTCGTCCCGGTGGTACCGTTAAGCGCGGTCAAGCCTTCAAACGTCACATCCTGACCAAGAAGACCACTAAAGCCAAGCGCCATTTGCGTGGTGCGACCAGTGTTGCGAAAGCCGATATGGGCAACATCGCATCGGTTATGCCCTATGCGGGCATTTGATTTAGCGACGAACTAGGAGAAATATATGCCTCGCGTAAAACGTGGTGTCACGGCTCGTGCCCGCCACAAAAAAGTTTTAGCCCTTGCAAAAGGTTTCCGCGGTCGCCGCGGCAATGTCTTCCGTATCGCCAAACAGGCGGTAATGAAGGCGGGTCAATACGCCTACCGTGACCGTCGCAATAGAAAGCGCGTGTTCCGTCAGTTGTGGATTGCCCGTATCAACGCGGGTGTGCGTGAACTGGGCATGACATACAGCCAGTTCGCAAACGGCCTGAAGAAGGCGGCGATTGAGATTGACCGTAAAGTGTTGGCCGATATGGCTGTGCACGATAGAGCGGGTTTTGCCGTTATTGTTGATCAAGTGAAAGCCAAACTGGCTGCTTGATGACCATTCAAATCCATGCAAATGGATTTGGTGCAAAAGATGAGGGCTAGCGCTTGGCTACAACGCCGATAGCACTAGCCCTTTTTCTTTTGTTGAGATGCGACCCCTGTCCAATTGACGGGGTGCTTGCGCCCTTAATGTGAGCTGAAACGCTCGTCCCTCACGAAGTCGAGATACCGATGATCGAATTGGAACCCTTGGTTCAAACGGCACGCCGCCAGTTTGAGGAAGCCAGTACCGTTAATGAGCTAGAAAATGCGAAGGCGCAATTTTTAGGAAAAAGTGGTCGTGTGACCGCGTTAATGAAGGGGCTGGCAACGCTCAGCGTTGAGGAAAAGAAGGCCCAAGGTGCCGTGATTAATCAAGCGAAGCAAGCCATAGAGGCGGCGCTTCAGGCGCGCCGCGCTGGCTTGGCGCGCGCAGAACTAGAGATCCAGTTGAAGGCCGAGGCATTGGACGTGACGCTGCCCGGCCGTACCCGGGGTGTGGGTGGCTTGCACCCTGTGAGCCGGACGCTTGAGCGCATTGAGTCCATCTTTAATTCCATGGGGTTCGAGGTCGCCGATGGGCCTGAAATCGAATCCGACTGGTTTAACTTCACCGCATTGAACACGCCGGCAGACCACCCCGCGCGTTCTATGCACGACACGTTTTATGTCGAAGGGGGCTCTGCGGAGGCTCCGAATTTGCTCCGCACCCACACCAGCCCCATGCAAATTCGCCATGCGGTACAGCACGTCAAGCGCTATCGCGAGGCGTTAGACGCGGGCAAGGACATGCCCGAAATCCGGGTCATCGCGCCAGGCCGCACGTACCGCGTAGACAGCGATGCCACGCATTCGCCCATGTTTCACCAGTGCGAAGGCCTCTGGGTCGGACGTAACGTCAGCTTTAAAGACTTGCGCGTAATTTTTACTGAGTTTTGCCGCACCTACTTTGAGTCCGATGACTTGGTATTGCGGTTTCGCCCCAGCTTCTTTCCGTTTACAGAGCCCAGCGCGGAAATTGATATTCAGTTCGCTAGTGGCCCGCTTGCGGGCAAGTGGTTGGAGGTGGCTGGCTGTGGTCAGGTGCATCCCAACGTGGTGCGCAACATGGGGCTGGATCCTGAGACCTACATTGGATTTGCCTTTGGTATGGGTCCCGATCGACTGACCATGTTGCGTTACGGCGTGAATGATTTACGTTTGTTTTTTGATGGCGATCTGCGCTTTTTGAGCCAGTTCCAATAAGGCGTCACCGTCGGCGATCGTCACCCCCGTTAAATTTGTAGTTGAGAGCCCAGCATGCAGTTTCCTGAATCTTGGTTGCGTGAATTTTGTAACCCACCCTTGGATACCCAGCAGTTAGCCGATGCGCTAACCATGGCCGGTCTCGAAGTAGAGGACTTAGATCCCGTTGCACCGCCGTTTACAGGCATCGTAGTGGGTGAAATCATCACGACCGAACAGCATCCTGACGCAGACCGCTTGCGCATTTGTCAGGTCGACGTTGGTGTTCCTGAGCGCTTGAGCATTGTCTGTGGCGCGCCCAACGCCAGACCGGGCATCCGCGTGCCATGTGCAATGGTGGGCGCAGAACTGCCGCCAGGAAAAGATGGGAAGCCGTTCAAAATCAAGGTGGGTAAATTACGTGGCGTTGAGAGCTTTGGGATGCTGTGCTCTAGCGACGAATTAGGCCTTGAGTTCGAGGGGCCCGATGGCTTGTGTGAGCTACCTAGCGATGCGCCATTGGGCGTTAACCTGCGTGACTACCTGAAGCTTGATGATCAACTCTTTACCCTCAAGCTCACGCCCAATCTGGCGCATTGTTTGAGTGTCTACGGCGTCGCTCAGGAGTTGAGTGCCATCACCGGCGCCCCGCTCAACCAACCGGTGTTTACGCCCATAGCGGCGAGCCATGACCAGCGCTTGGCGGTCCACGTGGTTGACAGCGATTTGTGCGGCCGTTTCGCAGGGCGCGTGGTGCGCGCCATCAATCCGCAGGCCAAGACGCCTGATTGGATGGTTGCGCGTTTGGCGCGTTGCGGTCAACGTGCCGTTGCGCCACTGGTCGATATCTCCAATTACGTCATGTTCGAATTGGGCCGACCCTCGCATATTTTTGACCTAGACAAGATACACGGCGATCTGTCGGTTCGTTGGGGCCGACCTGGCGAGACGCTGAAGCTTCTCAATGGCAACACGGTCACCCTCGATGACAAGGTGGGCGTGATCGCCGATACACAGGCCGTGGAGTCGTTGGCGGGCATCATGGGGGGCGACGCAACCGCCGTAACCGATGAGACCAAGAACGTCTTTATTGAGGCGGCCTTTTGGTGGCCAGAAGCTATCGCTGGGCGCTCACGCCGCTTTAACTTCTCTACCGATGCGGGCCATCGCTTCGAGCGTGGCGTCGACGCCAGCACGGTCGTCACCCACATCGAGCGCATCACACAATTGGTGTTGGAGATCTGCGGCGGCGAGGCGGGTCCAATTGACGACCAGGTGGTGAACGTCCCCACCAACCCCGCCGTGATTTTGCGGGTGTCTCGCGCCTCCAAAATTATTGGTATGCCGGTTACGCAGGCGCAGTGTGAGGGCGTATTGACCCGCTTGGGCATGCGCGTAGAAACACTGGACGCGGACCGTTTGTCCGTGGTGGCACCTGCTCAGCGCTTTGATATTCGCATCGAGGAAGACTTGGTCGAAGAAGTCGTGCGCATGCTCGGGTTTGACAACCTGCCGCATACGCCACCGTTGGCGCCTGTGCTGCCCAAGGTGCGCTCAGAGACGCGGCGCGGAGCCTATGCCTTGCGTCACCAATTGGCGGGCTTAGGCTACTTTGAGACCATCAATTACAGCTTCGTTGAAACACGCTGGGAGCAAGAGCTGGCGGGCAACGCCGACCCTGTGCGCCTGTTAAACCCCATTGCTAGCCACATGGACGTGATGCGTTCTAGCTTGCTGGGGAGCTTGATTCACGTTCTGAAATTCAACCTTGACCGACGCGCACAGCGTGTCAACGTCTTTGAGCTGGGGCGTGTTTTCACCAAAGATACGACGGTTCAAGACAGCGACACCAGTGTGGCCGGATTCAGCCAGCCTATGCGTGTAGCGGGGCTGTGCTTCGGGCCACGCCATCCCACGCAATGGGGTGCCAAGGACCAAGACGTTGATTTCTTTGATGTCAAAGCCGATGTGGAGGCCTTGTTTGCGCCCATGCAGCCCGAGTTCGCTGTGGGAAGCCATCCGGCGATGCACCCTGGCCGTTGTGCCGAGGTATTTTTGAATGGGGTTTCTGTGGGCTTTGTGGGTGAGTTGCACCCTCAGTGGCGTCAAGGCTATGACCTACCAAAGGCGCCCATCTTGTTTGAGTTGGCGCTTGACGCGCTGCTTGCACGTGAGATGCCGGTTGCCCAAGCCGTCCCCAAGCTGCAACGCGTCGAGCGTGACTTGGCGGTGTGGGTAGACGAGGGCGTGACCCATCAGCAGCTGATGTCGGCAGCCGGCGGGGCGGACACCAAACAATTGCTCAAGGGCGTCACCTTGTTTGACATTTACCGCGCCAAGCCCACTGACAATGGGGACGCATTGACCGCGCCACGCAAGAGCTTGGCGATTCGCTTGGTCTTCGGTAGCGATGAGTTGACGCTCACGGATGAGCAGACCGATGAGGCGGTCGCGTCGGTTCGCCGCGCACTAGAAGATACCTTGGGCGCCACGCTGCGTGCCTAATTGCGGTATGGTTCCCCTTCATCCTATTTTTTGCTGAGATACAGGCTATGGAATTTGCACTCGAATCGATGGAATCGCCCGCGTTAACTAAAGCGGCGTTGGCGGACTTGCTCTATGACAACATTGGTTTGAACAAGCGCGAGGCCAAAGACATGGTTGACGCCCTGTTTGATATCGTGACGGAGCGACTGGTGTCTGGCGATGATGTGAAGATTACTGGGTTTGGGAACTTTCAAATACGCAGTAAATCGTCCCGCCCGGGGCGCAACCCGAGAACGGGCGAGCCCGTGGCGATTGAGGCTAGGCGTGTGGTGACTTTCCACGCCAGTCCCAAGCTAAAAGACCAGGTCCAACTGGGTGCCGTTAGCCTGTAACCCTAAGTTGTAATTTCAAAATTTAAGCTTACGGTGGAGAGCAAAATACTGTAAAGTCAGTGCCTTGGCGCTAAATCTTCGCGCCTTACTGTCGATTATCAGTTGTGTCTCCAATCGTTTCCTCCCCCCTTCCTGCTATTCCCGCCAAGCGCTACTTCACCATTGGTGAGGTCGGTGAGCTGTGCAACGTCAAGCCACATGTGCTGCGTTACTGGGAGCAAGAATTCACCCAGTTGCGACCCATGAAGCGTCGCGGCAACCGCCGCTACTACCAGCACCACGAGGTGCTGATGATCCGAAAAATACGTGACCTCCTGTACGAACAGGGATTTACCATCAGTGGCGCGCGCAACCGTCTCCAGGATGCGCCTGCGTCAGACCGTAGCAACGCTGAACCTGATGGGCTGCTGACAACGCCCTCGGACGAGGCGCGTGCCATGCAGCGTGAGTCATTGGGCTTGGCAGCCCAAAACACCTTGGCTCTCAGTCTCGCCCCTTTGGCGATGCAAGGGGCATCTGACATGGTGGGCTTGCGCGCTGAGTTGGTGCGTATTCGCGAGATCCTCGCCAGCGATTAATATTTGTTGAAACGGGCCGTAAGGCCCAGAAAATAACGCGAGCGTCGGCTATAATTTTCTGCTTGTCGGCGTGTGGCGCAGCCTGGTAGCGCACTTGCATGGGGTGCAAGGGGTCGAAGGTTCGAATCCTTTCACGCCGACCATTAGATTGAACAATAGCCTCCAACTAGGAATAGCTGGGGGCTTTTTTCATTTCAGGCGGGACGCCATAGGCGGTGCAAGACTAGGCCGGTTGACCGGCACAAAGTCGTCGCTGACCACTGGCGCATACACGGCTAAACCACAGAGGTCAACGTGGTTCTGTTTTCCTTGAGGCTATCTGCATCCACCGCAGACAGGTGGGTCGCATCCGTCAGGCGGTTGTCGGCATGCAGTCGCCGATAAATGGCCTTGCCTTTGCTGACCCACCCGAGCGTGTACCAGCGGCGCATCATGAATGCCCCCCGCAAGCATTCGTCAACGATGTAGGCCACCCAAATACCGATGAGGCCAAACCAATGACCAAACCAGTACGAGCCAAAGCCCAATATGAAAATAATGGACAAGATGCTGGCGGCTAAGGGGTAGTGGCTATCACCGACTGCCCGCAGAGAGCTGAGCACCACCATGTTGAACACCCGTCCCAACTCGAGGAACAGTGACAACCAAAGCAACCACGTCGCGAGGCGAATGACCGCTGGGTCTTTAGTAAACAGGGGCAGTATCCAGGGCGCGAGGAGGGCGGCGCTTACGGCCATGAGCCCCGATGCAATCAGACCACTGCGCGTACCTTTGAGCACGAGGGTGTAGGCCTCCTTGAACCGCCCTGCGCCAACGAGGCGCCCCGCCATAATTTCACAGGCCCAGCCGAGAGAGCGGCTGGTGAGCGAGACGTATAGAAGGATTTGCAAGGTGTACGCGTGGGTCGCCAATGCCGCAACGCCGAGGCTCGCAACCGCACCGACCGATACCAGAAAAGCCAAGCGATAACAGAGCTCCAAGGCGGCTGCGGGAAGGCCGATCGTGAGTACGGGTTTCAGAATGTCACGGGGCACATGCCACCAGTGCTTACGTTGCGGCGTAATTGCGAGGCGCGAGCGCCAAAGCCAAAGGTGAACCACCACCCCGATGGCACGGCTCAACAGCCATGCCACGGCAAAGCCGTTGAGTCCCAAGCCACCCCACCCCCAAAATCCCAACATCAGAAGCCAAGCGAACAGGAGGTGGCTACCGTGCATGACCACCATCACCGCGAACGATTCTTTGGCGAGCAAGTTGGCGCGCAGTACCGCGGCCATGCTGAGGTTGTAGGCTTCCAGAATGAGTGCGGGCGCAAGCACAATCATGTAGGTCTGTGCGAGTACCAGCACGGGCTCAGGGGCGTTTAGTGCACGCAATGTGAACCCATTGCCGAAGAGCATCCACAAAGCGGCCACCGCGCCCACCCACGTGGCCGCGCCTATGGCACCCAGTGCGGTTCGTTTGGCACCGGTGGTATTGTTGCTACCCAATTTTTGGGTCACGACAACACCGATTCCTATGGCTAGAACCCGAAACAAAACGGCCAGTGTTTCGACCACTTGTTGCGTCATACCGAACGCGCCCGCTGCTGCATCGGATGTCTGTGAGGCGAGGTATAGGCCCGCCATCGCGACGCTGATGCCCAATATAAATTCGCCCACAATCGGCACAGCGATGGCGTTCAGACTAGGGCGAATATAGGACTTGGGCGCTGACATGGGATCTCACGGGAAGATACGCGGGTAGCTGATGGTAGCTTGCTTGACAGTCTTTGCAGTGGTTTTCTCGTAACATTGCCCGACTGTTTTTTATTTACGTTGGTTTCCTTCTGGAGTTGCTATGGACTATTGCGTTTCGCCCCCCGTTGTTAAGAGCTTGCCAGTTAAAAATCAAAAGGCGCGGTTCCCTGTCAACCGGATTTTTTGTGTCGGGCGCAATTACGCGGCCCATGCGATTGAAATGGGTAAGGACCCGAGTCGCGAGGCGCCCTTTTTCTTCATGAAGCCGACCCAGGCGGTCATTGATGCCAGTACGCCTCAGTCTATGGATTACCCACCGATGACTAACAACCTGCACCACGAGATTGAGCTGGTCGTCGCGATTGGTAAAGGGGGGCAAGCTATTTCGGTCGCGGACGCGCTAAGCCACGTGTTTGGTTATGCCGTAGGTTTGGACATGACCCGACGTGACTTGCAAGGTGAGGCCAAAGACAAGGGACGTCCTTGGGAGTTTGGTAAGGCGTTTGCCCAGTCGGCACCCATCGGTCCGATTAGTGCCGTGGCGGATATAGGTCATCCCGCCGATGCCACGATCAGCGTGACCGTGAATGGCCAGCCACGTCAGTCGTCCAACATCAACCTGTTGATTTGGTCTGTAGCGGAGTCAATTGCACAACTGTCGCAATACGAAGCCCTAGAGCCCGGCGACGTGATCATGACGGGCACACCCGAAGGCGTTGCAGCGGTGGTTCGCGGCGATGTGATGCACGGACAGATTGATGGGCTGGGCGAGATCACGATTACCGTTCGTTAATGCCTCGCTCAGGCCACTGCCACGAGCTCGGCAATCAGCTCGATTTCGACACAACAGCCCATAGGCAGCTGCGCCACGCCAAACGCGCTGCGCGCGTGGGCACCCACCTCGGGCCCAAACACCTCACCCAGTAGTTCAGAGCAGCCATTGGTCACCAGGTGGTGCTCTGTGTAGTTGGGGGCGGAGTTGACCAAACTCATAACCTTCACAATCCGCTTGACGTTGCCGAGGTCGCCGCCTGCCGCTGCTTGCAAGGTCCCAATCAAGTCGATGGCAACGGCACGCGCCGCCGCTTGCCCCGTGGTGGTATCGGTATCGACACCCAATTGACCCACCCACGGCTTGCCGTCTTTTTTAGCGATATGGCCGCTCAGAAAAACCAGTTGCCCCGTTTGAACAAACGGCACGTAGGCTGCAGCCGGGATGGCCACAGGCGGTAACGAAATACCTAACTCGCTCAGACGCGCGTAAACACTCATGTTGTTCTCCAGTAATAAGGGCTTAATTCTAGAGGAGGGGGGCGTCTGTGTCCGATCTAAAAGCCTATCGTGTGGGCGTGCTCTTGTGGGGGGCACCACTTAGCTGGTGTCTTGGCGTGGCTGCCTTGCTAACGCTGCCGCGCTTATGGCCTGTTGCCGATACCTCTCTATGGGTATTTTTGTGCCTGCTTGGTTTGGTCTTTTCAACCCCCTTGGCCCGCAGACAGCACATGGGGATAGCTTGGGTATTGGCTGCCGTGGTGTGCACTGCATTCATCAGCACGGGTTGGCGTGGCGCGGTGCGCAACGCCGCGCAAATACCGAGCGCGTTAGAGGGGAGGGATATCGCTGTGCAGGGTTATGTCGCCTCTCTGCCAGCAAACAGTGCTTACGCGACCCGTTTCGATTTTGATGTGACCCACCGTCAGTCCGAGGATGGACAGTGGGTGGCGTGGCCTAGACGTTTGCAGTTGCGACGCTATTACCCGCGCACGCGTGGTGCGAGTCATGCGAGCAATGCACCTGTTGACGCCATCGAGCCCGGTGCGCGGTGGCAATGGCCGGTGCGACTCAAAGCCGTGCACGCCTTACGTAATCCGCACGGCTTTGACAGCCGGTTAAAGGCGTGGTCTCGCGGTGTTTATGCCCGAGGTTACGTCCGTCCAGCGGGCGTCACTCCTATCCGCATGCTCGCAGCCCCTACCGTCTGGCACTACGGCTTGTTGCACATGCGTGGGCAGGTGCGCGCCCGCATACAGAGCGCTTTGAGCGGGCAACCCCGCGTCGCAGCGCTGGTAGCTGCCTTGGTGCTGGGAGATCAACAGGGGATATCCAGCCCTGACTGGACCTTGTTCCGCGACACAGGCGTTGCACACTTGGTCAGCATTTCTGGCCTCCACATTGGTTTGTTTGCGTGGTTGGCGTATGGGTTTATTTTTGCGGGTTGGCGCTTAGGGGTGCGTGCAGGTTGGCGCTGCTTTGCCGCGTGCGATGCGCCGGCTTGGGCGGCAGGCGGTGCGGTGGCGTTTGCGTTGGCCTACGCCTTGTTTTCTGGTTGGGGCTTGCCCGCACAGCGCACGGTGCTGATGTTGCTTTGCTTTTTGGGCGTTCGGCGTATGGGTTGGCATTGGCCGTGGTGGGTTGTTTGGCTATGGGCGATGGCGCTGGTGCTGCTGTTTGACCCCTGGGCCATGGTGCAGGCGGGGTTTTGGTTGAGCTTTGTTGCCGTGGCGGTCTTGTTTGCGCTCCCCAAGGGAGTGGGTGGGTTGGCTGCGCGCACTGATTTGTCTGGAGGGCAGCCGGATTCGTCGGCATTGGCTTACTCCGGGCTTTTACGCCGAGCGTGGGACGGGCTGTGCGGTATGGTGCGCACGCAATGGCATCTGAGTTTGGTTTTGGCGCCGCTAACGTGGCTATTTTTTGGCCAAGTGAGTCTGGTCGCTCTAGGGGTCAACCTCATTGCGATCCCCTTAGTGAGCTTTGTGTTCTTACCGTTGGCGTTGCTTGGCAACGCGTTACCCGTGGCTTGGTCGGTATTGAGCCCGCTAGCGCTGTGGGGTTTGCAGGGTTTGACATGGGCGCATGCCTTGCCATTCGGGGTGTGGCACCCCACAGCGGCGCCCGGGTGGTTGGCGCTTGCGGTGGGTGCGGCCTTTATCATCTCCATTTTTTTGCGTACGTGGCGGATGCGCGTCTTGGTGTGTGCCGTGCTGCTGCCGGCACTGCTCTATCAGCCCAGTCGGCCGCCGCAAGACGCGTTTGACTTGCTGGCTTTTGATGTGGGGCAAGGGAGTGCTGTGCTGATCCGCACCGCCCACCATGCGTTGCTGTTTGATGCGGGGCCACGCTATGCCAGCGGCTACGATGTGGGCGCGCGGGTGGTACTCGCGCATCTTCTGGCAACTGGGCAGCGGGTGGATAGGCTGGTACTTAGCCACGCCGATAGCGACCACGTTGGCGGCGCGCGCGCGCTGTTGGCGTCACCTCTGCTTTCTGAGACCGCCGTGTTGGCGTCTTTTCCCCGCGCACAGTTGCCATTTCAATCGCGTCCAAAAAGCGGCGCCAATGCCAAGGCGGTCGCACAAGTACCTGCACAAACACAAACACCTGCGCAAGTCTGGACGCCTTGTGAGGCCGGCGTGCATTGGCTTTGGGACGGTGTGCTGTTCGACATCGTGCAGCCACAACAGGGCGTGTTGACACATGCGGATGGGAGCCAGTGGTTGCCCGACAAGCCGAGGCGGCGCAATGCGTTGTCGTGTGTCTTGCGTATTCGTGTCGGAGCGCACACCGCGTGGCTAACGGGTGACATGGGGCTGCGCGAGGAGGTCGCTGTCATTCGAGGTATGGCGAGGGCTGCGCAGCCCACGGCCTTGGGAGAAAGCGCGGGCGTGACCGTTGTTTTGGCGGGGCACCACGGCAGTCATAGTTCCAACGGGCAGGCGTGGTTAGAGGCGTTGCGGCCTCGGTTCGTCATTGCGCAGGCGGGCTATCGCAACCAGTACGGACATCCGGCAGCGACCGTGCGTGCCCGGTGGGATGCGGCGACACCGCGCTGGGGCTTACGGTGGGTTGACAGCGCACGCTGCGGTGCAGCGTATTGGCGCAGTGATGCCCCTACGCAGTTACGTTGCGAGCGGGTCGTGGCACGGCGTCAGTGGCAACAGCCGTGATGAGCGGTAAATTTAGACGCTCACACCCAGCCCTGCCGCCAAACGGCGTCGTCGCGCAGATCGCGCCAGGCAATGATTTGCGTGGCTTTGGAGTAAGCCGCCTCAATCTCCACCAACTCAATGGGGTCGGTGGGTAAGGTCGGCGGTATGACCCGGATGACCAAAAAATGCTTTTGTTTGGCAACGGGCGTCACCGCTGTCCATTTGGTTAACAGCAGTTTTTTGGGGCTCAGTGGGTTCATGGTGCAGGATAACAGTTGGGCGAACTGAGGGTTCTCGCGTCTTATTAGCTAACTAGATAGCCCGCTTTGAGGGGTCAAGTCGTAAGGTAGCAGGGCCATCACACGAACTTGCTATGCTTTGGTGGATCTTTAAAATTTTCAGAAGTGGCATCAATGGATATCAACGCAGATTACAACGAGCGCATCGTGATTAACCACCACGAGTTACCGTGGGTTCCCAGTCCTGCATCTGGGGTTGAGAGGCGAATGCTTGAGCGCACAGGCGGCGAGGTGGCCAAGGCTACGTCTATCGTTCGTTATCAGCCCGGATCTGCGTTTCAAACCCATAGCCATGAGTTTGGTGAAGAGATCTTGGTGTTAGACGGGGTGTTCAGTGATGAGACCGGCGACTATCCTGCTGGCACGTACATGATGAACCCGCCCGGCTCCTCCCATGCTCCCCACAGCAAAACGGGCTGTACGCTGTTCGTCAAGTTACGCCACCTTGGTTCTGACCAAATAGAGCGTGAGGTTTTAGATACGACAACCGATGTGTGGCACCAAGGCATGGTGCCGGGCTTGCACGTGATGCCACTGATGCGGCAGGGTAGCGGCTCGACGTTAGTGCGTTGGGCTCCTGAAACCTATTTCAATCCGCACAGGCACTATGGTGGTGAAGAAATCTTCGTGGTCAGTGGCGTGTTTGAAGATGAGCATGGGCGCTATCCCACAGGCTCATGGATAAGAAGTCCGCACATGAGCATGCATCAGCCCTTTAGCAAAGAGGGGTGCACTATTTTTGTGAAGACGGGGCATTTGTTGAGCTAATTTAACGCGTTGTCGTATTTAGGTGTCTTCGGCATTTTCCGCTGCACGGCTTCGCCCAACTTGATGACTGCGAGCGCGTAGTAGCTGCTCCAGTTGTATCGGGTGATTACGTAAAAATTTTGTGTGCCCGCGATGAAGGTGTCGCGGCGCTTGCCTGCATTTTCAAGCTTTACCAGCGCGAGTAGGCCGGGGTGTTGTTTTGCCTTTGCGCCAAGTTGGCCACCCAAGGCGTGCATCTCACTGGGTTGAAAGCTCGGAATGATATCGGGCTCAAGTAGCTGTTTGAGTGGCCTACCCTTGGCTTTCAGGGTCACAGGAAAGTGCGTGGGCATGTCTCGCTGCCAGCCGAACTCGGCAAAATAATTGGCAACTGATCCAATGGCATCGGCCTCACTATTTTTTAAGTCAACGATGCCGTCCCCATCAAAGTCAATGGCGTATTTTTTCCAGCTAGACGGCATGAATTGCGGGATGCCGAGTGCCCCCGCGTAACTGCCACGCCACGCCTCAATGGGGGTGCTGCTGCTGCGGCTGAGCGTTAAAAAGTGGCCCAGCTCATCACGAAAGAAAGCGCTGCGCGCGGCGGCTCTCGGGTGGCTCTCCGGGAAATCAAATGCCAAGGTGGCGAGCGCATCAAGCGTGGGTACTTTGCCTGCATATCGCCCGTAAAGGGTCTCCACACCGATAACGCCGACCACCAGCCACGCGGGCACGCCAAATTGCGCTTCCGCCAGTTTGAGTGTGGCGCGGTTGCGGGCCCAGAAGCGCTGACCTGCCTTGATTCGGATGGGCTCTACAAAACGTTGTCGGTAGCTAAACCAATCTTTTTGAAAGGTTTTGGGTGCTGGGCTGACTAACTTGATGACGCGCTTTAGCCGTTTGGCTTTGCCCACAACGGCCTGAATTTCGTCGACTGGCTGCTGGTTGTCGGTCGCCCATTGCTGCGCGAACGCCATGGCGGGGGCATGGTCGCGATATCGATCGCTGCGCGCTGCTAATGCGTGCGTTGCAAGCAAAACCAAGCTGGCGGCGACAGCGAGGCTTCTGCGCAGGCTTACGCTGGCGTCGGCGGTGGGTATAGGGGCTACGGTGGTCGTCATGCTAAGCTGTTTTCACCCTTGATTTTGCCCTTTAATTTGTCCATATGACCAGCACCTCCCCGCACGCGACTGGGTTTTTCTTCCACGCAGAATGTAGCCTGCACAACATGGGCGCAGGACACCCGGAGTGTCCAGAGCGCTTGGATGCCATCACAGAGCGCCTGCAGGCCGAGGGCTTGCGCGATCTGTTGGCGTATGAAGAGGCGCCCGCTATTGAGGAGCGTCAGCTTTTGTTGGCGCATACGCCAGCGTATGTTGCGCATGTGAAGGCGCAAGCGGCACGTTTGAGCCTGGCGGACGGGCGGGCACCCCCTTGGATTGAACTGGACCCGGATACCCGTATGAATGCGCACACGTGGGCGGCTGCGTCGCGAGCGGCAGGTGCAGCCGTTGCTGCTGTCGATGCGGTATTGGATGCGCGCTTGCGTCATGCGTTTTGCGGCGTTCGCCCACCTGGGCATCACGCCACGCGCGATGCCGCTATGGGCTTCTGCGTGTTCAGTAACGTGGCACTGGCGGCCAAGCATGCGGTCGTAAACCGTGGGTTGTCGCGTGTCGCGATTGTCGACTTTGATGTCCACCATGGCAACGGTACCGAGGACATTGTTGCCGGGGACGAACGTATCGAGATGATGAGTTTTTATCAGTCTCCGTTCTATCCGAATACCGACGCCTCAGGTGCCAAAAATATGCACAATACGCCCGTACCGGCCCATACGAGCGCGGCGGACGTGCGCGCCATTGTCAGCAATAGTTGGTTGCCACGACTGGCCGCTTTTCGCCCAGAACTTATTTTGATCAGTGCAGGCTTCGATGCCCACCGTGACGATGAGATCGCGCAATTGGGTTTGCTGGAGAGTGACTACGCTTGGATCACGGCGCAGTTGTGCGCGGTGGCCGATACCCATGCGCATGGCCGTATCGTGAGTTGTCTGGAGGGGGGCTATCACCTGCAGGCGTTGGCTAAAAGTGTGGCGTCACATCTTCGGGTATTAGTTGATTTGGGTTAATGCAGATCGGCTAATCGTACTGAATTCGTAGCAGAATAGGGCACCTTTTTCAGATCAATGACCATGACCGATACGCTCGTACCCACCGCCTCTCATATTCTTTTGCCCGCGCTCACAGATACCGCGGGTTGGCAACAGGTCGCCGCTCAAACGGGCTTGTGGGTCGGTATCTTCGGGGCTCTGATACTGGCGCTGTGTGCATTGTCGGCGTTGAAGTTTGCGCGCAGTGCCCTCAAGTGGCCGCCTAACGAGTTTGCATGGCTACTCGGCGCGCGCATTACGGACGGACTGCTATTCCCCCTGGTTTGGCTACTGCTGCTGTTTGGCTTGCGCATTGCCATGACTCAATTTGGCTACGGCACGCTCGCGTTGCGGGTGGCTTTCCCCGTCGCTTTGGCTTTGTTGGTGGTCAACCTATTAATTAAAGGGGTTGGCCTTGCCTTTAAAAGCACGCCGTGGTTTGCGTCGGTTCGCACCCTCATTGTGTGGCTGGTCTGGCTGTGCGTGGTGGCTTGGTTTAGCGGTATTGCGTCGGTGGTGATTGCCGAGTTGGACAACGTGCAATGGCTAATAGGCAAGGACACCGTGTCACTGAAGATGCTGTTAAGCGGTTTATTCGGCGCGATTGGGGTTTTTATCATCGCGCTTTGGTTATCGGCGGCGATTGAAACACGGCTGCTGGCCAATAGCGTTGGTGCGGAGTTGTCCGTTCGTAAGGCGATTAGCAACATCTTCCGTGTGGTGTTGCTATTTGTTGGACTGATGCTGGCCTTGTCTACGGTGGGTATTGACCTGACGGCGCTGTCTGTTCTGGGCGGCGGTTTGGGTGTCGGTATCGGTTTTGGGTTGCAGAAATTAGCCGCCAATTACATCAGCGGTTTTGTTATTTTGGCGGAGCGCAGTTTGCGCATTGGTGACCTGGTGCGCGTGGACGGGTTTGAAGGACACATCACCGATATCAAGGCACGCTACACCGTGGTTCGTGCCGCAGCCGGGGGGGAGTCAGTGGTTCCTAACGAGATGTTATTGGTAAACCGCATAGAGAACCTCTCGCTCGCTGATAAGTGTATTTGGCAAAGCACCCATGTAACGGTGGGCTATGACAGTGACGTGGAGCAGGTTCGCACCTTGCTGACCGACGCGGCTGCCCAGCATCCGCGTGTCTTAGAAGAGCCCGGCCCCAGTGCCTCGCTGGTGGCTTTTGAGGCGGATGGCTTGGCATTTACGCTGGGCTTTTGGATTAGTGACCCAGAGAATGGTCGTATGAACGTCCTTTCGGAGGTCAATATCGCGATTCTCACGGCCTTACGCAGCCACCAAATAGAGATCCCATTTCCCCAACGTGTCATCCACCAGCGCTGAGTGCGGGATTCATCCGTATAATACGAAAAAGTACGGTCGTGCTTTTTTACATTGAAGACCCGTAATCAACGCAGGCTTTAATTGACGTTTACGTAAACGTAATATCAATTGGTGTACAGTTGATTCAACTATTTTTTGGGCTTCATACAGTTTGTATAAGCCATCTTTTTTCACGAAGGAGTGTTCATCATGAAGGTTTTGGTGCCCGTTAAACGCGTTGTGGACTACAACGTCAAGGTCCGTGTGAAGTCAGACGGATCTGGGGTGGATATCGCAAACGTGAAGATGAGCATGAACCCCTTTGATGAAATCGCGGTTGAAGAGGCCGTGCGCCTGAGGGAGAAGGGTGTCGTGACCGAGGTCATCGCGGTGTCATGCGGTGTGACTCAGTGCACAGAGACGCTGCGCACGGCGATGGCAATTGGCGCCGACCGCGCCATTTTGGTGGAAACCGACGTTGAGTTGCAGCCGCTCGCCGTCGCTAAATTACTCAAGGCGCTGGTCGACAAAGAAGGCCCGCAGTTGGTCATCATGGGCAAGCAAGCGATTGATGATGACAGCAACCAGACTGGCCAAATGTTGGCGGCGTTGGCCGATTGGCCGCAGGCCACATTCGCGAGCAAGGTCGACGTGCAAGGCGCAGTAGCCAACGTGACGCGCGAAGTAGACGGCGGCTTAGAGACCTTGGGCGTAACCCTGCCAGCGGTGATCACAACAGATTTGCGTCTCAATGAGCCACGTTACGTCACGCTGCCAAACATCATGAAGGCGAAGAAGAAGACCATTGATACGTTCAAGCCAGAAGACTTGGGCGTCGATGTCGCACCGCGCTTGAAGACACTGTCTGTGCAAGAGCCTGCGAAGCGCAGCGCGGGTGTCAAGGTGGCCGATGTCGCGGCACTGGTGGACAAACTCAAAAACGAAGCCAAGGTGCTGGGCTAATCCAGACGGTAACGAGCTAAACAAACAAACGAACGAATTCAGGAAACCTATGACTGCATTAGTAATCGCTGAGCACGATAACGCCAGCATTAAAGTGGCTACTCTAAATACCGTGACGGCCGCGCTGGCCTGTGACACCGATGTCCATGTATTGGTGGCGGGTGATCAGGCGGGTGCCGCCGCGACGGCCGCGTCGCAGGTCGCCGGTGTATCAAAAGTGATTCATGTGGATGATGCCGGCTTTGCACACGGTCTGGCAGAAAACGTCTCAGCGCAGGTGCTAGCCCTCGCCGCAGGCTACAGCCACATTCTTTTTCCAGCCACGGCCTCAGGGAAGAACATTGCACCGCGCGTGGCTGCGTGTTTGGACGTGGCGCAGGTGTCGGATATTTCCAAGGTTATTTCACCGGATACCTTTGAGCGCCCCATTTATGCGGGTAACGCCATTGCGACTGTTCAGAGCAGTGATGCGACCAAGGTGATGACGGTGCGCACCACAGGTTTTGACCCCGCGGCAGCCTCGGGTGGTGCGGCGGGCATTGAGGTGGTGGCGGCGACACTGGGTCGTGGCCAGTCATCATTCGTGGGTAGCGAAATTGCCGCCAACGACCGTCCGGAGCTAACGGCGGCCAAGATCATCGTCTCTGGCGGACGAGCGTTGGGAAGCGAAGAGAAGTTCACGGAAGTCATGATTCCGCTGGCCGATAAGCTAGGTGCCGCGGTCGGTGCCAGCCGTGCGGCGGTTGATGCGGGCTACGCACCCAACGATTGGCAGGTTGGCCAGACAGGGAAAATTGTTGCTCCCCAGCTGTACATTGCGGCAGGCATCAGCGGTGCAATTCAGCACTTGGCTGGTATGAAGGACAGCAAGGTGATTGTGGCCATCAACAAGGACCCAGAAGCCCCTATTTTCTCGGTGGCTGACTATGGATTGGAAGCGGACTTGTTCGACGCCGTTCCCGAGCTAACCAAAGCCCTTTGAGGCTGGCTCCAAGGCGCTGCTTGTCAGCGCCTTTTTCTGTCTCAATGCACCGCCGAACAGCGCGGTGTAGATAAAAAAAGCTGTAACTGACTGACTGGAGAATGCGATGACCTACAAAGCCCCGACGCAAGACATGCTCTTTAACATGCGCCATGTCGCTGATATTGATGCGATTGCGCGTATGCCCGAGTTTGAAGATGCGGGCTTTGAGACGGCGCAGGCTGTTTTGGACGAGTGCGCCAAGTTCAACGAGGGCGTGGTGGCGCCGCTGAATTGGATTGGTGACCAGCAGCCTAGTCATTGGGATAACTTTGCGGTCAAGACCACGCCCGGCTTCAAGGAAGCATTCGCACAGTACGGCCAAGGCGGATGGCAAGGGCTGCAGCACCCGGTTGCCTACGGTGGTCAGGGCTTGCCTAAGGTCATTGGCGCTGCCTGCGGTGAAATGCTGAATGCCGCCAATTTGAGCTTTGCTCTTTGCCCTTTGCTGACTGATGGCGCGATTGAGGCCCTAATAACGGCTGCCAGTGATGACTTGAAGGAGCGCTACTTAGCGAAACTCATCAGCGGTGAGTGGACAGGAACCATGAACCTAACGGAGCCGCAAGCGGGCTCAGACTTGTCCTTGGTGCGATCCAAGGCGATACCGCAGGCGGACGGCACTTACCTGATCTCTGGGACCAAAATCTACATCACCTATGGTGAGCATGACATGGCAGAGAACATCATTCACTTGGTGTTGGCACGTGTGGAAGGGGCTCCGGAGGGGGTCAAAGGCATTAGCTTGTTCGTCGTTCCTAAGGTGCTGGTCCAAGCTGACGGCAGCTTGGGTGCGCGCAACGATGTGACCTGCGTCAGCATCGAGCACAAGTTGGGTATCAAGGCCAGTCCGACGGCGGTGCTGCAGTTTGGCGATGCGGGCGGTGCAACCGGTTATTTGGTTGGGCAAGAAAACCGCGGCTTGGAATACATGTTCATCATGATGAATGCGGCACGCTATGCCGTGGGTGTCCAAGGGATTGCGATTGCGGATCGCGCTTACCAGAAGGCGGTTTCCTATGCGCGTGACCGCGTGCAAAGTCGCCCCGTCGATGGTTCTATGAACCAATCAGCCCCCATCATTCATCACCCAGACGTGAAGCGCATGCTGATGACTATGCGTGCGTATACGGAGGGCTGTCGCGCATTGGCGACCGCCGCCGCCGCCGCGTTCGATGCGGCGCACCATCACACAGACGCCGAGACGCGCCAAGCCAATAAAGCTTTTTACGAGTTCATGGTGCCGTTGGTCAAAGGCTTCAGCACGGAAATGAGTTTGGAGGTCACCAGTTTGGGCGTACAAGTCCACGGCGGTATGGGTTTCATTGAGGAAACCGGTGCAGCGCAGTATTACCGCGACGCCAAAATATTGACCATATACGAGGGAACCACTGCGATTCAAGCCAACGACTTGGTCGGGCGCAAGACAGCGAGAGATGGTGCCACGCAAGCGTTGGCATTGGCCGAGCAGATCGCTAGGACAGAAGCTGACCTGATGGCCGTAGGCTCCGACGATGCGCAGGCGATGGCGAGCAGTCTGAAGGCGGCTCGCGAGGCCTTTCAGTCGGCAGCACAGTTTATTGCAGCGAACGCCAGCGCTAATCCCAACGCCGCGTTTGCGGGTAGTGTGCCCTACCTCATGCTCACTGGTAACGTGATGGCCGGTTGGCAGATGGCCCGCGCTTTGCTCGCAGTAGAGGGGTTGAGCGGGGACGAGGTCTTTGGCGATGCCTTCTTACAAGCGAAGCGCGTCACGTGCCGATTTTATGCCGACCACATTCTCACTAAGGTGCCTGGCTTGCGCGACAGCATCGTGCAAGGGGCCGATAGCGTTAATGCCATGGCGCTTGAGGCGTTCTAGGCAGACGGCGCCAAAGCCAACCCCCTACAGATAACTGGTTAGCGACTCATTTCACCCACTGGAGAGCAAGATGACAACAGACAACAAACAACGCGTTTTACCTGGCGCCTTGGCACGCGTGCCTTTTCCTGTAATCGGTTCGCCCCTGTTTATCATCAGCAACCCCAAACTGGTTATCGCGCAGTGCCAAGCGGGCATTGTGGGTTCTATGCCCGCGCTGAATGCTCGTCCAAAAGAGCTACTTGATGACTGGTTGGCAGAGATTACAGAGACCTTGGCTGCCTATGATCTTGCCCACCCTGAGGCGCCGTCTGCTCCGTTTGCCATCAACCAAATTGTGCATAAGAGTAACGACCGTTTAGAGCACGACACGGCGTTGTGCGTGAAATACAAAGTGCCGATCATCATCTCTAGTCTTGGTGCGCGCGAAGAAATTAATCAAGCCGCTCACAGTTATGGTGGCGTGGTGATGCATGACATTATCAACAACAAGTTTGCGCACAAGGCGATTGAAAAGGGTGCGGATGGTTTGATTGCCGTTGCATCTGGTGCGGGTGGCCATGCAGGCGTTAAGAGCCCATTTGCGCTTATCCAAGAGATTCGTGAGTGGTTCAACGGCCCCATTGCGCTGAGTGGCTCTATTGCGACCGGTGATGCGGTGTTGGCAGCGCAAGCCATGGGGGCCGATTTCGGCTACATTGGCTCGGCTTTTATCGCGACCGATGAGGCGCGGGCGACGCCCGAGTACAAGCAAGCAATCGTGGACTGCAACAGCGATGACATTGTGTACAGCAACCTCTTTACGGGTGTGCATGGCAATTACTTGGCGCCAAGTATTCGCAACGCCGGACTGGATCCAGACAACTTGCCTGAGAGCGATCCCAGCAAGATGAACTTCTCGAGTGAAGCCACCAAGGCCTGGAAAGATATTTGGGGCTGCGGGCAAGGCATTGGTGCGGTCGACCGGGTACAAACTACCGCTGAATTAGTGGCGCGCTTGAAGCAGCAGTACGCTGCAGCGCGCGCACGTTTGAGCCTGTGAGGCATCAGGCGCGGTCAGCCTGAAATACGGCTACTGCCTGGCCTCTTGGCGCAACGCGGTCAGTAGCTTTTGGCCGGCGCGCCCGCTGACGTCATGGCCTAAGCGCTGTTGCTCAAGCTGAATGGCGGCGCGTGAACGGCTACCCAGTGCGCCGTCTACGGCACCGATGTCGTGGCCACGGGCCAAGAGCAAGGTTTGTATGTCTCTTTTCTCCTGACGTGACAGCCCCGCGTCATCCGTAGGCCACGGCGTTGTGAAGACCGTAGCGCCGCGCAGGCGGTCTGACAAGTGGGCAATGGCCAATCCGTAGCTTTCCGATGCGTTGTAGCTGTAGATGGACTTGAAGTTACCGAGCAGCAAAAACGCAGGGCCTTTGGGGCCAGACGGTAGCAAGAGTGCGGCATCTGAGGTGGTGCGAAGCGGCGCTTGCAGCAAGGGGCTGCCGTCGACGCGCTCGATGCCTTGGGCGATCCAGTAAGAAAGGTCGCGTACGCTTTTGCGGCCAACAGCTGCCGGCGGGCCTGATTGCGGTAGGCGAACTTCAAAACCCCAGACTTGTCCCGCCTTCCAACCCGCTTTTCGCAGAAAGTGCGCCGTAGATGCCAAGGCATCCACGGGGTTGGTGATGAGGTTACGCTTGCCGTCGCCGTCACCATCCTTGGCTAAGCGTAGAAAAGTGGTGGGCATGAACTGGGTTTGTCCAAAGGCACCCGCCCATGACCCCTTGAACAGCTCACGCTCAAAGTCACCCGCTTCTAAAATTTTTATGGCGGCGATGAGTTCGCGCGAAAAGAATGTCTGACGCCGACCCATACAACTCAGGGTACTCAGCGACTCGATGATGTCGCGTCCGCCCGTGTTCTGCCCGTAATTGCTCTCAACCCCCCAGACAGCCACGATGGTTTCGGCGTCGACGCCGTAGGTCGCCGCGATTTCTTCTAGAACAGCGCTATGTTGGTGCAACATGGCGATGCCATCTAGTACGCGTTCGTCGTCAACCAAGGTTGCTAGATAGTCCCAAATGGGTAACTTGAACTCAGGCTGATAATTCAGACGTTCCAACAACTCAGGTCGTGCGGTGACCGTTGCCATGGTTTTATCAAAAAAGGCCGGCTGCACACCCGCGCGCTTAGCTTTCTGGCGCAGCGCTGAAACACAGGCTGCGGGTAAGGGGGCGGCAGCCTCAGCCTGCGATTCGGTGGCGGTCGTCTGCGCGTTCAGTAGTGCGGTCTGAGCGAGCAACAGGCTGACAATGAGATGCTTGCATAGCCTTGTCCCCGGTTGGGTCAGTGATAACAAGTCTCTCATTGGCAGTTCATCCTTATTTACTTAGCCGAAAAATGCCTTGGCCTTCTCAAACCAGCCACCGCCGTTGGGACTGTGTTTGTCGCGATTTTTCTTAAACGATTCGTCAAGTTCTTTTAGTAACTTGCGCTGATGCTCGGTGAGCTTGACTGGGGTTTCGGTCACGATGTGGCAGTACAAATCACCCGCAATACTCGATCGTACCCCTTTAATCCCTTTGCCACGCAAGCGGAAAGTTTTTCCGTTTTGTGTGCCCTCTGGAATTTCAATGGTGGCTTTTCCGGCGAGTGTTGGCAGATCAATTTCGCCGCCAAGTGCCGCACTGGTCATGTTGACAGGGACTTGGCAGTGCAGGTCGTCGCCATCGCGTTCGAATATATCGTGCTTGCGCAGCCTGATTTCAATGAACAGGTCACCGGGAGGGCCGCCATTTTGGCCGGGCTCACCATTGCCCGTGCTGCGTATACGCATGCCATCATCGATGCCCGCAGGGATTTTAATTTCAAGCGTTTTATTGGTTTTGGTCTGGCCTTGCCCATGGCAGGTATTACAGGGATCCGCAATGATTTTCCCTTTGCCATGGCAGTGTGGGCAGGTCTGCTGCACACTAAAGAAGCCTTGGCGCATCTGCACCTGGCCCGCACCATGGCACGTGGTGCAGGTTTTGGCCTGCGTGCCGGGCTTGGCGCCCGTGCCATCGCAAGGGGTGCAGCTATCCCATGATGGAATACGAATCTGGGATTCTTTTCCAGCCGCGGCTTCCTCAAGCGTAATGTCCATTGCGTACGACAAATCGTTGCCACGGAATACTTGGCGTCCGCCGCCGCCACCGCCGCCCCGTCGACCGCCACCGAAAATATCACCGAAAATATCGCCAAAGGCATCGCCAAATCCGCCGGGGCCCCCTGCGCCGCCGCGCATATTGGGATCCACGCCCGCATGGCCATACTGGTCGTAGGCGCCGCGCTTCTCGGCGTCAGAGAGCATCTCGTAGGCTTCTTTCACCTCTTTGAACTTTGACTCGGCAGACGCATCACCCTGATTGCGGTCAGGGTGCCATTTCATGGCGAGCTTGCGATAAGCCTTCTTTATTTCGTCGTCGCTGGCGTTCTTTGGAACGCCGAGTACTTCGTAAAAATCTCTTTTTGCCATAGTCTTTTGGACTTAATGCCCGCATACCCCACGTCGCCGCGAGGTGTTTTTAGGTGAGTTGAAAATAAGTGCTTTTGAATGCCAATCGCCGCCCAAGCGTCTAGGCACTTGGGCGGCGTTGGCTAGATAAACGTGCAGCGCACGTTACCTCGGGTGGAGACCGATTAGTCTTTCTTCACTTCCTTGACTTCTGCATCAACGATGTCGTCGTCATTGGCTTGGCTACCCGCCTCTGGCGCACCTTCGGCTTGTTGGCTTTGCATGTCGGCGTACATCTTTTCACCCAGCTTCTGGCTGGCGGTCATGAGTACGTTGGTCTTGGCTTCGATATCGTCCTTGTCGTCGCCTTTGAGGGCTTCCTCTAGCGCGGTCACCGCTTCATCGATGCTAGATTTTTCAGCCTCATCCAGCTTGTCCCCATGCTCGGCAACGCTTTTCTTCACGCTGTTAATCATGGTTTCTGCTTGGTTGCGTGCCTGAACCATCTCGACTTTTTTCTTGTCTTCGTCCGCATTTAGCTCGGCATCTTTCACCATTTGCTCGATCTCTGCGTCTGACAAGCCAGAGTTCGCTTTGATGGTGATCTTGTTCTCTTTGCCAGTACCTTTGTCTTTGGCCCCAACGTGCAAGATGCCGTTCGCGTCGATATCGAATGTCACTTCAATCTGTGGCGTTCCACGTGGTGACGGTGGGATGCCCTCTAAGTTGAACTCGCCCAACATTTTGTTGCCCGTAGCAATTTCACGCTCACCTTGGAAGACCTTGATGGTCACCGCTGGTTGGTTGTCATCCGCTGTCGAGAACACTTGGCTGAACTTCGTTGGAATGGTGGTGTTCTTCGTGATCATCTTGCTCATCACGCCGCCCATGGTTTCGATACCTAAAGACAATGGTGTGACATCTAGCAACAGGACGTCGTTACGGTCGCCTGACAACACCTGGCCTTGAATCGCCGCACCAACCGCAACGGCTTCATCTGGGTTGACGTCACGACGGGGCTCTTTACCAAAGTAGGCCTTGACCTTTTCTTGCACCTTGGGCATACGGCTCATACCGCCGACCAAGATCACATCGTTGATGTCGCTGACGCTGAGGCCAGCATCCTTCATCGCGGTGCGGCAAGGTGCGATGGTGCGCTCGATCAACTCGTCAACCAAGCTTTCGAGCTTGGCACGTGTCATTTTGATGCTCAAGTGCTTGGGGCCAGACGCGTCCGCTGTGATGTACGGCAGGTTGATGTCGGTTTGTGCACCGTTGGACAACTCGATTTTGGCCTTTTCTGCGGCTTCTTTGAGGCGCTGCAGAGCCAGTACGTCTTTGCTGAGATCGACGCCTTGGTCTTTCTTGAACTCCGCAATGATGAAGTCGATGATGCGCTGGTCAAAGTCTTCACCGCCCAGGAAGGTATCACCGTTGGTAGACAACACTTCAAACTGTTTTTCGCCGTCAACATCGGCAATCTCAATAATGGACACGTCGAACGTACCACCGCCCAAGTCATAGACCGCGATTTTTCTATCGCCTTTAGCCTGCTTGTCCAAGCCAAAGGCCAGTGCAGCAGCGGTAGGCTCGTTAATGATGCGCTTTACGTCCAAGCCTGCGATACGTCCCGCATCTTTGGTTGCTTGGCGCTGTGCATCGTTGAAGTAGGCGGGCACGGTGATGACCGCTTCGGTGACTTCTTCACCCAGGTAGTCTTCAGCCGTTTTCTTCATCTTGCGCAAAATCTCAGCGCTGACTTGTGGAGGAGCAAGCTTCTCGCCGCGTATCTCAACCCATGCGTCGCCGTTGTCGGCTTTAGCGATTTTGTAAGGCATGAGATCGATGTCTTTTTGGACTTCTTTCTCATTAAATTTCCGACCAATCAGACGCTTAACCGCGTAGATGGTGTTTTGTGGGTTGGTAACGGCTTGGCGCTTGGCTGGTGCGCCCACTAAAATCTCGCCGTCCTCTTGATACGCAATAACAGAAGGGGTCGTGCGCGTGCCTTCGCTGTTCTCGATCACGCGTGTGGTGTTGCCTTCCATGACAGACACACAGCTGTTGGTGGTGCCTAAGTCGATGCCGATAATTCTTCCCATGATGGACTCCTGATGCTTGTAGCGGTGATGCGGGTTATTTGAAACTATGAAATGTATGTCGTTGTCTTTTGACAGATTTCAAGGTCAAGAGACAAAAATTAGTGGCTGGCGCCGAGTTACTTGGGTGCCGTGACCGTTACGAGGGCAGGGCGTAAAACGCGGTCTGCAAGTAGGTAGCCTTTTTGCAGCACGCTCACCACGGTGTTGGGCTCTTGCTCTGCGGGTAGGACGCTAATGGCTTGGTGCTGATGCGGATTAAATTTCTCGCCATTGGGCGGATTGATTTGTACGACTTTGCTGCGCTCTAATGCACTGAGCAATTGTTTCTGTGTGGCGGACACGCCTTCACGCATTTGCTCAACAGTGCTTTGCTCAACGCTGAGCGCGGCCTCTAGGCTGTCAATCACGGGTAAGAGACTCTCAGCGAAACTCTCGACCGCAAATTTGCGGGCTTTTTGCACTTCTTCATCAGCACGGCGACGCGCGTTTTCTACATCGGCCTTGGCGCGTAGAACGGTGTCGTTAGCCTCGTCGAGTTGGGCTTGCAGCGATTCGAGGGTGACGAAGGGCTCAGGTGCGACCGCCTCAGGCGAGGGCGCTTCAGGCGCAGGCGCGGCAGCTTGGGCCGCCGCTAACACGTCTTGGGTCGAGGGTTCGCTGGCATTGCCAGCCTGTGGTGCGTCGGGCGCTTCGTTGGGCTTATTTGATTCGGATTCTGACATCGTTAAATTTACTTTAAGAAGACGTGGGATGGGCGTGACCGACAAGCCATACCGCCCCTACAAGTAAGTAGGTGGGGGTGGGTTGGCAGAATTCAAGAGCGGAAAAAACGCCCCATACGGGGCGTCTTCTCATTAAGCTTTTTTGGTTACAAAGAGTCCATGAAGCTGCGCAACTTGTCGCTGCGACTGGGGTGCTTTAGCTTACGCACAGCCTTTGATTCGATCTGGCGAATGCGCTCGCGCGTGACGTCAAACTGCTTACCGACTTCTTCTAGCGTGTGATCAGTCGACATTTCGATACCGAAGCGCATACGCAGAACTTTCGCTTCACGTGGCGTTAGGCTGTCCAAAATGTCTTTCACCACATCACGCAAGCCCGCCTGCATCGCAGCCTCTAGTGGCGCGGTGTTAGCGGTGTCTTCAATGAAGTCGCCCAAATGCGAGTCGTCGTCATCACCGATAGGCGTTTCCATTGAGATCGGCTCTTTCGCGATCTTCATGATCTTGCGGATTTTGTCCTCAGGAATTTCCATCTTTTCGGCCAAAACGCTGGCGTCTGGCTCAAAACCAAACTCTTGCAAGTGCTGGCGACTGATGCGGTTCATCTTGTTGATGGTTTCAATCATGTGCACCGGTATGCGAATGGTACGCGCTTGGTCTGCGATAGACCGCGTGATCGCTTGGCGAATCCACCAGGTGGCATAGGTCGAAAACTTGTAGCCACGACGGTATTCGAACTTATCAACCGCCTTCATCAAACCAATGTTGCCTTCTTGGATGAGATCCAAGAATTGCAATCCGCGGTTGGTGTATTTTTTAGCGATGGAGATCACCAGTCGCAAGTTGGCCTCGATCATTTCGCGCTTGGCGCTGCGCGAATTGGTCTCGCCCTGAATCATGCGTTTGTGAATGCTTTTCAGCTTATCCAACGGCACCACAACGACCGCCTGCATAGACGCTAAGTCGTTTTGTAGCTCTTGGACGGGCGGGATGTTCCGCTCCATGATGGCACTCCACGACTTGCCGGCAGCCGCTTCCTTTTCAATCCACTTGGTATTGAGTAAGTTAGCAGGGAAAGCCTTAATGAATTGCTCCTGTGGCAGGCCACATTTGTCCACCAAGATGCGGCGTAATTGACGCTCTTTGGCTCGCACGGTTTCCACCTGATCGCGGACCATGTTACTGAGCTTGTCAATCGTCTTCGCCGTGAAGCGGATGGTCATTAGCTCTTGCGTGATGGCCTTTTGAGCCTTGATGTAGCCGGGTGAACCCCAGCCATCCTTGTCATAGGCCTTGCGCAACTTGTCGAAGTTCTCAAGCATGCTGTCGAAGCGGGTGAGTGCCTCGTTTTTGAGCTTTTCCAACAGCTTGGTGAGTGACTTCGAGCCGCCTTTGCCGTCGTCGTCGTCATACTCTTCGTCGAAGTCTTCTTCTGCGACGTAGTCATCGTTTTCATCGGCATCGGAAAAACCGTCTACGACCGTGGAGATAACTACCTTGTCTTCGCGAATCTCTTCGACCATTGCAAAAATCGCGGCGATGGTTGCGGGCGACTCTGAGATGGACTCGACCATGTCAGTCAAGCCTTGCTCAATGCGCTTGGCAATCTCAATTTCGCCCTCGCGGGTCAACAATTCGACGGTACCCATTTCGCGCATATACATGCGCACAGGGTCCGTGGTACGGCCGAACTCGCTGTCCACAGTTGAGAGGGCCGCTTCGGCTTCTTCTTCCGCTTCTTCTTCGCTGGTTGCTGTACCGCTTGTGTTGTTCAGCAGCAGTGTTTCCGCATCGGGGGTCTGCTCGTAAACGGCGACGCCCATGTCATTCAACAGGGAGATAACGACCTCTAAGGTCTCAGCCTCAACCAATTTGTCGGGCAGGTGGTCGTTGATCTCGCCATGGGTCAAGTAGCCCCGTGTCTTGCCAAGCTTCATCAGTGCCTTCAAGTGGGCACGACGGGTCATGGTTTCTTCTTCAGATAGGACGGTATCGTCCAGTCCAAACTCTTTAGCGAGTGCGCGTTCTTTCGCCTTGCTAATTTTCATGCGCAACGGCTTGACCTTTTCCGCAGGTTTGTCGCTGGCAGTTGCGGTGGCGGTTTCGGTTTCGGCTTCTGGCTCATTGACGTCGTCGTCAATGTCAGAGAGATCGACATCGTCGTTATCTGACGCGCGGCCTTTGCCACCCTTGGCGGCTTTGCCTGCTTTTGCGCTGGTTTTCTTTGCTGCTGGCTTTTTATCGGCTGTGCTGGTTTTGGTTGTTGGCTTGGTAGCCGTTGCAGCGGCTGCGGCCTTTTTTGCCGGCGCTGCTTTTTTCTCTGTTGCGTTAGCAGCCGCTGTTTTAGCAGTGGCTTTGACCTTGGCGGTCGTGGTTTCTTTTTTGGCAGTCAAGGGAGGGGCTTTCGAGGCAGTTTTGGCGCCTGAGGGTTTTGCGACTGTCGATTTTGCCGTTACTGCTTTCGCTGCTTTCACTGCTGTCACTGCCTTAACAGTTTTCACCGCCTTGACAGCTTTCACCGTTTTGCTGGGGGAGGGCGTCGCAGCCTTTTTCCCAGCGGGTGCAGCTTTCTTTACCGTTTTAGCGGGCATCTTGGACGTTGCCTTTGGCACCGTCTTCGTAGCCGGTTTTGCTGCGACCTTGGTCGCTGCTTTGACGGCAGGTTTAGCAGCAGCTTTAGCAGCAGCTTTCGGTGCTGCTTTAGGCGCTACTTTAGGCGCTGCTTTCGCAGGTTTGGCAGGTTTCTTCGTAGCTACTTTCGAACGGCTTGTTGACATCGCGGTTACCTCATAAGCGCCGAATTGGAGTCGCAATTGCTTGTGACCCAAGGCGGAATCGTGGGAGTGCCTAATGGCGTGGTGGACATTGCCCTGCGTGACCAACAACGAGCACCCGTAAGCTGCGTGGGCAGCAAGCAGGAGACCGGCATGGACGACGTGTGGACACAACGTAGCGAGCTTTTGGGGCGATCATTTGGTGTGCAGTCCTTGCGGAGTTGGTGGCCGGGACGAATGCCCGCCGACCGAGTGGGGTCGGAGCCGGATTCCGGAGGTGCTGCTGTCGCGCTTGCTAGGTTAGGTTGGATTATACCCAGCCCGTACGTAAGTGCTTGCCACTGTTCAAAAATAAATTTTTGTGTCGTCGTCTCTCAGGCGGCTACGGCGCACCTTGCAGGGCCATGCGGCGGGTCTGTATTGCCTTGTATCGGCTAAGGGCCTTGGGGTCGTTCTCGGCTTGCTGAATAGCCATACGTTCTTGCACTTGTAGGTGCTCAATCAGCATGCGGCGCAAAAGTTGCCGGAATTCCGCCTGAGTCTCTCCCTCGTTTTCACTGCCTAGCGTGTCGGATTGGGCAACCAGCTTCATGGCGTGAGCTGCAAAGGGTTCGCCGCCGATGCCCGCTTGCAGGGCCGCCCATGGTTGCGGGCCGCGATCGTGCCATTGGGCTTCAAGCCAGGTGAAAATGGGGCCGTGTGGCACCGGCAGTTCCGCAAGTAGGTGCTGCTCTTCGGTGCTCAACCATCCCCAAGCCTCTGGGTGCGTGAGGACGATGCGAGCGACATGGTCGGCTCGGCTATTGATTCCGCCGCGCCCTGCGCTATGTGCGCGACCGTATCCCACCCCGGTTCCACCGAATGCTTGATATCTCGCTTGTCCGCCACTTGACGGCGTTGCGTTGGCACGGTCCTTGGGCTGGGCGCGCTGGCGGCTAGATGGCCCATCAGGGCGGGGCGTCTGTGCGCCCTGTTTCCCGTTGGCGCGCGATGTGGTGCGGACGTCTCGCGCCTGCCAAAGGTCGAGCACTTCGTTGCTGCCGAGATTGGCCATGTCTGCTAGGGTGGCCAGCAGTTGTCGTTTCAGGGCTCCCTCCGGCAAAGCCAGCCAAAGCGCTTTGGCCTGGCTTAAAAAGTGGGCGCGACCTTCCGCCGTGCTCAAGTCGAGATCTGCGCCTGCTGCGTCAACCAGAAATTGACTGAGTGGTGTTGCCTGCGCCACCGCCTGCTCAAATGCGTCGGCACCGTTCGCCCTGATGAAGCTGTCCGGGTCGTGTTCGCTGGGGAGAAACAAGAACTTTATTTCTCGTGTATCACTGGCGTAGGGGATGGCCGCTTCAAGTGCCTTACGTGCAGCCCGGCGTCCTGCGCTGTCTCCATCAAAGCTAAACACGATACGGTCACTGAAGCGAAAGAGTTTGTGGACATGCTCTGCGGTGCAGGCCGTTCCCAAGGTGGCCACCGCGTTACCAAACCCCATTTGAGCAAGGGCGACGACGTCCATGTATCCCTCCGTGACCAGCGCGTAGCCGCGCTCGCGCATCGCGGTGCGCCCCTCAAAGAGGCCGTAGAGTTCCCGCCCCTTTGAGAACAAGGGTGTCTCTGGCGAGTTGAGGTACTTGGGTTCGCCCTTGTCCAAAACGCGACCGCCAAAGCCAATGACCTCACCTTTGACATTGCGTATGGGGAACATGACTCGGTCACGGAAACGGTCGTAGCGACGCTCTTCGGTTGCCTTGGCCGCATCGGCTTCAGACGCAATCACCAGGCCACATTGCACCAAGCTATCCGCTGTGTAGTCGGGGAATACCGTCGACAGAAAGCGCCACCCCTCGGGGGCATAGCCTAAGGCAAAGTCCTTGGCGACCTGCCCAGTTAGGCCGCGCCCCTTTAGGTAGGCGACTGCACGTTGATCAGATTTCAGGGTCTTTTGATAGCCCTTCATGGCTTGACTCATGACGTCAACCAAGTTGTTTTGTTGGGTGCGTTGCGCCGCGGCTTGGGCACGTTGCTCTGGGCTTGTTTGCTCCTCGGGAACGGTCAGGCCGGTTTGCTGTGCCAGATCGTGGACGGCCTCAACGAAGCTGGCGCCCGTGTGGTCCATGAGAAAGCCAATGGCGTTGCCGTTTTTTCCGCAGCCGAAGCAGTGATAAAACTGTTTGGTGGGGCTGACGGAGAAAGAGGGGGACTTTTCTCCGTGAAAGGGGCACAGGCCCATGTAGTTCGCGCCGCCCTTTTTGAGTTGCACGTGCTTACCCACCACGTCCACCACGTCGGTACGCGCTATAAGGTCTTGAATAAAGGACTGGGGGATGGCCACGGGTATATTGTGCGCGAAGCGCGGGCGCCAGAGCCAAGTGGGTGGCTACTGACGCCTTTTTTTTGCTGTGGGTTTAGCGCGGTGCCAAGCGGATGGCACCGTCTAAGCGGATAACTTCCCCGTTCAACATGTCATTTTCAATGATGTGCTTGGCTAGTTTGGCGTAATCCTGAGGCGTTCCTAAGCGGCTGGGGAAGGGGACGCCGGCGGCCAAGGCGTCTTGCCGGTCTTGGGGCATGCCAAAGAGCATGGGCGTTCCGAAAATGCCCGGGGCAATGGTCATGTTGCGGATCCCGTCCCTGGCCAAGTCGCGGGCAATGGGCAAGGTCATGCCAACGATGCCCCCCTTAGAGGCGCTGTAAGCTGCTTGCCCAATTTGGCCATCGTAGGCCGCGACGGATGCGGTACTGATGAGCACGCCGCGCTCGCCCGTCGCTTGCGGGGTGTTCGCAGACATGGCTTCGGCGCACAAGCGAATCATGTTGAACGAACCAACGAGGTTAACCGTAATGGTTCGTGTGAAGGTGTCCAGACTGTGGGCACCGGACTTACCGACCGTTTTTTCGGCGGGTGCAATGCCTGCACAGTTGATGAGACCAAACAAGGGCCCCATGGCTTTTGCCGCTGCCACGGCGGCTTGCGCGTCGGCTTCTTGGCTTACGTCGCACCGTATAAATTGGCCGCCGATGGACTGGGCCACCGCCTCGCCTTTTTCAGTTTGCATATCAGCAATCAGGACGTTAGCGCCGTTCTCAGCGAGCATGCGCGCCGTGCCCTCTCCCAGCCCGGATGCGCCGCCAGTGACGATGAAGACGGTTGATTGGATATCCATGGTAGTTCTTCCTTTTGTGTTGATTCGGTAGGAGATGGAGCTGTTCTCTAACTTTTACGTTGAGGTTGACGTTGACGTTAACGTAAGCCCCGCCTTCCGCAAAGTGTAAACCAAGGGCGGTAACGGATACCGTGGCGTGAGTCTAGGGCAGGTATAAAAAAAGCCCAATGACCGAAGTCATTGGGCTTAGCGTTCTGTGCCACCGCCTATAAATAGGCGGTGCTCAGTACGAAGGGAACTGCGTTAAATTAACGCTTTTTGGCGGTTGCCTTAGCAGCGGTTGTCGCTGTAGCGGCCATGGTGTTCATGTTGCTCTCAGCCATGTCGGTGGCTTGCTTAACAGCCTTTTGCACAGACTCCATCGCGTTGCTAGCAGCAGAAACAGCTGACTTCATGACAGCAACAGCAGACTCAGAACCGGCAGGTGCGTTCTTAGCAGCGTTGTCCACAACAGCCATGAATTTCTTCTGAGCTTCAGCAGACTGGCCTTCGGCAGCAGCAGAGAACTCAGCGGCAGTACCTGACGTGATGTCATAGACGTGACGGCTGTAGGCGACGGCCTTCTCAGCCAAAGGTTGCATCATGGATGCTTGTAAGGCCAACAATTCTTGCGCGTCTTTGGCGCCCAACAAAGCTTGTGCTTGGTTAGCTGACTCACCCATGGCTGCCTTAGAAGCTTGGATGTTCAATTCGACGAGTTTTTCCATGCCTTCGAAGGCCTTGGTGGTCAGACCAAACATGGTGTTCAGGTTGGCTTTTTGAGCGGCAGCGATTTGTTCAGCGGTTAGCATATTCATACTCCATTTACATTTAAAGGTAATGTCTTGGTAGACAAGGTGTTGAGTGCGGCTAGATCAGTAAACCCCTCGGGAAAAGAGTTGGTTTAACCATTTGCTGCGCTGCAACATAGAACGAATTATAGAGGTCAATCGCCGAACTGCAAGGATTTTGTTGCGGCGCAGCAAAATATGTTGGAAAAAAGGCAAAAACGTGGGATTAGCCCCTCAAAATCTCAAAGATAGCTCGTATGAATGCCTACTACGCGACGGACTTTGTCCTGAATTTACCTGCGGGTCACCGATTTCCCATGGAGAAGTACGCCTTGTTGCGTGATGCCATTGCAGCCGAGCACCCTGGCGTGCATTTATCGCTGGCGCCTGCCGCGACGGATGGTCAGTTGGCCATGGTTCATACGCCTGATTACATTGACCGCGTGAGCCATGGTGGCTTGAGTGCCGCAGCGCAGCGGGAGATTGGCTTCCCGTGGTCGCCGCAAATGAGCGAGCGTGCAAGGCGATCGGTGGGTGCGAGTATTGCAGCCGCGCGCGACGCCATGCAGCAAGGCATCGCGGCCAACATGGCGGGCGGTACGCACCATGCCTATGCGGATAAAGGTGCGGGGTTTTGTGTGTTCAATGACATGGCCGTGACCGCGCGCGTCCTTCAGTCTGACTGGCTTCAGACGCGGGGCCCACGTGGCAGGCCCATGGCCGTCGCCATTGTCGATTTGGATGTGCACCAGGGCAATGGCACTGCCCACCTATTTAGCCGCGATGAGACGGTGTTCACCTTGTCTGTGCATGGGGAGAAAAACTTCCCCTTTCGTAAAGAGGCCAGTGACCTTGATCTGGCGTTGCCAGATGGTACGGGTGACGACCGCTATTTAGAGACGGTTGAGACGGGGTTGCGCCGACTGTCCGACCGGTTTGCCCCTGATTTGGTGCTGTACCTAGCGGGTGCTGACATACATGAAGGGGACCGACTTGGGCGTTTAAAGGTGACTGATGCGGGCATGCGGGCACGTGATCTGATGGTGTTCAGTTGGGCCAAAGCGCGAGGCCTGCCACTGGCCTTTGCGATGGCGGGTGGTTACGGTCGCGATATTGCAACGACGGTCGCTGTACAGGTACAAACCTTTGCCACCGCCACGTCGCTTCAACGTGACTGGCAAGTCACCATCTCATAGGCATAATTTCGCTATGCACACAGATTCGCCTGCGCCGCGTTCGGCGCCACCCACGACGCCACGTCCACAGCCGCTAGATCGTTCGGCATTTGCCGTTTTTCGCCCGATTCAAACCCGGTGGGAAGATAACGATGTGTATGGACACGTAAATAATGTCGTTTACTACAGTTGGTTTGATACCGCTGTGAATGGCTGGCTGATTGAAAACGGGGCGTTGGATATCCATCAGGGAAAAGTGATTGGCTTGGTGGTGCACACACAATGTCATTACTTTGCGTCCCTGGCTTTTCCGCAGGCCTTGGCTATTGGTATTCGCATCGCCCACCAGGGTCGTAGCAGCGTGCGGTATCAGTTGGGCGTTTTTGCGCAGGACGAGTCAAGCAGTGCCGCGTTAGGCGAATTTACCCACGTGTATGTCGATGCGCAAACGCGTCGGCCCACCGTTCTACCGCAACCTTTACAAGATCTTTTGGAGCGTACATCATGACCACATCCCCCGCCATCAAGCCATTCAATGCCGCGTCGACGACGCTTGAGGAGGCGATTCGCTCGCGGGTCTCCATGCGTGCGTTTGAGCCGACGTCCGTCCCTCGTGAGACGCTAGAGGCGGTGTTGTCACTGGCTGCACGCGCGCCCTCTGGAACCAATACCCAACCGTGGAAGGTCTACGTCTTGCAAGGTGCCAAACGCGATGCGGTAATTGACTCTGTGTGCCAAGCGCACGATGCATTGCGTGCAGACCCCAGTTTGGCTGACGAGTATCGCGAGGCCTACGACTACTACCCGAGGCAGTGGGTCAGCCCGTTTATCGATCGACGCCGTGAAAATGGTTGGGGTCTTTACGGGCTGCTGGGTATCGGAAAGGGCGATAAGGATGCGATGCATGCGCAACACCAACGTAACTTCCGATTTTTCGATGCCCCTGTCGGCCTCATGTTTACGATCGAGCGCGTGATGGGTCAGGGGTCGTTGCTTGACTACGGCATGTTCATTCAAAACATCATGCTGGCTGCCCGTGCACATGGTTTACACACCTGCCCGCAGGCCGCTTGGAATGGCTTTGCCAAGATCATCATGCCGCAGATTAATGCAGGCGAGACCGAGATGCTGGTGTGTGGCATGGCCATGGGCTACATTGATGAATCAGCAACGGTAAATAGCTACTACACACCGCGTGAGTCGGCCGCTAGCTTCACGCATTGGTGTGACTAAATAAGGAATCGACCATGGCGTCCGATGCGTTGTTGTTAATGCTGTTGATAGCCATGGTCACGGTGTGTGGCATCTTGTTGCTGGTGTTGCTGTTGCGCGGGCAAAAAGGCATAACCGCCGCGCAACTCGACGCCTTTGAGCGCGGGATGCGGCAAGAGGTCAGTGAGTCGGCTAGGCAGGGCCGCCAGGAGCTGGCTCAGACATTTAGCCAGTTCCAAGTCATGCTGTCTGATCAGGTGTCGCAGTCGGTACGCACGCAAAATGTCCAATTGGATGGATTTGCCACCCAACTGAACGCATTCAAAAGCCACGTCGGAGAGACCCTCACCCAAACCCTGACGGTCATGAATGACGCCAATGCACGGCGCATGGGTGAGGTGCGTGAGACGCTAGAGAAACAACTGGCGCAGCTGCAAGCCAGTAATGCGGCCAAACTCGATGAAATGCGCGCGGTTGTTGATGAAAAGCTGCAAGCGACCCTCGAACAGCGCTTGGGAGAGAGTTTTAAACAAGTCGCCGAGCGTTTGGAGCAAGTGCACAAAGGCCTTGGCGAGATGCAAACGTTGGCTCAGGGGGTGGGTGACCTCAAGCACTTGCTGGCCAACGTAAAAAACCGCGGTATGTTCGGTGAGGCCCAGTTGAAGTCGCTCTTGGAGCAGGTGATGGCACCTGACCAGTACGCAGAGCAGGTGATGACCAAGCCCGGTTCACGCGCGCAGGTGGACTTTGCGATCCGGTTGCCTGGGCGTGGCGATGAGGGCTCGCACGTGTGGCTGCCCATTGACTCAAAATTTCCGACCGAAGACTACGAGCGTTTGCTATTGGCGCAAGAGCAGGCGAATCCGATCGCAGTCGCCCAAGCTACCAAAGACTTGACCGCACGCATTAGAAACGAGGCCAAGTCGATTGCTGAGAAGTACATTGAGCCGCCGTACACAACGGACTTTGCCATGATGTTCTTGCCAACTGAGAGCCTGTATGCCGAGGTGTTGCGTGTGCCAGGTTTGATGGAGGGCTTGCAACGTGAGCACCGCGTATCCTTGGTTGGCCCCACCACCTTGATGGCGATGTTGAACTCGTTGCAAATGGGGTTTCGCACACTGGCCTTGGAGAAGCGTTCCAGCGAGGTGTGGCAAGTGCTTGGTGCGGTTAAAACCGAGTTCAACAAATTCGGCACCGTCCTTGCCAAGGTGAAGACGCAAACGCAGACGGTACTCAACAGCCTAGACAGCGCTGAGACGCGCACCCGGGCGGTTAACCGCGCACTCCACCGTGTAGAGGCTCTACCCGAAGCCAGCACGCAGCATTGGCTTGGTGGCGCGGGTGAGCCTGATACGGCCGAGGACTCAGACGGTACTCCGAGAGCCCCCGCTGGGAACAGCGCGTCAGATTGAAAGCGCCCGCAGGCGCTGGCAATCAGCAGCCGCTAGGCGTCAAATGTAGTAGCCCACCAAGTAGGCGAGCAAGATCACCAAGACCCATAAGGCCATGGTGCTGGTTGGCCAGCTGCGGGTGAACCAACCGCCCTCGTTCTCTTCTTCCCGAGCCCACTTGATCGCACCCGCGCTGAGCACCCTTAGCACTTGCTTGCCTAAACGGTTGAGGCCACCTAAGAGCGCATCACCACCGTTAGCAAGCATAGGGAGCAACTTTCGCCACAGCCAGTCGCTGTCTAAGGTAATGGTCAGTGTGCGTGAGATGTACGGTAACAAGATGAAAAATGCGAGTCCAACGAACAGCATCATCTGTAACTGCGCGACGATGTGTGTGGCCGTGTACGGGACGTAGGCAACGGGGTAGGGGAGTAGGGCGTACAGTGCCTCTGGCCAAACCCCTAACGCGATACAGAGAACGGCAAACAACATCATGGCCCAACGCATGGTTTTCGGAGGCTCCTCGGGCCGTAAGCCGGAGTCCTTCTGAAAGAATACAAACCACGTGAACTTCAATCCCGCATAGAACAGCGTACCGGCAGAGGCCGCGGCGAGTAGCATCCAAACCCACTGCAAGTGGCTATCAGCGGCGGCTTGCGCAATCATTGACTTAGAAATAAAGCCAGAGGTCAACGGGAAGGCGGAGATGGCTAGGGCGCCGATAATGCCACAGGTTGCCGTCAGTGGCATGGTGCGGTAGAGCCCGCCCAAGCTGGTGCAATTGCGGGTGTTTGTCATCATCAAGACGGATCCCGCAGACATCAACAGCAGCGCTTTGTAAATAATATGCGCGAAGGCGTGTGCCGCTGCACCGTTCAGGGCCATCTCTGTGCCTATGCCCACAGCGGTCACCATAAAGCCCACTTGGCTAACAATTGAGTAGGCCAGTATGCGCCGCATGTCGTTTTCAAGCAGTGCGTAAACGATGCCGTAGAACACCATAAACAAGCCAATCCCAATCAGCACCTCAGCGCCAGGGAAGCCACGAATGAGCACGTAGACCGCCGTCTTTGTCGTGAATGCGGACAAAAACACAGCGCCGCTCCAGGAGGCCTCTGGGTAAGCGTCTGGCAGCCATGCGGAAAAAGGCGGAGCGCCTGCATTGATCAAGAACCCAGCCAAAATTAACCACTGGGCGGGCGAGTCAAGCATCAGTTTTGTGAAGGTCACATCACCCGTGTTGACGATGTGCCCCGTGATTCCAGCAAACAATACAACGCCACCAAAGAGGTGAACCATGAGGTATCGTCTAGCCGATTGGTAGGATTTCTCGTCACCTTTGCTCCACAGGACCAAGGTAGACCCGATCGCCATCAGCTCCCAAAAAACAAACACCGTGATCAGGTCTCCCGCAAAGACGACGCCGATGGCTGATCCCGCGTAGACAAACGCCGCAGGGACCTCAATTCGGCTCTTTTGCGTGAAGGCAAATAGCGCACCGCCAAAGGCCGCAAGAGAAAAAATAGTGGCAAATAGACGACTGAGCTTATCGCCTTGCAGTGGGGTCAAGGTGTGCTGGAGAAAGGACGCATGCCAAGCCGCGCCGTCAGGCACTTGCCACACCAGGTAAAGCACGAGCAACGGCAACAAGAGCGCGAGCTTTGCGCGCACGCTGTCTTTACAAAAGGCGAGCATTAAGCCGCCCAGGATGAGGATCAAGCCCGGGTGCATCACGTGACTAATCATGACCGTCCTCGTAGTAGGTGTCGGGGCGCTTCAAAAACAGCGCCAAGCCCTTGGCAACAACGAGCATTGCAGCGCAAGCCAGGAATCCGAACCAGGCATTGAATGCAAACAGACTATCGAGCCAAAAATGCGGGTGCCCGTGTATAAACAACTCCGCTATGACGGCACAGATGAGTAAAAAAATGAAGACAGGCCAAAGCCAGCGTGTGTAGCGGCGTTGTTCAAGCCAATGGGGTTGCTTTTCCATTTTTATCCTTGAATATTAAGCATTTGCCGTGCAAGGCCTATGGGCAAGTCTGGAATGAAAAATAGAATCACCGTTCCCGCAGCGGTTAGTGTGAGCGCGAGCACCATCGGCCACGGCGCTTCCCCGTGCGGATGATCGTCTGCCCCCTCTGGTGGTGGAACAAAGAAGGCACGGTAAATAATCGGCAGAAAGTAGCCCGCATTGAGCAGCGTACTGAGGGCGATAACGCCGACTGCCCACCAGTTTTGGACCGCCATTGCGCCGGACAAGATATACCACTTGGAGATAAACCCGACGGCTGGCGGGAGACCAATCATGGACAGCGCTGCAATACTGAAGGCACCCATGGTCCAAGGCATGCGGCGACCAATTCCGTCTAGCTGGCTAACATCTGTTTTATGTGCGGCGGTGTAGATGGAGCCCGCTGCAAAGAACAAGGTTATTTTGCCAAGGGCATGTGCCGCGATGTGCATCACGGCGCCGACGAGTGAGAGTGGGGCCAACAAGGCCGCACCAATGGTGACATAAGACAATTGGCTGATCGTGGAATACGCCAAGCGTCGCTTCAGGTTATCTGCTCTCAGTGCAACGACAGAGGCCGCGATGACCGAAAAGCCAGCGACGAAAATCAGCCAGTCGGTGGCACTCGCTTCAAACAGCGTGTCAATCCCAAACGTATAGACGATGACTTTGACGATACTGAATACGCCGGCCTTCACAACAGCCACAGCATGCAACAAGGCTGAGACAGGCGTGGGTGCCACCATCGCGGCAGGTAGCCATTTGTGAAACGGCATCAGGGCGGCTTTGCCAATTCCAAACGCGCAGAGCGCGAGCAAAAAGCTCAACGCCAGCGGGCTTAACTTACCGGCCAAAATTCCGCCGGGCGTGAAATCGGTTGTGCCGGCTGTGTAGGCGATAAAAACCAAAGCAGGCAGGAAGAAGACGATAGACGTCCCCATCAAGATACCTAGGTAGATACGCCCACCGTCCCTGGCCTTTTTGTTCCCATGGTGGGTAACCAGCGGGTACGTCACCAAGGTGAGTACCTCATAAAAGACGAAAAGTGTGAACAAGCTGCCAGAGAAGGCGATGCCGATCGTGGCACTGATGGCTACAGCGAAACAAACGAAAAACCGCGTTTGGTTGATCTCTTTGTTCCCACGCATGTACCCAATGGAGTAGGTGGAGTTCAGTATCCACAGCCCAGAGGCAATCACAGCGAACAACATGCCTAGGGGTTCGATCTTGAATCCAAGGCTGATACCCGGTAGCAAGGTCAGCAGGTGCAACTCGGGGCGCTCGCCCGCCATGACCTGCGGTAACAAGCTGAGAACGCCAATCAGCAGAACCGATGCGGTAACCAGCGTGATGGTTTCGCGCATATTGGGGCGCTTGCCAGACACAGAGATGAGCGCCGCGCCAACCAGCGGGACCAGCAAACAAAACCAAATGAGCATTTGTGGGTTGTCCATCATGGCGCAACTCCCATGAGCAACTCGGCTGCCGCGGTGGCAGACCCGACGGTGAAGTCAGTGTCCAAGCCGAAATAAACGGTTGCCAACACCAACAGTCCTGTGGGGACGGCCATCATTAATGGGGGAGCTGATACTGGCGGGGCATCGGCCGGTGGATCCTGCAGGTAGGCGACCTCTACAAAGCGCCATACATACATGATGGCCAACAAAGACGATGCGACGATGAGGAAGGCCAGCCACCACAAGTTTTGCTCTAACGCGGCAAGGAGCAGGTACCACTTACTGATAAAACCTGCGGTTCCGGGAACGCCAATCAGGGAAAGGCCGCACACCACGATAGCGAAAGACGTCAGCGGCATGCGCTTGGCGAGACCATTCAGTTGGCTTAGCTGAACCCCACCTAAACGCAGGCTCACGATGCCTAGCAGCATGAAAATCGCGCCTTTGGTGATGCCGTGGTTAAACAGGTGAAGCACCGATGAGGTGACGCCGTTGACCGAGTTCAAGGCCATACCTAGGATGATGTAGCCGACTTGTCCCACGCTAGAAAAAGCGAAAAGTCGGCGCAGGTCGGACTGGAAAATAGCAATGGTTGACGCAGCGAACATGCCTGCCAGCGCCAGTGCCATCAAGATGGCTTGTAATGGCAGCGCACCAAAAATGATGGTGTGGTCAAAAACGGAAAAGTAAAAGCGCAGGAGAACGTATATCGCCACCTTGGTCGCTGTTGCCGCCAGAAACGACGAGACGCTGGAGGGAGCGTAGGTATAGGCGTTGGGCAGCCACTGGTGCAACGGGAACAGGGCTAGCTTGAGCGATACACCGACCGTGATGAAGGCGAGTGCCACCAAGACGGGGCGCGAGGCGTTCAGGTCGCCTAATCGGTTGCTAATATCAACCAAGTTGAGCGAGCCCGTCATGAGGTACAAGAAGCCAATGCCGATCACGAGAAGCGTGGCGCCTATCGTTCCCATGATGAGGTATTGGTAGGAGGCGAGCAGGGCTCGCCTGTTCTGTCCCAAGGCAATCAAGACGTATGTGGCGAGCGAGGAGACCTCCAAGAACACAAAAATGTTGAAGGCGTCCCCAGTGATCGTGATGCCCAATAGCCCGGTTAAACACAAGGCGAACATCGTGTAAAAAAGGTAGTGCTGTTCCGTAGGAACTTCCGTCTCGATACTGGCCCGGCTGTAGGGGACGACCAACGCGGCGATGGCAGACACCAGGACCAGTACGAAGGCGCTTAGCTGGTCAACCCGGTATTCAATACCCAAAGGGGGCGCCCAGCTACCAATTTCGTAGGAAATCGTGCCGCTCACTTGCACTTGTTGCCATATCAGTATGGAGATGACAAGGCCGACCCAGCTCGCCGCGCAAACCACGCCAAACGCAAGCGTTCTGTTTCGTAAAAGAACGGTGAGTGGTGCTGACAGCAGCGGAAGAACGACCAGAAGGACGGGGAGGTGTTGTTGCAAACTCATGGGGGTTAACTCGTTTTTACCGAGGCGCTATCGCTTGCCAGAATGTCGTCTTCTTCAATGCTTTGGTAGGTCTCCCGTATCCTGACCACCAGCGCTAAACCAAGTGCAAGCGTGGCGACGCCCACCACAATCGCCGTGAGTATGAGGACGTGTGGCAGCGGGTTGGAGTAAATTGAAAAGTCGGGGCTCAAAATGGGCGCCGTTCCCCCTATGAGCTTGGACGGCGCCAAATACAGCAGGTAAACCGATGTCTGGAAGATACCTAAACCGACCAGCTTTTTAATCAGGTTGCCACGTGCCACCACGATAAACAGTCCCGCTACCATGAGGAAGATGGTGATTAGATAGGTGAAGTGACTGCTCAAGTCCGAAAAGCTAATACTGGTCATCACGTATCCTCACCGTGCCCACGGTCCGCGAACATGTAAAACATTTTTAGCATGACGCCGGACACGGTGACCGCGACGCCAATCTCTACCCAAAAAATACCGCGATGCTGGCCAATGATGGTGTCGGGGTCAAGCACAAAAAAGTCTAAGTAGTTGCCACCTAAAACGATGCCAGCCACGCCCACACCCGCGTAGATAAGCACGCCCAATGCCATCATGGCTTCAACAAGGGGCTCTGGCACAACCTTGCGTGCGCTGGCTAGTCCGAATATGAGGGCGTAGAGCACAAAGGCTGCCGCCAAAATAACGCCCGCTTGAAACCCGCCACCAGGCCCGAAATCCCCGTGGAATTGGACGTACAGCGCGAAGAGCACGATGAACGGGATGAGCAGCTTGGCAACGACGCGTAAAACCAAATCGTGTCTCATCGCTTTGCCCCCTTCCGACGCCTGCGTAACAACGCTACGACGCCCGCGCCTGCGGTGAAGACCACGGTTGTTTCGCCCAGTGTGTCGAAGCTGCGATAACTCGCCAAGACGGCGGTGACGAGGTTGGGCACATCGACTTTCTCTGGAATGTCTGCCAAATATCCGGGCCCGACATGCTGATTAAGGGGCGAGTTTGAGTTGGAAAACTCGGGCAAGCCGAGCGCGCCAAAAACCAACATCACGCCCACCCCCGTGGAGACGAGTAGTGGGAGTAAGGGGCTTTTCATGGGCTTGGCTTCATCCCCCTTGCACAGGTAAAGGGCAGATAGAAACAAAACGGTTGAAATACCTGCACCGACTGCAGCCTCTGTCATGGCGACGTCTACCGCGTCCATGGCGACCATGACGGTAGCGGTTAAAAAACTGTATACGCCGCCCATCACAATCACACCAAACAGGTTGCGGCTGCGAATGATCACCCACACGGCAAGCGCCATGAAAACCATCAAGACATTGATGATCCAAGTCTCTATCATGCGCGCTCCTCATCCTTTAATAATGGCTTCATGCCTTTCGCTAAAGCCGCCCTGGCCAGCGCATGGGATGCCGTGGGGCTAGCAAAGAAAATCAGCAGAAACAGCATGACTAACTTGACCGCGATCAGTGTCCAACCCGCCTGAATGATCAGCCCAAAAAGTATGAGGCCCGCACCGAGGGTCTCGATGACGCTGGCGGCGTGCATACGCGTAAAAAAATCAGGCATGCGCAGCAAGCCAATCGCACCAATGACGCAGAAGATGCCACCAATGGCCAGGCTGAGCCAGCTGATTACGTTGAGAACCTCGCTCATTTCGTATCTCCGGAGTCGCCAAGGTCGCCACGGCGGAAGTACTTCAGCACCGCGATGGTTCCAATCACGTTGAGCAAGCCGTAGACAATAGCGAGGTCTAAAAATTCGGGGCGTCCATTAAGAAATCCCATGACTGCCAACAGCAACATGGCAATGGTGCCGATGGTGTTGGCGGCTTGCGCACGGTCAAATACGGTGGGTCCAAGCACGGCTCGCACGAGCGTCAGTGCCAAGCTAACCATGAGGCCGAGTGCGGCGGCAGCGAACATTAGTTATTTCCCTCGCATTTGGCGACGCGCGCATCCATGTCACTGTCGATCACACCGGCAGCGCCTTCTGCGGTCAGCCCATGCACCAGAAACTCGTCGGCCGCGACCTCAATCGCGATGGTTCCTGGCGTCAACGTGATGGAGTTGGCATGGATAACCAGACCAACGGTGGTTTTTTGCTTTGGCTTGAACCTGACCATTGTCGGGCTGATGGGCAGCGTCGGGCTGATGATTATTTTGCTCACTGTCCAAGCCGACTTCACGATTTCCAGAATTAACCATGGCCAGTAAAACACCATGGTTGCCCAGAGATGCATGGGGTGGCCTTCTGGGTCAGCCACTTCCATGCGATGCGCCAGCCACACCACAGCCAAGGCGCAGCCGACCCCCGATATCAATAGAAAGGGCGTAAAAAACCCTGACAGTAATATCCAGAAAATGTAGAGGGAAGCAAAGAGGCTGGCAGCGTACATCAGTTGTTTGGAGCGAGCCGTCGGGCGCCGAGGAGTTGCGTTGCGCCTGATTCTAACAAGATAGTTCCATTCTGTTGAAACCCTTGCGTGACCGATGGTCTCTGCGCGAATGCGTCCGGAGGGCTACCAAAACTGGTGCTGATGCGGTGGTTTCGGCAGCGATAATATCCGGGGCCGTTGGCCACATTTATCCACTTTTTTGAATGAACATGTATGTCAAAGCGTCAACTGATTAGTTCTGGCTCGCCCTACGAGGCATCTATTGGATATTCCCGTGCCGTGGTTCATGGCGACTGGGTTTTTGTGTCCGGCACCACGGGCTTTAACTACGAGACCATGACCATCGTCGACGACGTGGTGGGGCAGGCGGAACAATGTTTGAAAAACATTGAAGCCGCACTCAAGCAGGCTGGTGCCCGCATGGCGGATGTCGTGAAAGTAACCTACGTGTTGCCAGATGCAAGCGAATTCGAGGCCTGTTGGCCGGTGCTGCAACGCTACTTTGGTGACGTTCGCCCCGCTGCGATGGTGATGTCGGCCGGATTGCTGGACGCCCGCATGCGCATTGAGGTGGAAGTGACGGCCATCAAGTCTTGATGACCGGTTGCAGGTTATAGAAACGGGTGATCGCGCGCCATGCGTCGTGGACGTCATCAGCATAGGTGATGAGGCTCAGGTCCTCTGCTGCGATGGTTCCCTCTTCGACCAGCATGTCCAGGTTGATTAAGCGCTTCCAGTAGTCGGATCCGAACAAGACAATGGGCGTCGGCGAGGCCTTTTTGCACTGCACCAGCGTGATGACCTCAAACAACTCGTCTAAGGTGCCAAAGCCACCCGGGAAGGCTACCAGTGCCTTTGCGCGTAGCATGAAGTGCATTTTGCGCAAGGCAAAGTAATGGAACTGAAAACTCAGTTCCGGCGTGACGTATGGGTTGGCGTGTTGTTCATGGGGCAGGGTGATGTTCAAGCCCACCGTTGGCGCTCCCGCCTCTGAGGCGCCGCGGTTTGCCGCCTCCATGATGCCGGGCCCCCCGCCCGTGCAGATGAACAGTTTGTCTTTCTCGTCGGCTTGGGCCTCGCTGTAGCTTGCCACCAAGTTGGCAAAGGCTCTTGCGGCCTCGTAATAGGTCGATTGTTTGAGTAGCCGCTCTGCGCTGGCGATGGCGGTGGTATCGCCAGCCAATTGTGCGTGGTCTAGGGCGCTAGCGGCCTCCTCATGACTTTTAAAACGTGCGCTGCCGAAAACCACCACCGTGCTGTCGATGTGGTGCGCCTCCTGAATCAGGTCAGGTTTGAGCATTTCTAGCTGGAAGCGGATGCCGCGCGTCTCCCGGCGCAGAAGAAACTCGGGGTCGGCGAAGGCCAGGCGGTTGGCATTCGGTTCGATGGCTTGTTCTGGCGAGAGGTTCGCTCCTGGGTTCGACCAAGCGTCGGCAATGGGTAGTTCGCGGATATTGGTCACAGATTTCATCGATTCATTCTGCATCTCTTTCGTGTTTGGAACAAAAAAAAGAGACCTCAAGGTCTCTATTTTTTGTGGGAACACACCGTGTGGTGTTGCTCGTCGGCAGTGTCCTGTTGACAGGGCCTTAGACGCGACGGCGGTATTCACCTGTGCGGGTATCGACCTCAATTCGATCGCCTTGGGCGACGAACAGGGGTATTGCGACCTCAAAGCCGGTCGCAAGTTTCGCGGGCTTGAGCACTTTGCCTGAGGTGTCGCCTTTCACGGCGGGCTCTGTCCAGGTGACTTCGCGCTCGACGGAGGTAGGCAGTTCAATGGAAATGGCTTTGCCTTCGTAAAACACGACTTCAGCGGGCATAGCGTCTTCCAAGTAGTTCAAGCCGTCGCCCATGTTTTCGGACTCCACTTCGTACTGGTTGTACTCTTCGTCCATGAAGATATACATGGGGTCTGCAAAGTATGAGTAGGTGCACTCTCGCTTCTCGAGAACGACGTTCTCCAATTTGTCGTCGGCTTTGAAGACGACTTCGGTCGCCATGTTACCCAGCAAGGACTTGAGTTTCATGCGTACCGTGGCCGAGTTACGGCCGCCGCGACTGTATTCGGTTTTCAGAACAACCATGGGGTCTTTGCCGTGCATGATCACGTTGCCGATGCGGATTTCTTGAGCGATTTTCATAACTTTGATGAGGTTGATTCCGCAGCAACGTGCGAAAAGTTTGTCCGGAAACCCGGTATTTTAGCCGTTTGTGTTTGCCAGCCGTTTTTTCGACCAAACAAAGTGCGCCAGTTGCTGCGCCAGCGGCCACTGTTGCGATAAGCGAGCGACCGCGCCTTGCACGCAGATTTCCCACTCTGTGTAGACCGTGCGCGCTTGACAGCGGGTCCACAAGCCATCGATCTGTGCCGGTGATGTCGTGGGTTGGTTCCAAGCGGTCATCAGCGCACGCACCTCAGCAGGCGGCGATAGCCAATCCAAAAAGGCCCTGAGTTTGACGTGGTGCGCGCCGTCGTCTTGTGGGTAAATGTGCCAGATAAAAGGCTTTCCAGTCCAGAGCGCGCGCACCAAAGAGTCTTCGCCGCGCACCACATTGATGTCCATGGCCGCGAGAAAGGCGTCAAATTGTGGTTGTGACATCGGCTCAAGGTAAACGAGCGGAGGGGCTACTGGCTGGACGGCCGCGTATTGCTGAATGGCCGCCGCACTGCGACCAGAGGCGGCAAATAGCGCGATGCGACCCGCGCGCGCGGCGCTAACCAAGGTTTCCAGCCCGGGTGACTCGTAACTAAAGACGCCGACTTTGGGTAGCGGTGATGCGGCGACCCAAGCAGCGGGCGGGGATGGATGAGCGGCATCTTGTAGCGGGTCTGGTTCGGGGCCCAACAGCCCACCGGTATCAGGGGTAAATCCGGGATAAAAAAACCACTTCACGTGTCCTTTTGCAGGTCCGGACATCACCGGAGAGGCCAGACCATGGCAGGCTGCTGCATAGGGCTCCGCACTGAGGTACTCCAAATTAACCCAAGTGGTTTGTGGCGCCGCTGCGATGGCGCTCACCACTGTGTCGGGCAAGTCACAGCCGAACGCTTCGACAATGACGTCGGGGGGATGGCCATGGTCCCATGGCGTCTCTGACCAGGGCAACACCGTAATACGCGCACGATCGGTGTCCGTCGCCAACCAGTCCAGCGCGTCGGCATCATTGATAAACAAGCGCACACGGTGCCCCAAGCCGACCAAGTCGCGGGCTAGCCGCAGACAAACGCCGGCATCGCCAAAGTTGTCGATCACCCAGCAGTAGATATCCCACTGATAAGCGGGCGGGCTAGCGGCTGTAGGGGTCAGAGCAGGGCGTACCATGACGTTATTGTCGACGCAGATGCGCACATTTAAAAAGGTTTTGAATTTGCGAGAGAATGCAAGCACGCGTCATTCAACGACATTCGCCCACCCAGCAACGCAGTCAACGTAAACCGATCATCCGCCGTGCCAGACAACATTCCCAACGCGAAAGATCCCGGGCCAGTAGATGCCGACGCCGACGCGGAGGCGTCTCCTACACACGCCCCTGAGTTGTTGGCGCAAGTGGCCGCTTTGCCGGCGTTGCCTGGTGTCTATCGCTATTTCGATGCGAATGACCAGCTGCTCTACGTTGGCAAGGCAAAAAATCTTAAAAAGCGGGTCAGCAACTACTTTCAACGGCAACACGGGGGCACCCGTATTGGCCATATGGTCGGGAAAATCGCTCGCTTACAGACCACGGTTGTGCGCTCGGAGGCTGAGGCCTTGCTGTTGGAAAACAACCTCATCAAGACACAGAATCCGCGCTACAACATTCTGTTCCGTGATGACAAGAGCTACCCCTATCTCAAGCTGAGTCGTCAAGCGTATCCGCGGATGGTCTATTACCGAGGTGGGGTAGACAAGCGACATGATTATTTCGGCCCTTATCCCAGCGCTTGGGCGGTGAAGGAAACCATTCAGCTGATGCAGAAGGTCTTTCGCTTGCGTACGTGCGAGGACTCGGTGTTTAGCAACCGGTCTCGCCCCTGCCTGTTGTACCAAATTAAACGGTGTACAGCGCCGTGTGTGGGACATATTTCCCCCGACGATTACGCGACGGATGTGGGCAATGCGCAGGCGTTTTTGCGCGGCGAAACGCAGCAATTGATACAGTCCTTAGAGTCGCAAATGCTGGCGCACGCAGAGGCACTCGCCTTTGAGCAGGCGGCATTGGTTCGTAATCAAATCACCGCGTTGTCTCGGGTGTTGCACCAGCAGTCCATCGAGTCTGTTGACGAGCGCGACGTTGATATCTTGGCTGTCAAAGTGCAGGGCGGTCGGGCCTGTGTCAATTTGGCCATGGTCCGCGGCGGGCGGCATTTGGGCGACCGCGCTTATTTTCCGTCGCACGTCGACGATGCCTTGACGTGGGGGGAGGTGGCCGAGCCGGCTGCGCTGGGAAGCGTGGAGGAGAATGTGCTGGCCGCCTTTGTGGCGCAGCATTACATTGAGGCCGCGCCGCCCGGGGTGATCGTCAGTAGCCATGCCGTGTCCAAGGCGCTGGGGCAAACCTTATCCGAGCACGTTGGGCTGAAGTTGCACTGGGTGCACCAACCGCGGGCGCAACGCAAAATTTGGCTTGAGATGGCACAGCGCAACGCCGAGATTGCCTTGGCGCGTTTGTTGGCAGAGGAGGGGTCGCAGCAGTCGCGCACCCGTGCGCTGGTAGACGCTCTTGACCTCGCACCCGATGACTTGGCCAATTTGCGGGTCGAATGCTTCGATATCTCCCATACCGCTGGCGAGGCAACTCAGGCTTCATGCGTGGTCTTTCACCACCACAAAATGCAGTCCAGCGAATACCGACGCTACAACATCGAGGGCATTGTCGGTGGCGACGACTACGCGGCGATGCGCCAGGTGTTGACCCGCCGTTACAGCCGTTTTGGTCTGACAGAGAGCGCCGTTGAAACCGCGCCTGCAGCCGCAACGACCGTGCCCGCAGACACCAAGGGGAAGATGCCCGATATCGTCTTGGTGGACGGCGGTAAGGGGCAAATTAGCGTTGCCAAGGCGGTGTTTGAGTCGCTGGGTCTGGACGTGGCTTTGCTGGTTGGTGTTGAGAAGGGGGAGGGGCGAAAAGTCGGGTTGGAGGAGCTGGTGTTTGCCGACGGGCGCCCAAAAGCGACCCTGAGCCATGACTCGGCCGCGCTGATGCTGGTGGCTCAAATTAGGGATGAGGCCCACCGATTTGCCATCACTGGCATGCGTGCCGCGCGCGCCAAGGTGCGCACCGGCGGCAGCAAGCTGGAAGATATTCCCGGCGTTGGACCGCGGCGGCGGGCGGCGCTGTTACAGCGTTTTGGTGGTGTCCGGGGGGTGGCGAGTGCCAGTATTCAAGACCTCACCAGTGTGGCCGGCGTTTCAACTGACTTGGCGACAGCGATTTATAACGCGCTACGGTAATAATCAATTATGTATACATCCATCCCAATGTTAATGACGTGGGCGCGAATCGTCGCCATCCCTCTGTTGGTTGCGGTGTTCTTTGTGCCCTCGTTGTCGCCCTACGCACAGAATGCGGCGGCGACGGTGATGTTTGTGGTGTTTGCGTTGACCGACTGGGCGGATGGGTATTTGGCTAGGAAACTCAATCAGACCTCCGCATTCGGTGCTTTCCTAGACCCAGTCGCTGACAAAATTTTGGTCTGTGCCAGTCTGCTGATTTTGGTGCATTTGTCCCGCGTGCACGTCGTCGTTGCCTTAATCATCATTGGTCGGGAGATCGCTATCTCGGCGCTACGCGAATGGATGGCGATTATTGGGGCCAACAAAAATGTTGCCGTCCATATGCTGGGAAAGCTGAAAACATCGGTGCAGATGGTGGCGATTCCTTTTTTGCTATGGAACGGTGACCTCTTCTACGTGATTGATACGCGGCTGATCGGTGACTGGTTGATCTGGATATCCGCTGTGCTGACCGTTTGGTCCATGGTGTATTACCTCCAAAAAGCCTTGCCTGCAATACAGGACCGTGTTGGCCGGTAGTCTGGACACCCGGCAGCGCCTGATCTTGGCGATGCCTTGGGTGTTCGTGCTGATTTGGAGCACGGGGTTCATCGTGGCGCGTTTGGCGATGCCACACGCATCGCCCATGACCTTTTTGTGCTGGCGTTACGCCTTCTCAGTCGTCTGTTTTTTTGTCTGGGTGAAGGCCGCTGGCTTGCGGTTTCCCAATACGCTCTCGGCGTGCGGGCACCTAGCGGTGACGGGCGTCTTGATGCACGCGGGTTATTTGGGTGGGGTCTGGGCGGCTGTGCACTTCGGCATGGGGGCTGGCCTGTCGGCGCTGGTTGTCGGCTTGCAGCCGGTCTTGACGGGTATCTGGCTATCGTATGCGGGCGATCGCGTGTCCGGACGGCAGTGGCTGGGTTTGGCACTGGGGTTGCTCGGGCTATTGATGGTGGTGGCGAACAAACTCACGCACGTGGGGGAGGTCAGTCCACTCACGTTGGCGCTGGTTACCGTGGGCTTGCTGAGTATCACCGTCGGGACGCTGTATCAAAAGCGTTACGTGAAGCCCTGCGACGTGCGCACGGCCAGTACCGTGCAGTTAATGGCGGCATTCCTCGTGACCATTCCGTTTGCTTGGCTGGAAGATAGCCCCTTGGTCTGGGTGCCTGATCTGGTTATCGCCATGACTTGGTCGGTGTTGGCGTTGACTTTGGGCGCGAGTTCGTTGCTGTACCTGCTCATACAAAGAGGGGCCGCTGCTGCGGTGTCTAGCCTGATGTACTTGGTGCCACCTTGCACGGCGTTGGTTGCGTGGTTCTTGTTTGATGAAGCCCTGACGTTCATGACCGTGTTGGGCATGGCGGTAACGGTAACGGGCGTCGCCTTGGTGCGGCCAAAGGCCGTTAAAGCCACGTAAAATCGGCGCGCCGCTCGCCGGCGATATCTTCTTTTGTTACGGATAAAACTTATGAAAACTCACAAAATTGCAGTCATTCCTGGCGACGGTATCGGTGTAGAAGTGATGCCAGAGGGCTTGAAGGCCTTAGAGGCTGCGTGCAAGCGCTTTGGTATCGCGCTGACCTACGAACATTTCGACTGGGCAAGCTGGCCTTATTACGAGCAGCACGGAAAGATGCTGCCCGATGATTGGAAGGCGCAACTGGCTGGCGTAGATGCCATCTTTTTTGGTGCCGTGGGTTGGCCAGCGAAGATGCCCGACCATGTCTCGTTGTGGGGCTCTCTGCTGCAGTTTCGACGTGAGTTTGATCAGTACGTCAACCTGCGTCCTGTGCGACTAATGCCCGGCGTGATCGCGCCAGTCGTTCGTCCAGATGGCAGTCCGCGCGAGCCTGGTGAAATTGACATGATGATTGTTCGTGAGAACACCGAGGGGGAGTACTCGTCTATCGGTGGCCGCATGTACGCGGGCACGGAGCGCGAAATTGTGATGCAAGAGACGGTGATGTCACGCCATGGTGTGGATCGTGTCTTGCGGTTTGCCTTTGAGCTCGCGAGCAAGCGCGAGGCCAAGCACGTGACCAGCGCGACCAAGTCAAATGGCATTGCCATCACCATGCCTTATTGGGACGAGCGGTTTGCAGAAATGTCCAAGGCCTATCCGAGCATGCGCACGGATCAGTTTCACATTGACATTCTGTGTGCCCACTTTGTGCAGCGTCCCGACCGCTTCGACGTGGTGGTGGCCAGTAATTTGTTTGGCGATATCTTGAGTGATTTGGGCCCCGCATGCACGGGCACCATTGGCTTGGCGCCCAGCGCCAACCTGAATCCTGAGCGTACCTTCCCGTCTTTGTTTGAGCCGGTGCACGGCTCAGCGCCGGACATCGCCGGTCAAAACATTGCCAACCCAATCGGGCAGATTTGGTCGGGCGCGATGATGCTTGATTTCCTTGGGTATACCGAGGCGCATGACGCCATATTGGGGGCGATCACGGCCGTCTTAGCGCCTGAGAGCGGTGCTCCGCGCCCTCGAGATTTGGGCGGCACTGCATCAACGCAAGACGTTGGGCAAGCGATTGCCGATCGAATTCTGGGTTAACATTACGTCTGAGAGCCGCCGTGAATAAGGGTTTTACCGATGTTCAGGTGGTTGACAGGTCGCACCATCATTGGGTGTAATCACTTTCGCAACAAAATTTAAAAAGTTTTTTTATTTTTGGAAGCGACAAATATCGTGGATACAATCCTGCGTACCGTAGGTACTATTTAATCTAAGGAGTTAGCGTGAATAAAACAGAATTGGTTGAGCACATCGCTAAGGCGACCGATACATCAAAAGCCGCAGCCGCGCGTTCATTGGACGCCATGGTGGATGCCGTTCGTAAGACCCTCAAAAAGGGCGGCACGGTGTCGTTGGTTGGTTTCGGAACCTTTGCCGTTGGCAAGCGTGCTGCTCGCACAGGTCGTAACCCACGTACAGGGGATACAATCAAGATCAAGGCAGCAAAAGTGCCTAAGTTCCGTCCAGGTAAAGGCTTGAAAGACGCGATTAACGGTCGTTAATCTGCGGTTTGCAAGCGGTGGGGTGCTTAGCTCAGTTGGTAGAGCGGCGCCTTTACACGGCGTAGGTCGGCGGTTCGAGACCGTCAGCACCCACCACCACATTAAAAGGCGAACGTTGTTCGCCTTTTTCATTGCGCGGTACCATTACGGGTAGTGAACCCCTTTTCTGATTTTTAGCGGCCTCAAGGAATTTCCAGCATGTTTGAAACAATCCGTCAAAGTAAAAGTGTGATGGTATTTTTGCTAGGCCTGCTGGTCGTTGCATTTGTATTTGTTGGCGTCAGCGGTTACACGCAGCTCGACAGCGAGGGTCCGGTGGTCGCCGAGTTGGAGGGCGTCACCATTACACAAGCGCAATGGGACCGTGCGCATGACTTTGAGATTGAACGCCTGCGTCAGGCGATGCCGCAATTGGATGTCAAATTGCTCGGATCGCCAGAAGCGCGTTATGCCACCCTAGAGCGCTTGGTTCAGGACGAACTGATTGCAGCCGCTGTGCGTGAAGACCGTGTGGTAGCCGGTGAGGCTGCCGTTCAAAATGCGCTCCGCAACGATGATTGGCTGAATGCGCGCCGCGATGCGAGCGGCAATTTGAATGTCGAGCAGGTGCGTGAGGAGTTGGCACTGCGTGGCATGACCGATGAGGCCTACGCCGCGCAACTTGCGTATGGCTTGTCGGTGGCACAGATCAGCGGCGGTATTGAGGGAACAGGCTTTGGATTGCCCGTGGCAGCAAAAGCGACGCTAGACGCCTACTTTGAACGCCGCCAAATCCAGTATGCGCGCTTTAATCCAAGGGACTTCACCAAGGAAGCGACGGTTACCGATGACGAGGTCAAGGCCTTTTATACCGATAACCAAGCCAACTTCATGGCGCCAGAGACCGTCGATGTGGCCTATCTGGTGTTAGACCAAGCAGAAGTCGCCAAATCGATAGAAGTCAGTGACGCTGACTTGCTGGCCTACTACGAGCAAAACAAGTCGCGCTTGTCAGGTGCGGAAGAACGACGTGCGAGCCATATTCTGCTGAACCTAGAGAAAGACGCGGCACCTGATGCCGTCAAGGCCTTAGAGGACAAGGCCAACGCGTTGCTGGCAAAAGTGAAGGCCGATCCCGCATCGTTTGCTGCCGTAGCCAAAGAAAATTCACAGGATCCTGGCTCCGCGCCACAGGGCGGTGACCTCGGCTTGTTCGGCCGTGGGGCGATGGTTCCCGCCTTTAATGATGCCGTGTTTGCGATGAAAAAAGGAGAGATCTCCGACATTGTGCGTACGGATTTCGGCCTGCATATTATTCAAGTGACGGACATCAAAGAGCCGCCGATTAAGCCATTTGCTGAGTTGAAGGCGCAGCTTTTGGCTGACCAACAATCCGCGCAGGCGATGAAAAAATATGCAGAAATTGCTGAGACCTTTAGCAACTCGGTGTACGAGCAGGCGGACAGCTTGGAGCCGACGGCTGAAGCGCTTGGGTTGCAGGTCCGTGTAGCAAAGGGTGTTTCGCGAGCGGGGCCGGCAGACAAAAATGACGAGCCCGTTTGGTCAAACTCCAAGTTGCGCGAGGCCGTGTTTTCAGCCGATGCGATTGAGAAAAAGCTCAATACAGCTGCGGTTGATATTGGTGAGTCCCGCTTGGTGGCTGCCCGCGTAACAGCGCATCAGTTGGCACGTGTTAGAACGCTGGATGAGGTGGGTGTGCGCATACGAGGCCTGTTAGTGGCACAAAAGGCCGCTGCCTTGGCCGCCGCAAAAGGTAAAGAGGCGCTAGAGGCATGGCGTGGTGGTAGCCAAGATGCGGTAGACAATGTTGCGCTGAGCAAGCTGGTGACGGTGTCGCGTGATACGCAGGTTGACGTACCCGCGAACCTGATCATCGCTGCGCTGCGCGTCGACGCTCAAAAGCTCCCCGCTTGGACATCAGTTGACCAAGGCTTGCAAGGTTTCGTGGTGCTAAAAGTGACGGGTGTTGAAAAGCGTGCAAGCGTTGCAGAGGCACAAGCCAAGCAAGAGATTGAACAGTACGCACGCGCATGGACTAGCTCAGAGTTGAAGGCCTATGTGAACCTGTTGAAAGCCCGATTCAATGCAACTATTCTGGTGCCGAACCCCAGCGAAGCGGTGGCGATTGCTGGCTAAAAATACCGGCGCAATTACGGCATCTGCGGGCGATTGACACCAACGCCGATGCTATAATTTCGGTCTACGGTGGCTGTAGCTCAGTTGGTAGAGTCCCAGATTGTGATTCTGGTTGTCGCGGGTTCGAGCCCCGTCAGTCACCCCAAAATGAAAGCCCTTGAAGCGCATGCTTCAAGGGCTTTTTTAATGCGGTGTTTCGGCCCTACATGAGGTCCACATAGGGCCGCCTTTCACGCCAACGCCATTAGTCGTTAAGCAAGACCAGTTTGCCGCGAACCGCACGCTGATCCATGATGTCAAAAGCCTCTAACAGGCTGGTCATTGGCATCGTGTGTTGCACGGGTGGCTTTATCTTCCCCTCTTTGACCCACACCATCAGCTCTTCCAGCATGGCGGTATTTGCTTTGGGCTCACGCTTCGCGAAATCCCCCCAGAACACGCCGACAATCGATGCGCCCTTTAATAAAGGTAAGTTGAAGGGCAGTCGGGGTATGGGGCCGCTGGCAAAGCCCACGACGAGGTAACGCCCACGCCAAGCGATTGATCGGAATGCGGGCTCGGCGTAGTCGCCGCCAATCGGGTCGTAGATGACATCAGGGCCGTTGGGGCCGCAGGTCGCCTTGATCGCCTCGCGCAAAGTGCCTGTTGGCGCATGTACGCTGTAATTGATGGTTTCGTCCGCACCGAGGCTGGTGCAGAAAGCACATTTTTCATCGCTGGATGCGGCGGCAATGACACGGGCACCGCAGGCCTTGGCAATTTGTATGGCCGCGCTACCCACGCCACCCGCCGCGCCGAGGATCAGAACCGTGTCGCCCGCCTTAAGTTGGGCGCGATCAAGTAGCGCGTGGTGCGACGTGGCGTAGGCCATGATGAACGCAGCCGCTTCAGGCAAGGGAAATGACGCTGGCAGCGGCACGCAGAGGGCTGCTTTCACACTGGTATGCGTTGCGAATGCGCCGACCCCAGGCAAACAGGCGACGGCTTGGCCGATGGTGAGTTGTTTGACATCTGCGCCAACGGCGACCACGTGGCCGGCAAACTCCGCGCCCGGAATAAAGGGCGGTGGCGGTTTGATTTGATATTTATTTTGGACCATCAAGAGGTCAGGGAAATTCAGGCTCGCTGCCCGGATCTCCACCACCACCTCGTCGGCGGCAGGCTGAGGGGTGGGTAACTCCACCCAGGCAAGGGACGATACGCCCGTGGGCTCTTTGCATTGCCATGCGTACATGTGCGATAGCTCCTAATGAACGGCTGTTTTCAGCTTCTGAGACGACATCCGCCTCAGATCAACCCTCCCATAATACGAAGGCTTTGGACACTTGTGTGTCGCACGCTCGAAACTGCCCCTACAATTTCACCATGAATATTTTGCTGAGTAACGATGACGGTTTCAATGCGCCGGGCCTGCAGGCACTCTATGACGCATTGCGGTCGTTGGCCGATGTCAACGTGACCGTCATTGCACCAGAGCACAACAACAGTGCCAAGTCGAATTCGCTCACGCTCAATGCCCCCCTTTATGTGCATGAGGCTAGCAATGGCTTCCGATACGTGAACGGGACGCCGGCGGATTGTGTGCACATCGCGCTGACGGGTTACTTGGGTTTTCGTCCTGATCTGGTCGTCTCCGGCATCAACAACGGCGCCAACATGGGTGACGACACCATCTATTCGGGCACGGTGGGTGCGGCGATGGAAGGGTATCTGTTCGGCATCCCCGCCGTGGCCTTTTCTCAGGTTGAAAAAGGGTGGGCACACCTGTCCGATTCGGCGCAAAAGGCCGGCGACTTGGTCGCTTTGCTCATGAAGGACTTGCCCACGCAAGGCGTTCAGCAAGCCGCTACGATGTCGCCCAACGGCGACACGGACGCGTCGGGCGTGGCACCTGCAGAGTGGCCTTGGCTTCTTAACGTAAATATCCCCAACCTCGCGTATGCCGACTTGGGAGCGTTTGAGCTGACTCGTCTGGGCAGACGCCACGCGGCGCAGGCCGTGATTCAACAAGCAAGCCCACGCGGGGAAACCATGTACTGGATCGGTCAAGCGGGCGAGGCCCGCGATGCAGCGCCAGGGACCGACTTTCACGTCACGTCGGTTGGGCGGTGTTCAATCACCCCTTTGCACGTTGATTTGACCCACCATAAAGACCTGCCCGCTTGGCGCAAGCGGTTGGATACGGATGCCGTGGCATCTGCGTCCTGAACAAGCCCGTTTTATTGCACGGCTATGGCTGAAGCACCGAAACCCCCGCCTGAGAAAAAATGGTTGTCGGCCTCATTTCGCCAGCAGCCTGGCGGGCAGCGTATGCCGGCGTCTTCCCCGGCAGCGACCAGGGCCCAAGAGCCGCAGGCCAAGCTCTACGCACAGGGCGGTGCCGCGCCCACAGGAACAGGTTTGGATTCCAGCCGCATTCGTTCCAACATGGTGCAGCGCCTGATCGCGCAAGGTCTTGACTCCGAGGTGGTACAAAACGCCATGCGACAGGTCGAACGCCATCGTTTCGTTGACTCGGCGTTGGTGAACCAAGCCTATGAGGACACCAGCCTACCGATTGGACTGGGTCAGACGATTTCTAAACCCAGCGTCGTGGCGCGCATGTTGTCATTGCTCTGTGAGGGGCGCGAGGTCCCGTTGGGCCGTGTGTTGGAAATAGGCACGGGTTGCGGCTATCAAGCCACCGTCATGAGCTATTTGGCCAAAGAGGTCTACTCGATTGAGCGACTGAAAGGGCTGCATGACAAGGCGCGCGCGAACCTGCGGCCGTTACATCGTGCTAACGTACACCTGTTGTTTAGCGATGGTTTGTTGGCCTATGAAAAAGGCGCGCCCTATGCGGGTATTGTGTCCGCGGCAGGGGGGGATAATATCCCTCAAGCGTGGCTGGACCAGTTAGCGGTTGGTGGCCGCTTAATTGCGCCGTGTCAGACGGGGCCTGGCCAGCAAAGCCTGGTCGTTGTAGATAGAACGGACCAAGGCTTTGTGAGTCGAACGCTTGAACCTGTTCTTTTTGTACCTTTAAAATCAGGTACAGCGTAGTGTGTCTAAGCGTAGTGTGTCTAAGGAGTTTTATGACCAGTCAAGATCGAATGAAGTTGGGGTTTTTTGAGCAGCCATGGCTGCGCCGCGGCTTTTTGGTGGTCTTGACGGGGGTACTCGTTGGGTGCGCCCAAGGCAACATCGGTCGTGCACCGGTTGAGTCGCGGTCGTTGCCAAGGGGTAGCGCTGCGCCGTTGGCCGATGGGCAGTACCGTGTGCAACCCGGCGATACGCTTGTACGCATCGCCGCGATGTATAACCAAAATTGGCGTGATCTGGCGACTTGGAATCAACTGAGCGACCCGGATAGCTTGGAGGTTGGGCAGATTTTGCGGCTGTCTGCGCCACGCAGCGGCTCTGGTGTTGCTGCAAAGCCAGCTCCCGCACCAGCACCAACACCGGTTCAACGCGCAGAGCCAGCGTCCGAGGGCGTGGTGGTTCAGCCCGTTAAGTCTGCGCAAGTGCAATCGACACAGGTCAAGCCCTTGGAAAAGCCTGTGGACCAAGCGGCCTTGGGTGACCCACCCAAGCCGGCCGTCTCTGACGTGCCAGACACAGCGAAGGCCAAGTTGGTATCCGGTTTGAATCTGCGGTGGCCGACCAATGGTGAAGTGATTGCCACTTATGACGAGCAGACGAATAAAGGGATTGGTATTGCGGGCAAGGTAGGCGACCCGGTGTTGGCAGCGGCCGATGGGCGCGTCGTGTACGCAGGCTCTGGTTTGCGTGGTTACGGTAACTTGGTGATCCTCAAACACGACGACACCTTCTTGACTGCCTACGCGCACAACCAAGCCTTATCGGTGCGAGAAGATCAAACGGTGAAGCAGGGCGAAAAAATAGCGGAGATGGGTAGCTCTGACGCCGACCGCGTGAAGTTACATTTTGAGGTCCGCCAACTGGGTAAGCCGGTTGACCCATTGATATTTCTTCCCCAGCGCTAAGACGGTGCGATTAGGTGGCCGTGTCCTGCGACAATAGCGGGATGAGTGAAGCCGTCGATAACAGCCCTATACACCCCCCCGCCGTCGCCCTGAAGGCGACTGAGCAGCAATCTGCATCTACTGCCAGTACACGCCACGTGGCGCCTGATCGTGGGCAGCGTCCTAGCGACTGGCTGTATGTTCATGCCATGGACTTGAATGCCCAAGGCGTTGGGCACCGTGAGGATGGCAAGGTGGTTTTTATTGATGGTGCCCTACCCGGAGAGTGGGTCACCGCCCAAGTGCATCGCAAAAAAAGCAATTGGGAAATGGCCTCTTTAAGTGCCGTGCAAGAGCCATCATCGCAGCGCGTGGCACAACCCAAATGCCCACATTTTGGTTTGCACGCTGGCAGTTGTGGCGGCTGCAAAATGCAGCACTTGCAACCGACGACGCAAGTGGCCATCAAACAGCGTGTTTTAGAAGACAACCTGTGGCACTTGGGCAAGGTAAAGCCCAACTTCATATTGCGCGCTATTGAAGGGCCTACTTGGGGTTATCGGTTCCGTGCGCGCTTGTCTGTGCGCTATGTTGCCAAAAAGGGCACGGTGTTGGTTGGCTTTCACGAGCGCAAGAGCCGGTATGTAGCGGATATGGCGAGCTGTGCGGTACTGCCCAAACATGTCAGCGACTTGTTGCTCCCCTTGCGAGACCTGTTCATGAGTATGGCGGCACGTGCGTCTTGCGCGCAGTTAGAGGTGGCGTGTACAGAGACGCAAACGGGCTTGGTTTTGCGCCATTTGGAGCCACTTAGCGATGACGATAAGCAGCGCTTGAGAGCGTTTGCAATTCGTCACAGTGGTGAGGGCCCCTCGGATACCCCATCGGCATCGCCATCGCCGTTGCCACGCATCATGTGGTACCTGCAATCCAAGGGTCCCGACACCATTACGTTGCTGGATGAGGGAGATGAAGACCTGTTTTATGAGTTGCCCGCTTACGGGGTTCACATGCCCTTTAGGCCAGCTGATTTCACCCAAGTTAATCCCTACATCAACGAGGTGCTGGTTTCCCGTGCGCTGAACTTGCTCGGCGTACAAAAGCATGAACGCGTCTTTGACTGGTTTTGCGGTTTGGGTAATTTCACACTTCCGTTGGCGACTCAGGGCGCAGAGGTGGTTGGCGTTGAGGGCAGCGAGATCTTGGTTAATCGGGGTATTGCCAACTACGCACGCTTTCACGCCAGTAAAAAGACGGTCGCACCGACCTCCTTTATTGCGCGCAATTTGTTCGAGATGACGGCCGACACCTTACGCGCCGATGGCAACGCACACAAGTGGTTGGTTGATCCGCCACGTGAAGGTGCTATGGCCTTGGTGACCGCCTTGGTGGACGCGTTGTCAGACCCAGACCTGAACGCGGCGACGGGCTGGGTAGCCCCCACGCGCATTGTCTATGTCAGCTGTAATCCGGCGACCTTGGCGCGGGACGCAGGTATCTTGGTCGCCTCTGGTCATTACCAACTCACCTCGGCGGGCGTGGTGAATATGTTTCCGCATACCGCCCATGTGGAAAGCATGGCCGTGTTTGAGCGAATTGCGATGTGAGCGGGGCGCCGACGGACCGCCAATAGCCTCACCACAGTACATGCAAAAAAAAGCCAGCGATCATACGATCGCTGGCTTTTTAGCAGGGGTTAAGCGCGTTGCTTAGTCGTCGTTACCGCCGAAGATGCCCAACAGCATCAGGAGGTTTTGGAAGATGTTGATTAGGCTCAGGTAGATGCTCAGCGTTGCGGTGATGTAGTTGGTTTCGCCACCATCGATGACGCGTTTGATATCGACCAGCAAGAAGGCGCTAAAAATGGCGACGGCCAACATGGATAGAACCACCATGCCTGTGGAGCTCGCTACGAACATGTTGATGAGCATACCCACCACCAGTAGGATGACACCAATGGTGAGCCATTGGTTGAGTCCGCTCAAGTCGCGCTTGACAACGGTCGCCATGCTGGCCATGGCGAAAAATACGGCGGCGGTGCCTCCAAAGGCCATCATCACGAGGTCCGCACCATTGCTGAAGCCTAAGACCATCGCGATCAGTCGCGAAATCATGAGGCCCATAAAGAAGGTGAAGCCCAGTAGCACGGGGACGCCGGCTGCGGAATTTTTAGTCTTATTGATCGCGTAAATAAATCCAAAAGCACCGCCGAGAAAGACGACGAGGCCCATCATGCCGCTGAGAGCGGCCGTGATACCGGTTGCGACCCCAATCCAAGCGCCTGCGACTGTTGGAAGCAAGCTAATCGCTAGTAGCCAGTAGGTATTACGCAGTACCTTATTACGTGCTGCGCTGCTGACGCTGTTGCCGAATGTAGTCGTTGAATTGAGGGGTTGGTTCATTTGATAACGCTCCTGTCTGTGGCTGGTGCGCGGTTTGCGCATACCTCTAGTCTACTAAAGATGTGCTGAAAGTCGAAACTTAATGAATTGACGCCATACCGCGTGTGGTTAATTGTTGAATAAAAAATGCCGCTGCACGCCGAAGACGCGCCATGCAATCGGTATGCTTACGACCGCCGGGCTGCGAAAACGAGCAGCATCACCCGATCAATTAACCAAAGGAAACCCCGATGAAGACAAAAATGGTGCTGGAGGCCGCTGACGTTAAGGCCGTTTTGCATGCGGCTGAGGCCGAAGCGACTAAAAACAACTGGGCGGTTGCCATTTGTGTGGTGGATGACGGCGGTCACCAGCTCGGCTTCCTGCGGTTGGACAACACCGCGCCCGTGTCTGCGCACATTGCCTTGTCAAAAGCGCAAACGTCGGCATTGGGTTGCCGCGAATCCAAGGTGTATGAAGACCTTATTAACGGCGGGCGCTTTTCATTCTTGTCGGCCCCGGCTATCTCTGGCATGTTGGAGGGTGGCGTTGCCATCATGCACGGTGGGCAATGTATTGGCGCCGTCGGCGTCAGTGGCGTGAAATCAATAGAGGACGCGCAGGTTGCGAAGGTCGGTATCGCGGCCTTGAACCTAAGCTGATTGCCGCCCCATCGCATAGGCATTTAAGCATAGGGTTTACCCTCGTCTTTTATAGGGAGCAGCCTGAGACACCAAGGATAAACCCTAGTTTTCTAAAAAAAATCGGAACTTATCAGTTAGGCGTAAGGGAAGGACGCGACAGTGCGGTGTCGCAGAGGTAGACGCGCGCTTGCGCGCAGAGCCTCGGACTAAGTGCAGCAGGTTTTCTGTTGCGTTAAAAAAACACATCTAAAGGAGATGGCCGACATGAATGACAGCAAAGGTTACTGGGCAGCAACGCTCAGCCTGCTGACTAGGATCCTCATCGTATGGTTCTTAGCTTCGTATGGCGCCGGTATTTTGTTTGCACCCGCTCTCAATACCATTCACCTCGGCGGTTACCCGCTGGGATTCTGGTTTGCCCAACAGGGCTCAATCTACGTCTTTCTGATTCTGATTTACTACTATGTAAAGAAGATGGGCGAGATCGATCGCGCTTTCGGCGTGAGTGACGAATAAGGGGTCTCAAATGGAATTACAAACAATTACCTACGTTGTCGTGGGCATGTCCTTTGCGCTGTACCTCGGTATCGCGTTTTGGGCCCGCGCCGGAAGCACAAGCGAGTTCTATGTAGCGGGTGGTGACGTCAATCCCGTTGTGAACGGTATGGCAACTGCTGCTGACTGGATGTCTGCTGCCTCCTTCATTTCGATGGCGGGTTTGATCGCAAATATGGGCTACGGCGGTGCTGTTTTCCTGATGGGTTGGACCGGCGGCTACGTGTTGCTGGCGATGCTCTTGGCGCCTTACCTGCGTAAGTTCGGTAAGTTCACGGTGCCAGAATTCATCGGTGATCGCTTCTACTCTAAGACGGCACGCACTATTGCTGTTGTGTGTTTGTTGGTGGCGTCTATCACGTACATCATTGGTCAAATGACCGGTGTGGGCGTGGCTTTCTCGCGCTTCTTGGGCGTGACGAAAGAGATGGGTATCTACATTGGTATGGGCATCGTGTTTGCTTACGCCGTGTTTGGCGGTATGAAGGGCATTACGTATACACAGGTCGCTCAGTACTGTGTGTTGATCTTGGCCTACACCGTGCCTGCTGTGTTCATTTCATTGAACCTGACCGGCAACCCTTTCCCACAGTTGGGTCTGGGTAGTAACTTTGCTGGTGGCGATGTGTCGCTGCTCGCTAAGTTGGACCAGGTGGTGACCGACCTCGGTTTTGCGGAATACACGACCAACAGTCGTGGCGACATGTTGAACATGTTCATGTACACCGTGTCACTGATGATTGGTACAGCCGGTTTGCCTCACGTGATTGTTCGCTTCTTCACGGTTCGCCGTGTGTCCGATGCGCGTAAGTCTGCTGGTTGGGCGTTGGTGTTTATTGCCTTGCTTTACACAACGGCGCCTGCTGTTGGTGCGATGGCTAAGCTGAACCTGCATGCGACCGTGAACACGGCTGTTAAATCGGGTGGCGACTTGTTTGCCGAAGAAAGCAGCATCGTTTATGAGCAGCGTCCAGACTGGATGAAGCGTTGGGAAGTGACTGGTCTCTTGAAGTTCACTGACAAGAACGGTGATGGCCGTATCCAGTACTACAACGACGCAACCAAAAATGAAGCCGTTAAAGCCAAGGCAGATGCTGCTGGCTGGCAGGGTAATGAATTGGGTGTGAACGCTGACATTATCGTGTTGGCCAACCCTGAAATTGCGCTGTTGCCTAACTGGGTGATTGCCTTGGTTGCTGCGGGTGGTTTGGCTGCTGCGTTGTCAACGGCTGCAGGCTTGTTGATGGCGATTTCTTCAGCTGTGTCGCACGACTTGATCAAGGGCGTGTTTAACCCCGAAATCAGTGAGAAGAGCGAGCTACTGGCCGGTAAAGTGTCTATGGCGGTGGCGGTTTTCGTCGCAGGCTATCTGGGCTTGAATCCGCCAGGCTTTGCGGCGGGTACCGTGGCTTTGGCCTTCGGTATCGCAGGCAGCTCATTGTTCCCAGCTATCTTGATGGGTATCTTCTCCAAGACCATGAACAGCGAAGGTGCCATTGCGGGTATGGTCGCTGGTCTGACGACGACGTTGGTCTACGTGTTTGCGCACAAAGGTATCTTGTTCATCAAGGGCACCGAGTTCGTGGACTTTGTCGGCGGTAACAACGGCTGGTTCGGTATCGAACCAAATGCCATTGGTACCATCGGTGCGATTGTCAACTTCGTTGTCGCCTATGCGGTGTGTAAGATGACTTCTCCACCACCTGTTGAAGTGCAAGAAATGGTTGAGAGCATCCGTATCCCCACAGGGGCGGGCGCTGCGACTGGCCATTAAGCCTTGAGCGGCGGTTGTATCTGCAAGGCATGCCTTGCAGATACAGCCAAAATAGAAAAGCCCTGTGGCTTGTGCTTCAGGGCTTTTTTCTTTTTGCGTGTGTAGTAACAACTGATTTTCTGTTTCGAAAGCGATCATCCACTTATGGCTATGTATGTTTACGTTGACTTGATTATTACGTGGGTGTTGTTTTTGGCTTTGTTTCCCGTCACGTTTGTTTGGTATCGACAGGCGTGGCGTATCGCGGTTAAGCGCGACTTTTCTAGTGTGGCCTTGAAGGAGGGAGAGGCGCCGCCGAATCCAGCCAAATTCGCCCCGTTTACCTTGGCAAGCAACCTCATTGCGGCGACCGTCACCCTCAGCGTCATCTTGGGAGTTGTTAGCGCGACCCTGCCCAAAGACGAATGGACGGCGATTGCCGGTGTGACCATCTGGTGTAAGTTGATCTTTAACTTCGCGCTTAGCCGGCATGCGCACTTGGGGGTCAAGAGTGCGCGAAAGTTGGAGAAGGAGCGTGTCGCCGATGAGAAGCGCGCCCAAGAGCTGGAAGAAAAAGCGGCCAAACTAGCCGCGGAGCGGGATGCGCAGCGCAACAACTGAGTCATGGCTCGGCGCCTCAGTGGCAGGCGCTGGCGGGTCTTAGAAGTTCTGTGTTGGTTCCAGGTCCTGCAAAACGGTCGTGGCAATTTCTTCAATCGACTTGGTCGTTGTCGATAGCCAGCGTATGCCCTCTCGCCGCATCATGGACTCCGCCTCATGCACCTCGTGGCGGCAATTTTCTAGGCTGGCGTACTTGGAGTCTGGGCGGCGCTCGTGACGGATTTCACTCAGGCGCTCCGGTTGAATGGTCAGCCCAAAAATCTTCTTCTTAAACGGGACCAGTGCCGGCGGGAGTTCGCGGCGATCAAAATCTTCTGGGATGAGTGGGTAGTTGGATGCCTTGAGCCCATATTGCATCGCCAAATACAGAGAGGTTGGCGTTTTACCACTGCGACTCACGCCGATCAAAATAATGTCTGAGCTGGCCAAGTCACGGTTACTTTGCCCATCATCGTGTGCCAGCGAGAAGTTGATGGCCTCCATGCGGTCGTGATATTCCTGCGACTTGGTGACGTTGGAGAAGCGCCCGACGCGGTGGTTGGAGGTCAGTTTCAGCTCCTTTTCCAGCGGTTCCACAAAGGTGGCAAACATGTCTAGCAGCATGCCGTGGCAGTTTGCTTTGATGACGCTGAGCACCTCCATGTTGACCAGTGTTGAGAAAACAATGGGACGTTGCCCCTCAATTTCAGCGGTGTGGTTGATTTGCCTAACGATCTGATGTGCCTTATCGACGTTGTCGATGTAGGGCAGGCGCACGCGGCGTGGCGTGATTTCGAATTGCGCCATGATGGCGCCACCGAAGGTTTCGGCGGTGATGCCGGTGCCATCGGAAAGAAAAAACACGGTTCTGTTCATAATATTGTTTTAAATCAATTGCTTATGTTTATTTTTGCGGGTTTTCAGAGGGCGCATATTTGCGAGCACACCGCAAACGCGTTTGCTTAGCCGCCTACAATAAGCTTAACCCGCTCGCAGCCTATGCATGGTAACAACGAGAACAAACAAAGCCTGTACTTGGCTGTTGCTGCGAGACCGCATTTATAACTTTGTGGAGTCTTGTGTATGTCTGAAACTAACCCCTCAGATCGCTTTGACGCGACCGCCTTGGTCGTGCCATTTGAGCTGTTGAGAAACAGCGATGTAGAGGTCGTGGGTGGCAAGAATGCCAGCCTGGGCGAGATGATCTCTCAATTACCGGAAGGGGTTCGCGTACCGACGGGTTTTGCTACCACGGCCCATGCCTTTCGCGCGTTTCTCGCCCACGATGGCCTGACGCAAAAGATCAACGCACGTTTGGACGCCTTGGATGTCGAGGACGTTCGCGCACTGGCTCAAGCTGGCGCTGACATCCGTGCATGGGTAGAGGCGCAGCCGTTTCCCCCATCGCTAGAACAGGCCATTCGCGCTGCATTTGCGGACCTCAGTGGTGACAACCCACAAGCCAGTTTTGCGGTGCGTTCGTCGGCAACGGCAGAGGACCTGCCGGACGCCTCGTTCGCTGGCCAGCAGGAAACGTTTCTGAACGTGGTGGGCATCGATGCCATCTTGCACAAGATGAAAGAGGTGTTTGCTTCTCTTTATAACGATCGGGCCATTAGCTATCGGGTTCACAAGGGGTTTGCGCACGCCGATGTGGCCCTGAGTGCCGGTGTTCAGCGCATGGTTCGGTCGGATCTGGGCGCCGCGGGCGTGATGTTTACCATCGATACGGAGTCGGGTTTTGAGGACGTGGTCTTCATCACATCGAGCTATGGTCTAGGCGAGACGGTGGTGCAGGGCGCGGTGAATCCGGATGAGTTCTACGTGCACAAGCCCATGTTGGCTGCTGGCAACCGCGCGGTTATCCGGCGTAACTTGGGATCCAAGCTCCTTCAAATGGTGTTTTCGACGCCAGAAGAAAAAGCCGCAACAGGCCAGTTGGTCAAGACGGTTGATGTGGCGGGTGAGTTGCGTAACCGCTATAGCCTGAGCGATGCGGACGTCACCCAACTAGCCCACTACGCCATGGTGATTGAGGCCCATTACGGCCGGCCCATGGACATTGAGTGGGGTAAAGACGGTAACGATGGGCTGCTGTACATCTTGCAAGCGCGGCCTGAAACCGTGAAGAGCCAGGCCAAGGGTAAGGTCGAGCAACGATATACCTTGCTTGGTTCCAGCCAGGTGCTGGTCTCAGGCCGAGCAATTGGGCAAAAAATCGGCGCAGGCCCGGTGCGCTTGGTTGACGATATCGCCGATATGGACAAAGTTCAGCCGGGGGATATTTTGGTGACAGACATGACGGACCCTAATTGGGAGCCCGTCATGAAGCGCGCCAGTGCCATTGTGACCAACCGAGGTGGCCGGACTTGCCACGCGGCGATCATTGCCCGTGAGCTGGGTATCCCCGCGGTGGTTGGTTGCGGTGATGCGACGGAAACGCTGACCGAGGGGAGCTTGGTCACGGTGAGTTGCGCTGAAGGCGACACCGGGAACGTCTATGAGGGTCTGTTGGAAACCGAGGTGTCCGAGGTGCAGCGTGGCGAGATGCCTGCGTTGGATGTGAAGATCATGATGAACGTTGGCAATCCGCAGCTCGCTTTTGACTTCTGCCAATTGCCTAACGAAGGCGTCGGTTTGGCGCGCTTGGAGTTCATTATCAACAACAACATCGGCGTGCACCCCAAGGCCATTTTGGACTATCCGCACATTGATGCTGATTTGAAGAAGGCCGTTGAGTCGGTCGCCCGTGGACACGCCTCGCCAACCGCGTTTTATGTTGACAAGGTGGCCGAGGGCGTGGCCACCATTGCTGCCGCGTATTGGCCTAAGCCGGTGATTGTGCGTTTATCTGACTTCAAGTCCAACGAGTATCGCAAACTCATTGGTGGATCACGCTATGAGCCGGATGAAGAAAACCCCATGCTCGGATTCCGTGGCGCTTCTCGCTATATCAGCGCAGACTTTGGCGCGGCGTTTGCGATGGAGTGTGATGCCTTGAAACGGGTGCGTGATGAGATGGGATTGACCAATGTGCAAATCATGGTCCCGTTCGTTCGCACCGTCGGGCAAGCCAAAGCAGTGACCGAGTTGCTTGCAGGTAAAGGGTTGAAGCGGGGCGAAAATGATCTGAAGATCGTCATGATGTGTGAGGTCCCAAGCAACGCCATTTTGGCGGAAGACTTTTTGCAGTATTTCGATGGCTTCTCCATTGGTTCCAATGACCTGACACAGTTGACGCTTGGCTTGGATCGTGATTCCGGGTTGGCGTTGTTGGCAGCAGATTTTGATGAGCGTGATCCCGCTGTAAAGGCCTTGCTGGTGCGCGCCATTCAGGCGTGCAAGGCGCAAGGAAAGTACGTGGGTATCTGCGGTCAAGGCCCAAGCGACCACCCTGATTTTGCACAGTGGTTGGTGGACGAGGGCATCAGCTCTATTTCGCTAAATCCGGATACGGTTGTCCAAACGTGGAAGCGCTTGGCGAGCGGCCGCTCCTAGAGCGCCGTTGCTGAGCGGGCTTCACTGACGGCGTCATGACAGAGGCGACATACGGGTCGGAAACGCAAGCGAGCGGCGCGATCGGGCAACGCGATGCGCCCGCTCCCTCGGACGCGTTGGGAGGGGTGACGCCCACACCGGTGGGGCCGTTCGAAAGTCAGGCCGAGCGGGCCATGGAGGCCATGCGCGCGCGCAAGCGTGCGCACTGGCGGCGTATCAAGCGCCTAACCGGCTGGCTGCTGTTGCTATGGATGGTCGTGACCTTCGTCACGACCTACTACGCACGTGACTTGGCATTTACTTTTTTTGGATGGCCTTTCAGCTACTGGATGGCTGCTCAGGGTAGTCTCTTCGTATACCTGTTCATTACGGTCGCATATGCGTGGTTAGCGCACCGCTTGGATGGTCTCTATGGCCTAGAGGAGGGCGAGCCTTGAGCGCAAGTGCATCTAGCTTGCCGTGGTTGCGCCGACTCAACCGCTTGTACGTGATGTACACGATGGCGTTTATTGGCTTGGTGGCGCTGCTGTGGTTGGGCGAGCTGTGGGGTTTGTCGCGAGAGTGGATTGGCTTTATTTTCTTGATCACAACCATCGGGGTCTACGCCACCATTGGCGTGCTGTGCCGCACCACAGATGCCAATGCCTATTACGTTGCTGACCGCAGCGTACCGGCGGCATACAACGGGATGGCGACCGGAGCAGATTGGATGTCCGCTGCCAGCTTCATTGGACTATCGGGCACCCTCTACCTGACGGGTTACGCGGGGATGGCCTTCATTCTTGGCTGGACCGGCGGTTACTGCTTGGTCGCCCTGTTGCTGGCGCCGTACCTGCGGAAATTTGCGCGTTTCACTATTCCTGATTTTTTGGGTGCGCGATACGGTACGTTTGCACCGCGCTTGCTAGGCGTTTTCGGGGTTATCTTAGTGTCATTCACCTACGTGGTTGCGCAGATTTATGGCGTCGGTCTGATCGCCTCCCGCTTGGTGGGCGTGGCATTTGAGCTCGGTGTTTTTCTTGGGCTTGGTGGCATTTTGGTGTGTTCCTTTTTGGGGGGCATGCGCGCGGTTACTTGGACACAGGTCGCGCAATATATCGTCTTAATCATTGCGTTCGTCGTTCCGGTCGTTTGGCTGTCCGTGCAGCAAACCGGCAACCCGGTGCCCCAGGTGAGCTACCGGTATCAGCTGGCGGCCGTGGGAGCGCGTGAGCAGGTGCTAATCGCCGATGCGGGAGAGCAGTCGGTACAGGCCATCTTTCGTCAGCAAGTGCTAGACCTAGAGGGCAAGTTGGCAGAGCCCGAAAAGGCGTTACGCCTGCAGCGTCAAGCGGCAGAGGCGTTGGTGGCACGGCAGCGCGCCGAGGGTGCAGAAATAAATGTGCAAATTCTGTCGGAACGCGCCTTGGCGAATACGCCGCGCAATGTTGAGGATGCGGAACAGCGATGGCGCGAGGCCTTGGTGGTTGCCCGCCAAAAGGCACAGCCTCTCAATGGCATGCCGCGGCACGCAGAGCCGTTTGCGGGGGATCCGGATGGCGATGCATCCAGTCGCGCAAGTTTTGAGACCTCTCGCCTGAACTTCATGGCGTTGGTCTTTTGTTTGGTGTTCGGTACCGCCGCCTTGCCGCATGTCTTGGCGCGCTACTACACGACTCCCAGTGTGCGGGCCGCGCGGCAATCGGTCGGTTGGTCCTTGGGTTTTATCTTGTTGCTGTACCTGAGTGCGCCGGCTCTGGCGGTGATGGTCAAGTATGAAATTTTCAATAACTTGGTCGGCTCTTCGTTCAGTGACTTGCCGAATTGGGTGGCGGCGTGGAGCAAGGTCGACGCCAGCTTGCTGTCGGTCAAAGACGTCAATCAAGACGGTCTTGTGCAACTCAATGAGTTGAGCATTGGGTCGGACATCATTGTGTTGGCAAGTGCTGAAATTGCGGGCTTACCGTATGTGATTTCGGGCCTGATCGCCGCGGGTGGCTTGGCCGCCGCCTTGTCAACCGCGGATGGCTTGTTGTTAACCATGGCTAACGCGCTGAGTCACGACGTGTATTACACCTTGATCGACCCCAAGGCGTCGACCGCTAGGCGCGTCACGATTTCCAAAATGTTGCTGTTGGTCGTTGCGTTGGCCGCCGCGTATGTGGCCGCGCAAAAGCCCGCTGATATTTTGTTTTTGGTGTCTGCGGCGTTCTCTTTGGCCGCTTCCATGCTGTTTCCTGCATTGACGCTCGGTATTTTCTGGAAACGGGCTAACGCCGCAGGCGCTATTTTGGGCATGTTGAGCGGCTTAGGTGTGACGATCTATTACATGGCAACGACTCAGCCGTGGCTGCGTGGGGTCTTCAACTTGACTGGCCCAGTAGAGCTTTGGTGGGGTATCGAGCCTATCTCTGCGGGTGTATTCGGTGTACCCGTGGGGTGCGCCGTGCTCATTTTGGCTAGTTTGATGACCCCACCGCCGCCCGTAGCCGTTCAAAGAATGGTGGAGTCGCTGCGGTACCCGCGACAGGACACCTGAGACCCGTCCATAGCCCTTGCCCCCCAAGGACTAAATCGGGCTATAATTGCGGGCTAACCTTGCCACACCCTGTGTTGACGCTCAGGGGTGGTTGTTTCAATCCAAAAGGAGAAAAGATGCGTCATTACGAAATCGTTATGTTGGTTCATCCGGACCAAAGCGAGCAAGTTCCAGCCATGCTGGAACGCTACAAAGGCTCGATCACTGCAGCGGGCGGAAAAATCCACCGTGAAGAAGACTGGGGCCGCCGTCAGCTGGCTTACCAGATCAACAAGCTGAGCAAGGCACACTACGTTTGCTTGAACATCGAGGCCGACCAAGCCGTGGTCGCCGAGTTGGAGCATGCGTTCAGATTTAACGATGCTGTGTTGCGCCACATGACTATCCTCAAAAAGAAGGCCGAAACAACGCCTTCAGCGATGATGAAGTCGGTTGAGCGCGAAGAGGCTCGTAAGAGCCAACAGCAGGAGACCGCCGCCTAAGTGTCCGCTGATGCGATGTTAGCGTCGGTCAATCAATTTGACTTGCACGCGAGTCTGGAAGAGCTAAACGCACTGAGATACAACCCCGCCGGTTTACCCATCCTTGATTTATGGCTAGTACATGAATCGAAGGCGCAAGAAGCTGGTTCGGAAAGAGTGGTTCAGTTGCGAATGAAAGCCGTAGCGTTTGGTGCAATTGCCCAGACCTTAGCCAGACAAGACTTGAAAGTGATGTTTCACTTCCGAGGCTTTTTAAATACATCGCGAAACGGAAAAGGCGTCGTATTTCATATTCAAGAACTGCACACTTAGTCTGCATATCTAAAACAAGGAAAGCTCATCATGGCTGCACCCCGTAAAAAATTTGATCCAAAGCGCAAGCGCAATACACAATCACTGCTGTTCAAGCGCAAGCGTTTCTGCCGTTTCACCGTTGCTGGTGTTGAAGAGGTGGACTACAAAGACACCGATACGTTGCGTGATTTCATTGCTGAAAACGGCAAAATCATCCCCGCGCGCTTAACCGGCACGCGCGCTATTTATCAGCGTCAGGTCACCACGGCTATCAAGCGTGCGCGCTTTTTGGCTTTGATGCCCTACACCGACCAGCATCGCGTCTAAGGAGTCCTGAGTCATGCAAATTATTCTGTTGGAAAAAATCGTGAACCTCGGCGCTTTGGGCGATGTGGTTAAAGTTAAAGATGGCTACGCGCGCAATTACTTGATCCCAAGTGGTCGTGCACGTCGTGCCACCGCCACCGCTGTGGCCGAGTTTGAGGCGCGTCGCGCTGAATTGGAAAAAGCAGCGGCTGAGAAGCTGGCTGCTTCCCAAGCGGTTGGTGAAAAAATCGGCGGTTTGGTGGTCACGTTGTCTCAAAAGGCGGGTGTGGATGGTCGTTTATTCGGCTCAATCACCAACCAAGACATTGCAGCGCAACTGGTGAAGCAAGGCTTCGAGGTCAGCAAAGCTCAGGTGCGTATGCCTAACGGTCCTTTAAAGGCCGTTGGTGAGTACACGGTATCTGTGTCACTGCACACTGACGTGAACATCGAGCTGTCTGTGAAGGTTGACGGCGAAGCCGCTTAATAGCGGTTGGTGCTTAACGCCTCAGGTTTGGTGCGCGCCTAGCGCACCCTAGCAAAGCCGCCCTCGGGCGGCTTTGTCGTTGGTGTCGCCGCCGTGGACCCCATAAGAACGGCTTGGTTGCGCCTCCTGCATGCTTGCGGTGGCGGTCGTATAACGCTCCACCGATTTCCCCAAGGATTGCACCGATAACCAGCCTGGTTGTGCACAGGGTTATCCACAGCGTTTCGCCGATACCCAAGTACCATCTACCCATGACTTACCGTTTTCGATAGCATCACGCCATGGATTTTGACGACCACTTCCCTATGGAACATAGCGCACCTGAGGACGACCACTTTGTCGCACACGACAGACAGGTTGCTCAGTTGCGTGTACCGCCGCACTCCTTAGAGGCGGAGTCTAGCGTTTTAGGCGGCCTACTGCTGGATAACAGCGCTTGGGACCGGGTTGCTGACTTGCTGCATGACGGTGATTTTTATCGTTATGAGCACCGTCTTATTTTTGCTGCGATCGATAAGCTCACCAATACGGGCAAGCCTGCTGACGTGATCACGGTGTACGAGCATCTGGAAGGTCAGGGTAAGGGTGGGGACGTCGGGGGACTGACGTACCTGAACAGCTTGGCGCAATATGTGCCAAGTGCGGCGAATATTCGACGGTATGCAGAGATTGTGCGGGAGCGCGGTGTGCTGCGGAAACTGGTCGCCGCCAGCGATGATATCGCCACCAATGCATTCAATCCGCAAGGCAAAACCGTTGCGCAGGTACTAGACCAAGCAGAGCAAAAAATCTTCCAAATTGGGGAAGAGGGTTCCCGTATGAAGCAAGGCTTCCAAGGGATGGATAAGTTGGTGGTCGATCTGCTGGACCGCGTGCAAGAGATGGCCGATAACCCCAACGACATTACGGGGGTACCGACGGGCTTTATTGATCTCGATCGCATGACATCGGGTTTGCAAGCGGGTGACTTGGTGGTGTTGGCCGCCAGGCCATCCATGGGTAAGACGGCCTTTGCCGTCAACATTGCGGAGCACGTGGCTTTGAACGAGGGCCTCCCAGTCGCCGTTTTTTCCATGGAAATGGGGGCATCACAGCTGGCCGTGCGTATTGTTGGCTCGATTGGGCGTATCCATCAAGGACACTTGCGCACGGGCAAACTCACCGATGAGGAGTGGCCGCGTCTCACGGAGGCGATTGAACGCTTGCGCACGGTGTCCTTGCACATTGATGAAACCGCCGGGCTAACGCCCAGCGAGCTGCGTGCGAACGCGCGTCGTCTGGCACGCAGCTGTGGCAAGTTAGGTCTAATTGTGGTGGACTATCTGCAACTGATGTCTGGCTCCAAGTCTGAGGGTGAAAACCGTGCAACCGAGTTGGGTGAGATTTCGCGTGGCTTAAAAATGCTGGCCAAAGAATTGCAGTGTCCGGTGATTGCCTTGTCTCAGCTCAACCGAAGTGTTGAGCAACGAACCGATAAGCGCCCCATGATGAGTGACCTGCGTGAGTCGGGTGCGATCGAGCAGGACGCGGACATCATTATGTTTATTTACCGCGATGAGTACTACAACAAGGAAACAAAAGATCCGGGTGTGGCTGAGATCATCATCGGCAAGCAGCGTAATGGCCCGACGGGAACGGTCCGTTTGGCGTTCTTAAACCATCTGACCCGTTTCGAGAGCTTGGCGTACTCGGGCGAGGACTTCTGATGCCACCCATGGTGTTACGGGTGTCAGGGCCGGACTAAGCTAGGGCGCTGTGTCTTAAGACCCATGCCGTCAAGAAAAGCGAGAGCAGCAGCAACACACCGAGCCCTAAGCGTGAGCGGCGTTGCTGGCTGCGTAGCCGTTCGATTTCGGCAATCAGGCTCGCCTGTGCCGTCGCCAGTTTTTCTATGGCTTCCAGAGTGGTTTTCTGCTCCTGCCGCCATTGATTGAGCATCTCTGGCGTCAATAAAACATGGCCGGAGGCATCCGTGGGCGGCACCGGCGCTTCTTCCCGTTTTTTGAGCAGCGCCTTCGCCGCCTTCAGTGCCTGAGGCGTTGCCTCGATGACATCACCCCAAGGCACTAATTTGAGTGCGGTTAACCAACCAATTGCCATAGCTGAACCTTTGCCTTTGCCTGTACCTTGATCAGAGAACGTCGCTGGCGAAGTCTGCCAAGCGTGAGCGCTCACCTCTTGCTAGGGTGATATGGCCACCGTTGGCCCAACCCTTAAAGCGGTCTACCACGAAGGTGAGCCCAGAGGACCCTTCGGTCAGGTAGGGCGTATCGATTTGTGCGAGGTTACCCATGCAAATCATTTTGGTACCCGGACCTGCACGGGTAATTAGGGTTTTCATTTGCTTCGGGGTGAGGTTTTGTGCCTCGTCGATGATCACAAATTTATTCATGAATGTGCGGCCGCGCATGAAGTTCAGACTCTTGACCTTGATGCGTGAGCGAATCAACTCATTGGTAGCGGCACGTCCCCATTCACCGGCTCCTGAGCCCGTTCCATCGCCCTTGGCTAGGAACTCCAGGTTGTCGTCGAGCGCACCCATCCAAGGGCCCATTTTTTCCTCTTCGGTGCCGGGTAGGAAGCCAATGTCTTCTCCGACCGATACGGTGGCACGGGTCATGATGATCTCGGTGTAGCGGCGCTCATCAAGCACTTGCGTCAGTCCGCTGGCAAGTGCCAACAGGGTCTTGCCGGTGCCGGCCGTACCGGTGAGCGTGATGAAGTCAATGTCTGGATCCATCAGTAAGTTAAGTGCAAAATTTTGCTCTCTATTGCGGCTCATCACGCCCCACACTGCATTTTTCTGGTTGCTGAAATCTCGCAAGGTCTTCAAGACGGCGGTCTTATCGCGTATTTCCGTGACCCGCGCGTACAGCGACGGCTCGCCAACGGCCTCGAAGTAAACGAATTGGTTGATGTAGAACTGCTGCACAATCGCGCCGCTGACTCTGTAAAACGTGTAGCTTCCTTCTTGCCAGCTTTCAACACGCTTGCTTTGTTTGATCCAAAAATCAGTGGGCAATGCCAGCACACCGGGGTAAAGCAGCTCGCCGTCATCCAGTGTTTTGTCGTTTTCATAATCCTCGGCGGCAAGACCGAGCGCACGCGCTTTCACGCGCATGTTGATGTCCTTGGACACCAACACCACTTCTTTACCGTTCTCGCGCTCGCTTAATGCCTGCACGACCCCCAAAATTTGGTTGTCGGCTTTCCCTTGCGGGAGGCTGTCTGGTAAACGCGATGCCAGCGGAATGGTCTGAAAAAACAACTTTCCAGTTGCATTGGAGTGGCCCAGGGCATCGAGTGCTAAGCCAGCGGTGATGTCACCTGCCAGGGCCGCTAAGCCATCTAGCGTGCGACTGGTTTGACGCGCGTTGCGCGCAACTTCACTCATGCCTTTTTTGTTGTTGTCTAGTTCTTCTAGGACAATCATGGGCAAGAAGACGTCGTGCTCTTCAAACCGGAATAAACACAAGGGGTCGTGCATCAGCACATTGGTGTCCAGTACAAACAGACGTTTTGCCCCTAGTTTGCGGGACTTTGTGCCACGCGTTTGGCTGCTCTTCTCGTTTTTACCGGCGTTTGGTTGCTTGGCTGCGGGCGTCGTGGTGGCTGGGCGAGCGCTCTGTGGCTGTGGCTTGTTCGCCGATCTCGTTGCTGCTGGCGTGTGACGGGATGCCCCGGACGCGGGTCCGTCCATGGTCGCTTTATCGGTATCGGTCTGGGTGTTGGTGTTGGTGTTGGTTTTGGCGGCCGGGGGCGGGGCCATCAGTGCGGCGACAGCGGGGCCAGTGCGCGCTGGGCGTGTATCAACTGTCCTCAGTTTGAGCGGTTTGGGCGCGGCCGCCTTGGGGGCAGACGCCATGTACGCGTCGTCAATGCGCGTGGCTTTTTTGTTCGGTGCGGGTGGCAGTGGCATTTTTTATGCGTCCGATCAAGCGGGGTTGGACCCGTTGGGTAAGAGGGAGTAGGGAGGATAACCGGCGCAAGAAAAAAACAAAAAGCCGCCCTGTAAACAGGAGCGGCTTTCAGAGGCGATCAATGCAGGTCGTTGTGGGGGCATAACTGCCACTATACACAACTGATTCGCCTATTGCGGCAGAGCAATCCCACGGAGCATAGGGGATTTAGCCGCTTGCGGGTTAGGCTGTCGCTTCAAGCTTCTTGAGGGCTTTGACCGCTTTCAGCACTTCTTCAACGTGTCCCGCGACCTTCAGTCCACGCCATTCTTGTTTCAGAATGCCGTCGGTACCCACCAAGAAGGTGCTGCGCTCGATGCCCTTGACCTTTTTGCCGTACATGATTTTGTTTTTAACGACGCCAAACATATGACACATCTTTTCTTCTGTGTCAGCAATCAGTTCGAAAGGTAATTCCAGTTTTTCCTTGAAATCATCGTGTGATTTCATGTTGTCACGGGATACGCCATACACCGTTGCGCCCGCTTTGACAAAATCTTTGTACTTGTCACGAAACTCCATGGCCTCGGTCGTGCAGCCAGGTGTATTGTCTTTGGGGTAAAAATAAAGTACAACCGTTTGACCAATGAGGGATTGGTTGGATAGGCTCTCGTTGCCTGTAGCAACGGCTTCGAATTCGGGGAGAGGCTTATTAACAACGACGGCCATTTGGATCCTAACGTGAAGGTTTTCGTATTAACGGATGTTCAGTGTTACCGGCTCGAAAGCAGGTGGGAGGTGGTTGTGAAATAGATAACTTTCGGATTACCCAATTGCTTGGCAAAACGATAGCTAAAAATCACAGCTGAACTTGGATCAATCCGATATTTTAACACGTTGCACTAGCGCGTGCAGGTACGCGGCTAGTGCAAGGATCTGGCGCGGTTTTGGGTACTTAGTCTGCTTTTTTGAGCGCGACGGCGTTCATACAGTAGCGCAGCCCCGTCGGCGCGGGGCCATCAGGGAAAACGTGGCCCAAATGGGCCTCGCACACATTGCAGAGGGCTTCAATCCGTGTCATCCCGTGCGAGTGATCCGCCTTGTATGAGACGGCATTCTCCGTGGCGGGTTGCGTGAAGGAGGGCCAGCCGGTGCCAGAGTCAAACTTTTCGGATGCGTCGAACAACAAAAAATCGCAGCAAATACATGCGTAGCGACCAGGTTCGATCCGGCTGCACATGTCGCTGCTAAAGGGCCGTTCCGTGCCATGTGCCCGTGTCACCTGAAATTGTGCCGGAGTGAGTCGCTTTGCCCACTCTTCGGGGGTTTTGCGGACGGTCGCCTCGGGCGTTGGATTGCCCTCGTCCGCAAACTTTAAAATGGTGTCCCAATCTAAGCGCATGTCGTATCTCCTTGAATGATGAGTGCCGCGAGCACGTGTCGGCCCTCGCCAGCTAGTACGTTATAGGTCCGGCACGCCGCCAAGGTATCCATGGTCTCGAGGCCGATGCCTTGGTTGATCAAACACTGATACAGCTTGGGGTGCACGAATTGCTGGCGGGCGCCACTACCGAAAATAACCAGTTCGGGTTTATGGGCGAGTATCTGCTCAAAGTGGCTCGCGGTGAGGGCGGACGGCTGGTCGCAGGCCCAGGCCTCGTTTTCACCCTTTGCGCCAATGAGGACGCTGTGCCGGATTTGCACACCATCTACTTGAACCCAGTCGACCTCGGCGGCCTGTATGGCCTGCTGGGCTAATTGGTCAGGCTGTAGTTTCATGTTTGGCGGATAAGTTTGGTTTTAGGCGTTCGGTTAACGGCGAAAGTATGGTGAAATTATAGGTTTCGCTGTGCATTCCTTTGAACTGAGGGGCTAATGCGTTTGTGCTTGGCCAAAAACTCGGTCGCGCTGTGCCCGCGCTTTGTTTCAATTAACCCAACTGAGGCGCCATATGCCCAACAAACTAATTCGTAAATCGACCAAGCTAGACAACGTCTGTTACGACATTCGTGGGCCCGTGCTGGACAAAGCGCGTGAGATGGAGGAAGAGGGGCAGAAAATCATCAAGTTAAACATCGGCAACTTAGCCGTGTTTGGTTTGGAGCCACCAGATGAGATTGTGCAAGACATGATCCGTAATCTGCCACAGGCGGCAGGTTACACGGACAGCAAAGGTCTTTTTGCCCCGCGCAAGTCCGTGATGCATTATGCGCAAGAAAAAAATATTAGCGGCGTGACGGTGGATGACGTGTATTTGGGTAACGGTGCCAGCGAGCTCATCACCATGAGCATGAATGCCCTACTCAATGCAGGTGATGAAATCTTGGTCCCGGCGCCAGACTACCCCTTGTGGACGGCCTCGGTCTCGTTGTCGGGCGGTACGCCCGTGCACTACTTGTGTGATGAGCAGGCAGAGTGGGCGCCTGACATGGCGGATATGGCGAGGAAAATTACCCCGAAAACCCGCGGTATCGTGCTCATCAACCCCAACAACCCAACGGGCGCGCTTTACGGCGATGCGGTGCTGCAAGAGGTGATTGCGTTGGCGCGCGAGCACGGGCTGATTATTTTTGCTGATGAAATCTACGACAAGACTTTGTTTGATGGCAACACCCACACCTCCATCGCGTCGTTGGCAGATGATGTGCTGTTTGTGACCTTCAATGGTTTGTCAAAAAACTATCGGTCTTGTGGTTACCGAGCGGGTTGGATGATTGTGTCTGGTGCCAAGGCGGGCGCGCGCGACTACATCGAAGGCCTCAACATGCTGGCCTCTATGCGCCTGTGTGCCAACACGCCCGGCCAGTTGGCTATTCAAACGGCGTTGGGTGGCTATCAAAGCATTCAGGACTTGGTGGCGCCGGGTGGACGTCTGTGTAGGCAGCGTGATCTCGCCTATAGTTTGTTGAGCGACATTCCCGGGGTGTCCGTGGTCAAGCCAAAGGCCGCTCTGTACATGTTTCCTAAGCTTGACCCAGAGATGTACCGGATTACGGATGACCAGCAGTTCGCTTACGACTTGTTAGCGCAAGAGAAGGTGCTGGTCGTGCAAGGCACGGGTTTTAACTACCCCACGCCAGACCATTTCCGCCTGGTGTTCCTGCCAAACACCGACGATTTGAGCGAGGCGATTGGGCGGATCGCACGCTATTTGTCTACGATTCGTCGCTGATTTTTTAAACACGTTAATTTTTCGATTGCTACACATGACAAATGGAAATGAGAGTTCCCTAGCGGATGCCGCTACCAGCGAACGCGCACCGCTGCGCCTCGGTTTACTGGGCGTTGGAAACGTCGGGCAGGGTGTCTTTGATGTCTTGGTTCGCAATGGGGGTGAAATTGAACGTCGTGCGGGACAGCCTATCCGCGTCGTCGCGGCAAGTCGTCGTAACGTGAGCGCGGCCAAGGCGCTGGCCGATGCGGGTGTGCGTATCAGTGCCGACCCCATGGAGGTCGTTAACGACCCGGAAGTTGACGTGATTGTGGAGTTGATTGGCGGCACGACCTTGGCTAAATCATTGGTCCTGCGCGCCATCGCCAACGGCAAGCACGTGGTGACCGCTAACAAGGCCTTGCTGGCAGAACACGGGACTGAGATTTTTGCGACGGCCCATCAGGCTGGCGTCATCGTCGCTTTTGAGGCGGCTGTTGCGGGTGGTATCCCCATCATCAAAGCGCTGCGTGAGGGCTTGACTGCCAACCACATTGAGTGGGTGGCCGGCATCATCAATGGCACCACCAACTTTATCCTGACCGAAATGCGGGATAAGGGCTTGGACTTCGATACCGTTCTAAAACAAGCCCAGGCTTTGGGCTATGCCGAAGCGGACCCCACATTTGACATTGAGGGCGTTGATGCGGCTCACAAGTTGGCCCTGATGAGTGCGATCGCATTTGGCGTGCCCGTGCAGTTTGATAAGGCCTATGTTCAAGGTATTGCTGGCCTGGCTAGCGAGGACATTCGCTATGCCGAGCAGTTGGGTTATCGCATCAAGCTGCTGGGAATTACCAAGCGGGTTGCACAAGGTATTGAGTTACGTGTGCATCCCACCTTGATCCCCGCCAAGCGCTTGTTGGCGAATGTGGAAGGCGCTATGAATGCCGTCGTGGTGCAAGGCGATGCGGTAGGCACCACGCTGTACTACGGCAAAGGGGCGGGCGGGGAACCAACGGCCAGTGCGGTCATTGCCGATGTGGTGGATGTCGCGCGTGCCATCAGCAATACGGCGGCCCAGCGCGTGCCCGTATTGGCATTCCAGCCTGGCGCCATGAGCGACGCGCCTATCTTGGCTGTGCAAGACATCGTGTCTAGCTATTATTTACGGCTTCGTGTGTCGGACAAGGCGGGTGTCTTGGCCGACTTGACTAGCCTCTTGGCGCTGCAAGGCATCAGCATCGACGCGATGTTACAACGCGAAGCGCAAGATGTTGGCGGCGCATCGACGGCGCAAACCGACCTGATTATCTTGACGCACGAAATTCGTGAAGGCGCCTTAGATGCGGCTTTGCTTGATATTCAAGCGCTATCGACGGTGTTGGCCCCGATTGTGCGTATCCGAAAAGAGGAGCTAGCTTGATGCGTTACATCTCAACGCGAGGCGACCGAACGGCCAAGCAATTTTGTGACATTTTGTTGGAGGGGCTGGCGCCAGATGGCGGCTTGTACCTCCCGGAGCGCTACCCGCAAGTACAGACCGAGACGCTAGAGGCGTGGCGCTCGCTGTCGTACGCGGACCTCGCCTTCGAAATTCTGTCGCTCTACATTGACGATATCCCCGCCAGTGATCTCCGCGCCCTGTGTCATAAGACATATACCAAAACGGCGTTTGGAACGGATGCCATCGTGCCGGTTCGCCAATTGAAAGAGGGCATCTTCATTCAGGCCTTGTCCAATGGCCCAACGCTGGCTTTTAAAGACATGGCCATGCAGTTGCTCGGTAACTTGTTCGAGTACGAGCTGGGCCGTCGTGGGGAAACGCTGAACATTTTGGGAGCCACCTCTGGCGACACGGGCAGTGCGGCGGAGTATGCCATGCGCGGTAAGCGCGGCGTGCGGGTCTTCATGACCAGCCCCAATGGCCGTATGAGCCCGTTTCAGCAAGCGCAGATGTTTAGCTTGTTGGACGAGAACATTCACAACATCGCCATTGAAGGGGTGTTCGACGACTGCCAAGACATTGTGAAGGGCGTCTCCAACGACTTGGACTTTAAGGCGCGCTTCCGTATCGGCACGGTCAACTCCATCAACTGGGCCCGCTTGCTCGCGCAGGTGGTGTATTACTTTGCAGGCTATTTGCAGGTCGCGTCGACGCCTGGTGCCCGCGTGAGCTTTACCGTTCCGAGTGGTAACTTTGGCAACGTGTGTGCCGGTCATGTGGCGCGCATGATGGGGCTGCCGATCGAGAAGTTGGTAGTCGCCACCAACGAGAACAACGTCCTCGATGAGTTCTTCCGCACCGGTATTTACCGTGTTCGTGCGGGGGCGGAAACGTACGAGACGTCTAGCCCATCCATGGATATTTCCAAGGCCAGTAACTTCGAGCGCTTCGTTTTTGATATGTTGGGTCGTGACGGCGCACGCGTGAAAGCCTTGTTTCACGACGCGATCAGCCAAGCCGGCCGATTTGATTTGAGCGCTACGCCCGAGTTTCAGCGTGCACGCGAGACGTTTGGTTTTGTCAGTGGTACCAGCACCCATGCCAATCGGCTGGAGACCATTCGCGGCGTCTACGCCAGCGATGGTGCGTTGTTAGACACCCATACGGCCGATGGCTTGACGGTATCGCGTGCGTTCGCAGAGCCGCACATACCGATGGTGGTTTTGGAAACCGCGTTGCCAATCAAGTTTGCTGAGACCATTGTGGAGGCGACGGGTGAGCAACCGCCGCGCCCACCCGGTTTCGAGGGTATCGAGGATTTGCCAAAGCGCGTTCATCTGATGCCAGCGAATGTTGACCAGGTCAAGGACTATATCCGTGCGAATACCTGAAGTGAACTGCCATGAGTGAACAACCCATCCCCCCTACATCTCAGACGCCGGCTGTCAGGTCTTTCAAGCCCTTGAAACCATTGGACGTTGCATTGGCAGAGTTGTTGGCAACGGTGACACCCTGCCATGACGTGGAGATGGTTGACCTCGCCGATGCAGACGGCCGTGTGCTGGCCCGCGATGCGGTCTCAGCGCTGGATGTCCCCGGCTTTGATAACTCGTCTATGGACGGTTACGCCGTCTGTGTGGCGGAGGCGGTAGCGGCATCTGAACGGGGACTACCCGTGTCACAGCGGATACCTGCTGGCCATTTTGGTGCGCCTTTGGCGAGCGAAACGGTTGCGCGGATCTTCACGGGTGCGCCCATTCCCGAGCATGCAGACGCGGTGGTTATGCAAGAGGAGTGCGCGGTCGATGAGCTTGGCCGTGTCACGGTCGTTGTGCCCGCGCGCGTGGGTCAAAATATTCGACGCCGCGGCGAAGATGTGGGTCAGGGCACGTGTGTGGTGGCCGCGGGAACCCGTTTGCGCCCTGATCACATTGGGCTGCTTGCCAGCATTGGACAGGCCAGCATCCCTGTCGTGCGCCGTTTGCGCGTGGCATTGATGTCTACAGGGGACGAGTTGATTTTGCCGGGGCAGGTGGCACCCGCTGATTTGCCACCCGGTGCGATATACAGTTCCAACGCCTTTTTTCTGGCCCATCTACTCAAGCGTTTGGGATGTGAGGTGCACGATTTTGGTAACCTCCCCGATAGCTTGGAGGCGACCAAGCACGCATTTCGTGAGGCCGCCCAGAACCATGACTTGGTCTTGACCAGTGGTGGCGTGAGCGTGGGAGAGGAAGACCACGTGAAGCCTGCGGTGCAGTCCTTGGGGCAGCTAGACCTGTGGTCGATTGCCATCAAGCCCGGCAAGCCATTCGCTCATGGCCGGTTAGACCGAGCCGATGGGGCGGCGCATTTCATCGGCTTGCCAGGTAACCCGGTGTCCAGTTTCGTGACGTTTTTGGTGTTGGTGAGGCCGTTTATTCAAAAGCTGTCGGGTCAAGTACGCGCTGAGGGCCCGGTGGGTGAAGCCTTGCAATTGACGGCGAATTTTGACTGGCCAAAACCCGATAAACGGCGGGAGTTTCTACGTGTGCGCCGCGATGCCACAGGGCAATTGCACTTGTTTGCCAACCAGAGCTCTGGCGTGCTCACCTCCGTTGCGTGGGCCGACGGCTTGGTGGATAACCCACCCGGTCAAGCGATTGCAAAAGGTGATACCGTTACCTTTTTGCCGCTTTCTAATCTGTTGGGCTAACTGGGGTTCTGATTTATGGCTTTGACTGTCCGTTACTTTGCGAGCGTGCGAGAGGCCATAGGGCTGGCGACCGAATCTTGGCCAGATGGCCTGCCAATTCCCGTTACGGTGAATGAAGCGCGAAGCCTGCTGATCTCTCGGGGTGAGCCTTGGGCGAGCGCTCTCGGCGCAGACCGCGTCCTGCGGGCGGCGGTGAATCAAGAGATGGTCGATGCCTCGGCAGCGCTGGCAAGCAACGACGAGTTGGCATTTTTCCCGCCGGTCACTGGGGGTTGATGTATGGCGAGTGTTGTCCGCATACAAACTGAAGACTTTGACTTAAGCCACGAGCTTGCCGCGTTGCGTGCGGGTAATAAAAGTGTCGGTGCGGTGTGCGCCTTTGTCGGTACGGTGCGTGAGTGGCAGAAGCCAGCTGACGCCCATAGCGCGCAGGCGGCCGATCTCGCCGTGCAGGGCATGACCTTAGAGCACTATCCAGGTATGACGGAGCAGGCAATCCAAGAGATGATTGTGGTCGCTAGGTCGCGCTTTGACATCATGGATGCGCTGGTGATTCATCGCATCGGTGCGCTAGCAACTTGCGATCAAATCGTCTTGGTTGCCGTGACATCCGCCCATAGAGGCGAGTCGTTTAAGGGTTGTGAGTTCTTAATGGACTACCTGAAGACCCAAGCCCCTTTTTGGAAAAAGGAGGCCACAGCGTCGGGCGCCCACTGGGTTGATGCCCGTGACAGCGATGATGCCGCCTTGCGCAAATGGGGTATCGTTTCAAAAAACGCGTAGTCTGTCTCTCGCCACCAAGGCGGTGTCTCTGGCAACTGGCGGTGTAAATACTGGCCAACACGCGCTCGCAGGTGCTTGAAATATGGCTAATCGGCGCCAAGTATGCCTCATCAGTTAAATAAACAAGGGGAGGGCTGCGATGCGTGCCGATAAGTTGACGTCCAAATTTCAAGAAGCATTGTCAGATGCGCAAACCATTGCGCTGGGTAATGACCATGCGTACATTGAGCCCTCGCACGTCTTACTGGCCATGTTGCGTCAAACCGATGGCCCGGTGGCGTTATTGCAGCGGGCAGGGGTGCAGGTTAACAAGCTGAACGAAGCCTGCGATGCCTTGGTGAAGCGACTGCCACAGGTTCAAGGGCAGGAACAGGTGCAAGTTGGTCGTGAGTTGGTGGGCTTGTTACAGGCGGCCGAGAAAGAGGCGATCAAGCGTGGTGATCAATACGTGGCGAGTGAGTTGTTTTTTCTCGCCTTGGCGGATAGCAAAGACAAGGCGGGTGAACTAGCGCGCGAATATGGCCTGAGCCGAGCCAGTTTGGATAAGGCCATTGAGCAGGTACGGGGTGGTCAGCGGGTGGACAACCCCGATGCCGAAACACAGCGCGAAGCGCTAAAGAAGTACACGCTTGATTTGACCGAGCGGGCACGTCAAGGCAAGTTAGACCCGGTCATTGGCCGTGACGACGAAATTCGGCGCGCGATCCAAGTGTTGCAACGCCGAACCAAGAACAACCCGGTGTTGATCGGCGAGCCTGGCGTGGGTAAGACCGCCATCGTCGAGGGGCTGGCCCAGCGCATCGTGGCGGGTGAGGTGCCTGACACGCTCAAAGACAAACGCGTGTTGTCATTGGACATGGCAGGGCTGTTAGCTGGCGCCAAATTTCGGGGTGACTTTGAGGAGCGTCTAAAAAGCGTTTTGAAAGAGGTGTCCCAAGACGAGGGACGCATCATTCTGTTTATCGATGAGATTCACACCATGGTGGGCGCCGGTAAAGCAGAGGGCGCGATGGATGCAGGCAATATGCTTAAGCCCGCTTTGGCGCGCGGTGAGCTGCACTGTGTGGGGGCGACGACGCTCGACGAGTACCGCAAATACATAGAGAAAGATGCCGCCTTGGAGCGTCGTTTCCAAAAGGTCTTGGTGGGTGAGCCAACCGTGGAGGCGACAGTGGCCATTTTGCGCGGATTGCAGGAGCGTTACGAGGTGCACCACGGTGTGGACATCACCGATCCCGCCATTGTTGCTGCGGCCGAGTTGAGTCATCGCTACATCACCGATCGATTTTTACCCGATAAGGCCATTGATCTGATCGATGAAGCCGCCGCCAAGATAAAAATTGAAATTGACTCCAAACCAGAAGTCATGGACAAGTTGGATCGCCGTTTGATTCAGCTGAAGATCGAGCGCGAAGCTGTCCGCAAAGAAACCGACGACGCCTCTATTAAGCGCATGGGCTTGCTGGAGGACGAGATTGCACGCCTATCGCGTGAGTATGCTGACTTGAATGAAATCTGGAAAAGTGAGAAGGCCGCGGCACAGGGCTCTGCGCACATTAAGGAAGCGATCGATAAGATGCGCTTCCAAATTGAGGAGCTGAAGCGCAAAGGCGAATTTAACCAAGTCGCGGAGTTGCAGTACGGCAAGTTACCTGAGCTTGAGAAAGAGTTGAAAAGCGCGCAGGTGAATGAAGCCAACAAGCCGCCGAACGCGGCCAGTCGGCTGCTGCGAACGCAGGTGGGTACAGAGGAAATTGCCGAGGTGGTTGCGCGCATGACGGGGATCCCCGTCGCCAAGTTGATGCAAGGTGAGCGAGATAAATTGCTACAAATGGAGTCCCGCCTACATGAGCGCGTGGTTGGCCAAGACGAGGCCCTTGTGGCTGTTTCGAATGCGATTCGCCGTTCTCGCGCGGGCTTGTCAGACCCTAACCGGCCCACAGGGTCGTTCCTATTTTTAGGGCCCACGGGGGTGGGTAAAACGGAGTTGTGTAAGGCGTTGGCAGGCTTCTTGTTTGACACCGAGGAGCACATGGTGCGTCTAGACATGAGCGAGTTCATGGAGAAGCACTCGGTGAGTCGCCTGATTGGCGCTCCCCCCGGCTATGTCGGCTATGACGAGGGCGGCTACCTGACCGAGGCCGTACGCCGCAAGCCCTACAGCGTGTTGCTGTTAGATGAGATCGAAAAGGCGCACCCAGATGTCTTCAACATCTTGCTGCAGGTCTTGGATGACGGGCGACTGACGGATGGACAAGGACGCACGGTTGATTTCAAGAATACGGTCATTGTGATGACCAGTAACATTGGCTCACACCTGATTCAGGGCATGGTCGGGCAAGACCACGAGACGGTGCGAGATGCGGTTTGGGATGAGCTCAAACAGCATTTCCGTCCAGAGTTTTTGAACCGTATCGATGAGACCGTGGTGTTTCATAGCCTCGATGCGCAGAACATCGCCGCGATCGCGCAGATTCAACTTAAAGGGCTAGAGGCCCGTCTGCTCGCCATGGACTTGTCTTTGAACGTGTCAGAGGCCGCACTGGCAGAGTTAGCAAAAGTCGGCTTTGACCCCTTGTTTGGCGCACGACCATTGAAGCGTGCGGTTCAGCAACGGATTGAAAACCCGTTGTCCCGCATGATTCTAGAGGGCAGCTTCCCCGCCGGTAGTGGTATCGACGTGAGCGTTAATCCCGCGATTGATCCGGGGGTGTTTCACTTCAAAGTGCGTCCCGCAAGTGACCACAGCGCAGACGCAGAGGACTCTGACGCATAAATGTGACGGGCGAGTGGCGTTGTGGTGCGCGCTCCTCCGCTTGGGGCTAACATATCGGGGTCTTAACTTAGCGTCGCCCCCATGCCTGAAGCCATCGCCGTTTCTGCTGCCACTACGGCGGTTCCCTTGCGAGATGACGCCCGTGTCATCGGACTGGTGGGCATGGCCCATGCCACCTCTCACTTCTCCCATCTCTTACTGACACCCTTATTTCCGGTGTTCATGCGTGACTTTGGTCTGAGCTTTTCAGACGTGGGTTTGCTCATGAGCCTGTTTTTCATTATTTCAGGCACAGGGCAGGCGGTCGCTGGTTTTGTCGTCGATCGGTTTGGTGCACGTCCGGTGTTGTTCGCATCCATGGGCTTGTTTGCCCTGGCCGCAGCGGTTGCCGCGACAGCGACGGGCTACGGCAGTTTGATGGTCGTGGTGAGCTTGGCGGGGCTCGGGAATGCACCGTTTCACCCAGCGGACTTTACGATTTTGAATCAACGCGTCTCAGATGCACGCATGGGCTATGCATTTAGTGCCCATGGCTTAACGGGTAATTTGGGCTGGGCGCTCTCGCCGATCTTCTTGGTGGGCATCGCCAGCGCCAGTCACTGGCGAGTCGCCTACATGTGCGCGACGGTGCTTTACCTCGTGGTTGCACTGGTGTTGTGGCTTAACCGCGATGTCTTGCTGACCAGTACCGCCAAGAGCCGAGCGACCTTAAAGGCGGCGAGCCCGGCCCCGTTAGAGCCCGCTGTCGTGGCGCATCCGCTGGCATTCATGCGTTTGCCCGTGGTGTGGTGGTGTTTTTCTTTCTTCTTGATCTCAACCATCACCCTCGCAGTGGTGCAGACCTATGCGTCCTCCATTTTGCAAGCCTTGCATGAGGTGAGCTTTCAGGCCGCCTCGCTAACACTGTCGGCCTATATGGTCGCGGGTGCCTTCGGTATGTTGGTTGGGGGTTGGGTGGCGGCCAAGCGTGCGACCTATAGCGACCGCGTGGTGGCCATTGCCATGGGAACGGGTGCCGCCTTGCTGTTGTTATGCGCCACGGGGTGGCTAGGCGGGACCGGTACCATGGCGGTGCTAGCGGTCACGGGTTTTGCGATTGGTATCGGTGGCCCCAGTCGGGACATGATGATTCGTAAGGCGACGCCACGGGAAGCCACCGGGCGTGTGTACGGAACCGTTTATTCGGGTCTCGATGTGGGGTTTGCCATTTCCCCCCTGTTGTTCGGTGTTTTTATGGATCGCGGTTGGTATGCCTCTACCCTCGCGGGGGCGGCCATCGTGTTGGCCATATCGGTGTACGTCGCACTGAAGGTGGGGAAGCTGAGTCGCGCTGGGCAGCCTGCCTGAGCCCAGGCTGGCGTATGGACATAAAAAAAGCCACCCTCGGGTGGCTTTTTTTGACGCGACCGGCTTAAGACAGGTGCGCGCTGATGAGCTTGGTCATTTCAAACATGGTGACCTGTGGCTTACCAAAGATGACTTTCAGCTTGTCATCGGCATTGATGTTGCGCTTGTTCGCCGCATCCTGCAGGTTGTTTTTCTTGATGTATTCCCAGATTTTCTTCGTCACTTCAGTACGTGGAATGGGTGTTGCACCAATGACAGCTGCCAACTCAGGGCTGATGTTCATGGGTTTCATGAATGCCGCATTAGGGGCACGTTTTGCAGGTGCTGCTTTTTTTGCTGTCGCCATATTTCGTTTGTCCTATGAAAGATAAGTGTTCGTTCAGCGCCGTCGTTTTGATGACCAAAACGCCGTCTGATAGGTCATGCTAACGGAGATAGCAGACGTTTTGTTCGGCAGGTCTTGAAAAAAATAAAAAAAGCATTTTTAGCATACTTACGGCCTATATCCGTTTACCTAAAAAACGGTGTAAACCCTAGGTTCTTTGGTTTGCTTGCAAACCAAAGTTTGGAACGTTGTCAAATATAGAGGTTATTTAGCGCGCCACCCGCTTTCCCTAAAGCGCGCTGATTGCTTTCCAGAGCATGTACGCCGCCAAGCAAAACAAAATGGACGCAAAAGCCCGCTTCAGTTTCACGACGGGTAGGGCATGCGCCGCGCGAACACCTATCGGCGCCATCACCACACTGGCCACGGCAATAATCACCAAGGCCGGCATGTAAATGTAACCAACGGCACCGGGCGGCAAACCGGTGGCAGATTGTCCCGACCAAATGTAGCCTATGGCGTTAGACACCGCGATGGGGAAGCCCAAGGCCGCACTCGTCGCCACGGCGTTGTGAATGGCGATATTGCACCAAGTCATAAACGGTACGCTCACAAAGCCGCCGCCGGCACCAACGAGCCCGGACAAAAAACCGATGGCGCCGCCCACGCCCAGCTGGCCGTAGGTGCCGGGCAAACTGCGGCCAGGCTTGGGCTGTTTGTTCCTGAGCATTTGGAAGGCGGAAAAGCTGACAAACGCTGAGAACCCAAAAGCGAGCCAGTTGCCTTTCACGACCGAGAATACGCCCAAGCTAGCGATCAGTGAACCTAAAACGATACCGGGTGCCAAGTGACGGACGACGTCCCAACGAACCGCCCCGCGCTTGTGGTGGGCGCGCACGCTGGACATCGAGGTAAAGATGATGGTTGCCATGGACGTGGCGATTGCCATTTTTACTGCCAAGTCGCTCTGAATATCGCGAGCCGACAGAATAAAGGTGAGGAACGGCACCATGATCATGCCGCCGCCAATGCCTAGCAGGCCCGCTAAAAAGCCAGTGACTAAGCCCAAGATAACGAGTTCGGCTACAAGCCACAGCCAAGGCGTGAGATCGGTGACGTTCATGCGTGCTACTTCAAAAATAAGGGGGTGTCTGCAAATACGGGCTGGGCCGCATTCCTGAACCGGAAGGTCAGGTGGGCGAGATCAGCTGTGGCGTCGGGTTCATCTGACGCGAGACGCTCACACCAGCCAAGCATATTTCAAGCCCCAGCTCGTAAGCATTGGCTCAAGGAAATATAGAACCCAGCGAGTATTTGCAGACACCCTTATTGTAGGCCTTGTTGGCGCTAAAAAGCCTCAATCGGCATGTCGGTTGCGGTGGCATCGCGGGTGCGTGCAACAGCCAACCAAGCCCCTATTTTGGGTAGCTCGTAATGGAAGAAAAAGTCGCACGCCCGCATCCTCCCCTCCGATGGGGCCGACCCATCGGCGCGGGCTTGAACGCAGGTTGCCACATCCAGCCACGTCCAAGCCAACACAACGTGCCCGAAGGCTTGCATGTAGGGCACGGCGTTGGCCAACGCCGCGTTGGCGTCAACGTCGGCTTCGAAAGACCAAATGGCTTGCGTGGCGTCTACGATGGCCACCCACGACGCTTGCAGAGCCGTCGCATGTGTGCTCAAGCGGTCGTGCGTGCTGGCACGCGCGATGGTCTCTGCCAGTTGTTCGCCCAGCAGCTGAAGGCCTTTCCCTTCGAGCATGCGAACCTTTCGTCCCAGCAAGTCCATTGCTTGAATACCGTGCGTTCCCTCATGAATCATGTTGAGACGGTTATCGCGCCAATACTGTTCTACGGGGTAGTCGCGGGTGTAGCCATACCCCCCATGAACTTGTATTGCCAATGAGTTGGCTTCTAAACACCATTCCGAGGGCCAACTTTTTGCAATAGGCGTCAGCATCTCCAAAAGGAGCTTCGCTGCGGCTTGCTGCTCAGGGGTTCCCGTGCGGGTGTTGTCGACTAGGTGCGCGCAGTAAAGCAGTAGGGCCAATGCCCCTTCGCTATAGGACTTTTGTGCCAAAAGCATGCGTTTCACATCCGCATGCTCAATGATGGGTACCTGCGGTGCGCTGGCATCTTTGCCGGCGGCACCCAGCAGGCGACCTTGTGGTCGACCGCGTGCATAGTCCAAGCTGGCATCGTAGCCCGCCAGACCCAGCATGCTGGCGGCGAGGCCGATGCCAATGCGCGCCTCGTTCATCATGTGGAACATGGCGAAAAGACCCTCTCCGACGCCGCCGACGCGGTAGCCCACGGCACCAGCGCGGCCATCCACTGGAAATTTACCCTCGCCAAAGTTGAGCAAGGTGTTGGTCGTACCTCGCCAGCCGCATTTGTGATTGAGGCCAGCCAAGGCAACGTCGTTACGAGCACCGGTTAGGGCGCCGTCGGGGCCAACCAGCTTTTTGGGAACGATAAATAGCGAGATGCCTTTGACCCCGGGCACCAGTTTCCCGTGGGCATCGGGAATTTTCGCCAACACCAAATGAACGATGTTCTCAGTGAGGTCATGCTCCCCAGCAGAGATCCACATCTTGTTGCCGCGCAAGCGGTAGCGCGGGCCCAACGGATCGGTTTCGTAGTCGTCGCCATCGGCCTCAGCCCGCGTGACAATGTCAGACAGGCTAGAGCCCGCTTGCGGCTCCGACAAGCACATGGTGCCTGACCACTCGCCTGAAAAAGCACGGCTTGCAAACACCTCACGTTGGCGTGCTGTGCCATGTGCCATGAGCAGGTTGGCGTTGCCCACCGTTAGCAAGCCAGAACCGATGCTGACGGATGCGTGTGAAAAGAAGGCGTTGGCTGCGGCCTCCACCGTGTAGGGCAGTTGCATACCGCCGATGTCGTAATCTTGTGCGGCGGCCAGCATGCCACTCTCGGCATACGCGTCGTGGGCATCTTGCGTGGCTTGGGGCAGGGTGACGCGTTCACCGTCGAAATGGGGCTCCTGCGTATCGACTAAGCGGTTGAAAGGTGCGAATTTGTCACGCGCAATGCGCTCACAGGTTTCAAGGACCGCGTCAAAGGTCTCTCGACTGTGGTCAGCAAACCGTGGGCGCTGGGTGAGTGCGCTCACCTCTAACCAGTCGTGTAACAAAAAATCCAACGTCGCTCTCAAACCCATGCTGCGCTCCCTTATGCGAATGGTGCCGATGGTGTCGGCGTTCAGTCAGGGAGTTATTGTGCCGCAGGCACCGGTTCAGCGCGTAGCGTGGGCGACGCATGGCTGATGGCATGCGTCTCGTTGGGTTGCCGTTAAATCAGGGAGTCGTCGTCTGCCAGCGAGTCATCTAGGCGGGCCAAGATTTCTTTGAGCGCGGCTTGATCAATGGCGGATGCCGCAGCAACATCGGGTGAAGCGGCATTTTGTGTGGTGGCTTCGGTGGCCGCGGGCTTTGCGCCATTGGCCATTTCAAACACCAAATTAAGACTTGCCAAAATGGCGATGCGCTCGCGCGCCTTCACCTTGCCCGCATCACGTATGCGACACATGGCGGCATCTACGCGTTGGGAAGCATCCCGCAAGGCGTCCTCTTCCCCATCCGGCGAGCTGAGCACGAGGCTTTGGCCCATGATGGTCACTTCTACACGGCTCATGCTCTCTCCTCATCGGATGCGTTTTTGCCACCGCCAGACAAGCTCGCGCCACCATCTGGAAGCTCGGCCAAAACGGCATCTAGTCGCTGCTTGGCGGCATTGAGTTTGGCTTTCAGAAGATCGCGCTCCATGGTCAATGCGCTCACTTGCTCTGTCAATAAGACCTTGGTGCGGTGCAGCTCTTCTTGACGCAACAACACCCGGTCGACTCGCTCTGCAATTTGCTCGATGAGATTGTGATTTGCCATAGTGAGATATTGTAGAACGGTCTTTCGTCGAAATATCAAGGCTTTTAGCCTCAATTTTCAAGCGAAACCGAGGCGTTAGAATAACGGTGTTGGTGCTCGCGACTGGTTTCTAAAGTCGCAGTTCAACGGGAAGCAGGGGGGTGCCCATCAACGGGCCACCTAACCTGCGCTGCCCCCGCAACGGTAAGCGGACGGGTTGGTGCCTTGTGTACTGACCCTGCGTTCAAGGTGAACCACTGGTGTTTTGCACTGGGAAGGTCTTGGGCGTTGTCTCCGTCAGCCCGGATACCGGCCAACTCAGTTCGGCGTGTGCTCGCACGCGCCGCGTTTCGTCCAGACACTGCCGGGGAGGGTAGTGGGGGCTTTTCTGTTGGTGACTCATATGTTTTTTTTAGCCCAAGTGCGGAAATTTTTCGCGCGCGATTATTTTTTTTTATTGCTGGCAATAGGTTTTCCCCTGGCATCCCATGCGCAGATGACGCTGCCGGTGACGGTGGTCACGGCGACCAAGGTGCCGCAGCGCGTTGAGGACGTATTAGCCGACGTGTCCGTTGTGAGTCGAGAGGACATCGTGGCATCCGGCGCCGCGACGGTAGAGACCTTTTTAGCAACGTTACCGGGAATCCAAATGGTTAGTACCGGTCAGGCTGGCGTCTACATGCGCGGCGCTGATCCGAGAATGGTCGCTGTTTTCATTGACGGCGTCCGTGTCGACTATCAAGATAAAAATGGCGCAGGCGCGCGTTTTGCGCAAATTCCACTGTCGACAGTGGAGCGTATTGAGGTTATCCGTGGACCTGTTAGCGGTGTCTACGGTGCCAATGCCATGGCCGGTGCAATTCAAATATTCACGTACGACCCGGAGCTACCTAGCCAACGGGTGGCTGAGCTTGGTGTTGGCTCGGACGGATACCAGTTTGGGGCAGTGACGCTTGGTGACACGACAGAGGGCGGTGCGCGATTCCGGCTGTCGGCCAACGCAACATCTGGTGATGGTTATGACTCCAAGCCTGAGCTCGCGAACGTATCGGCGAACTTGCCATTTTCTGAGCAGAACCTCAGTTTGGGTGTTGACTTGCCGATCGACAACAAAAACAACCTGCGCGTAAATGTAAATGCGCTGAGTGGGTCAAATGAGTACGTGGACCAATGGTCTAGTAGTTTCCCGAATAATTTACGAAGCAACTACAGCAACGTACACACGGGTGCTCAGTGGTCTCACGCTTGGCGCTCCGATCTAGATGGCTCTTTGTCAGTATCGAACAGTCGTTTGGCGACAGAAGGCGGACTTCCCGATGCCTACGTTACGCGGACAAGCGCCATTTCGTATGACCTCGCCTACCGTGCGGATGCGGGCGTATTCACCGCCGCACTTGAGCGTAAATACGATCGGCTACGTGCGGTTGCTGATGTTTACAACACAGCCGTGTATGCAGGAAAGGGTCAGAATGCGATTGCGGTCGGTTTTGGGCGATTGCGCGATGGGCAAGGATTACAGGTTAACTTGCGCCTTGACGATGACGAGATTTACGGTCTGCATCGTGCATGGAGTGCGGCCTATGGCATTGCCTTGGATCAGCGTTTCCAATTGTCATTTGGCGCTGGTACAGGATTTAGGTCGCCAACGGTTGAGCAAATATATGGCCAATATGGCAATCGAGCCATAAAAGCAGAGTCCAGCAGGACGAACGAAGTTAGTTTGACCTACCGAGAGGGAAGCAACGAGGCAAGAGTGACGGCTTACGCGAGTAAGTACGTCGATAAATTCGGCAACGACAGCAGTTTCAATCACGTAAATATTGATAAGGCGAGCGTCGAAGGTGTGACGTTTTCTGCGAGCAAAACCATAGCAAAAATTCGATTGAGTGGCAGTCTAGATTTTATGGATGCCAGGGACGACACGACAAATAAGCGGCTGAACCTAAGAGCGCATCGTTCTGCTAGTTTGAGCATTTCAGCGCCGGTCGAGCGTTGGCGGGTTGGCGGTAGTCTTAGGACGCGTGGTTTCAGGTACCACGAGGCAGCGAACACCAATCGCTTGCCAGGAGACGGACTGCTAGACCTTTCCGCTCAGCGGAAAATCGTGAAAGACTGGTCGCTGAAAGTACGGGTGCAAAATGCGCTAGATAAAGTTTATAGAGACCAGAAGGACGACTTGGCACCCGGTCGGCAAATTTATGTCGGGGCCGTTTGGTCACCCCGATAGGTTTTTGGAGTTAGTTCTCATGCAAGGCCCCCAACGCATCGTCTGCCTGACCGAAGAAACCACGGAGTGGTTGTACCTGCTCGGGGAAGAGGCGCG